>JAABUJ010001380.1_pt1 | contig 36239 bp, 37 predicted proteins | sample 5559131 | NCBI WGS metagenome assembly JAABUJ01 (sample SAMN10711875, study PRJNA513366) | rock metagenome | isolation source: Antarctica rocks | place: Antarctica: Victoria Land, Mt New Zealand nord | collected 2016-01-07 | reverse complement strand
GCACGACGCGCAGTTGCTTGCCGTCGGCGTCCAGTTCGTAGACGAGGTGCGCCGCGATCTCGACCAGGCCGCCGTCCACGTAGAACTTGCGCGGCGGGATGTCCCCCGGCTCGGGATCGACGACGACGGGGCCGCCCTCTGCGGGCGCGTCCCCCCCACCCTCGCCCTCCTCGTCCCCCTCGTGACTCTCGACGATGCGCTCGTCGGTCGCCCGGCCCTCCGCGTCCATGCCGCCATCGATCACGACGACCGGCTCGCCGTCGAAGGCCGGGTCGGCGAAGAGATGCGTGGCCGAACCGGTGTAGTCGAGGATGTTGAAGGAGAGCTTGCCGTGGTCCTCGCGCACGCGGGTCCCGCGCCCAATGATCTGCTTGAACTCAACCATCGAGCCGACGACGCGGGCCAGCACGACGTTCGCGCACGTCGGCGCGTCCACGCCGGTCGTGAGCAACTGGCTGGTCGTGAGGATGGTAGGCGTCCGGCTCTCCACTTCCTGGAAGCGGCTCAGGTGCCCGCGCCCGATCTCGCCCTCGTTCGCCGTCACGCGGCACGCATAGTCGGGGTGCCGCCGCACGAGGTCGCTGTTGAGGTTGACGAGCGCCCGGCGCATCTCATCGGCGTGCTCTTGATCGACGCAGAACACGATGGTCTTGGCGAAGCGGTCGGTGCCTTTCATGAAGTCGGTCAGGTGGCGGGCGATGGCCTGCGTGCGGGCGCGCAGGGCTACCACGCGCTCAAAGTCCTTGGTCTGGTACTCGTCGTCGGGGATGGGCCGGCCGTAGCGGTCCAGGTCGCCCTTAGTGGGTCGCCACCCCGCGGCGTCGAGCACGCTCACGACGCGGTGGACGCGGTAGGGGGCAAGGAAGCCGTCGGCGATACCCTGACGCAGGCTGTACTGGTAGAGAGGCTTGCCGAAGTAGACGTAGGTGTTGCGGCTCTCCTCGTTGAGCGGCGTCGCCGTCAGGCCCAGTTGGGCCGCGCCGTGGAAGTGGTCCAGGATCGCGCGCCACCTGCTCTCGTCGCGGGCGCTGCCCCGATGGGCCTCGTCCACGATCACGAGGTCGAAGAAGTCGGGCGCGTAGGCGCGGTAGAGGCCGGGGCGGGACTCGTCCTCGGCCAGCGACTGGTAGGTGGCGAAGTACATCTCGCGGCCCTTGTTGACCACGCCGCCCTCGATCTTCCAGCGGGCGTCGCCAAAAGGCAGGAAGGTCTTGTCCTTGGGGTCGTCCACCAGCACGTTGCGGTCGGCGAGGTACAGGATACGCGGCTTCTGGCGGGTCCCCGATTGGCTCCAGCCCGTGCCCCAGAGCTTCCAGCAGACCTGGAAGGCGACCTCCGTCTTGCCCGTGCCGGTGGCCATCGTGAGCAGCACGCGGCGGTTGCCTTGCACGATGGCCCGCACCGCCCGGTTAATGGCAATCTCCTGGTAGTAGCGCGGTCTTTTCCCCGCGTCGTGGTGCGCGGGCGCGAGCACGCGCGCGGCCTGCTCGTCCGTCAGCCCCTGCGACCGGCGCAAGCGCGCCCACAGCTCTTCGGGCGTGGGGAAGGCGTCGAGCTCGTGCTCCTCCCCCGTCGTGTAGTCGAACTCGACGATGCCATGGCCGTTGGTGGCGTAGGCGAACTGAAGGCCCAGGATCTCGGCGTAGTCTTTGGCCTGTTGGAGGCCGTCGCCCGGTAGCCGATATTCGGCCTTGGCCTCGACCACCGCGATCATCGTATCGCGCGTGTAGCGCAGCAGGTAGTCGGCGCGCTTGGCGGGGCGGCGGCGCACCTTGGAGCCCGCCAGGACGATACGCCCGTCGGTGAACGTCCGTTGCTCGGTGTAGGAGTGCGGGGGCGTGTCCCAGCCCGCGGCGTCGAGCTTGGGCACGACGTACGTGCGACAGGTATCGGCCTCGGTGGTCATGGAGCCTCGTCTCGTGGCCTGATCTGCAATCGGCGCGAACGCAGGTGAGCGCCCATGCGCGGATGCGATAGCGTACCACTAGAGTAACAATAACGCCAGCATCGCGCCACACTATCTTACTCCGGGGAAGCGGGGCGTGCGGGGACGCTCGTATGACCATGGGCGCGTGAGGGCGCATAAAGAGAGGGGGCGGTACATCACCCTACCGCCCCCTCGTGCGCGCCGTGGCGTCCGATCCCGGCCACTACCGATCCACGTCCGGCCCGTCGCCCGTGGGGAGGCCGCCGTACCATCCATCATCGACGGCCGGCTTCTCCCCGGTCGTGTTGCCAGTCCCGTTCACATCGACGGCCGCCGCGCTCGCGTGTTCGTGCTCCGGCTGCGCCGCTTGGGCCTCGCCCGGCGCGGGCGGCGGCAGGATCAGGGGCGGCGGCGGCTCAAGCGCGCCGTCCTGGCGATCCTGCCCGAGCGGCGGTACCCAATACTGGCCCCTGGCCGGCGCGCGGTCCTTCACCTCGTCATCCTCGAAGTATCGGCGCTGCATCAGGCGCACGGGCGAGAGGTTGGGCATTTTGGCGAGCAGTTCGTCCTTGCCGATGTTCTGCACCTCGTCGGGCGTTAGGAGTGGCCGCTTGGTCTCGCTCTGGTTCTGGCCGCCTCGATCGGTGGTGACCTGGAAGCGCCCGCGCTGGACGCTCGCCCCGAGCGTGACCTCTGTCGCCTGCCCCAAGACCGACTCGCTAAACCACTTGGCATCCTCGTCGACCATGTTCGAGAGCCCGATACGAGAAAGGCACGCGCCCTTGATGGCGATAAAGCCCTTCTCACCGTAGGTCTCCATGAGCTGCGCGGTTATCTGCACGACGTAGACGCCGTAGACGCCGGCGCTCCGCAGGAGATTGATAGCGGTCGTAAACTTCGGGACAAAGCCGACATTGCCCCACTCGTCGCCGTAGATGAACACATCGCGCGCCAGCTCGCCGCCCGGCGTTCGGCGCGCGGTGTCCCCCAGGACGCGGAACAGGTCCATGAAGAAGGCGGCCGAGAGCGGCTTTAGCTCCTCGATGTAATCGGGGTCGAGCGCGAGGAACACGGCGACGGGTCGGCCCTCTCCGGTGCCCAGGCGGGTGAGTCTCACCTCGTCGCGGCTCGTGGTCGCCTGCACGCGCTCGTCGCTCATGATAGTGAAGCGCGGCGTGATCTCCGCGAACACCGAGCCGAGCAGCTTATCGTTCGCCTTGAGCGCGGCCATGAAGCTGAACGCCTTCTTGCGTGCCAGGGGCGACGGGCTCTCTTCCAGGGCCGCGATCACGTCTTGCGGCCTTTGCCCGGTCAGGAACTCGTCCAGGTGCGCGAGCGTGACGTCTTGTGCCGGCTGGCCCGTGCGCGTGGCCGCCTCCCGCGCCACCTCCTTGAGGTGGAAAATCCCGGCCATCAAGACTTCCCGCGCCGCCTTGTCCCAAAACGGATCTTTCTCGCTCTTGCCGGTGTTGGCGACCCACGCATCGCACCAGAGCGCCGTGAGCAGCGGCGTCAGGCAGCACGCGAGCGGGTTGTACGCCATGCTCGTGTCCGGCGAGAAGAAGTTCACCACCCACACATCGTAGTGCTTCGCCAGGTGCGTGTACGCCTTCTGCAGCAGCTCCATCTTGAGGTCAGTGATCACGAGGTCGCGCGCCCCGGTCTCGCGGAGCAGGTTGGCGAGGATGAAGCCGCTCGTCTTCCCGCTGCCGATGGGACCGATGATGAGGGTGTTGAGGACCTGCGTGGCACGGTCCATGGCGACGGTCACGCCGTCGCGCATCCCCAGGACGAGCGGTGCCCCCGTATAGGCGGCCTGCTGCATTTCAGCGCGCGTCATCCAGCGCGCCGAGCCGTGCGCGGTACTCGGCTTGAGCGGTCTGGGGCGCGTGTACAGGAACCAGCCGACGCGCCAACCGATGGCGCCGATCGGGACGAACGGCAGCAGGACCTCGACGAGGATGGCCCCGCCGAGGCCGCCGTGCGCCGCCGTGTGCAGCCAGGCGTAGCGTCCGTCGATGTCGCGCGTCCACGCGGCCCAGGAGGGAGCGCCAAACCCCTGCACGCCGTCGATGGCCCATGCGACCGGGTAGGCGAGCCACACGTAGAGGTGGCGGTAGCCGGCCTGCGGCAGGCCCAGGAGCCAGAGCAGGGCGAGCGCCGCGAGGGCGTAGAGCGCCAGCCGAGCGCGCCGGGGCAAGCGAGCGAAACGGGCGCGAAGCCCGGCTCGTTGGAAAAGAATGGAGGGCCGCTGCGCCTTATACATCGCCGTACCCCCCGTCGTCTATGTCCGGGTACCCGGTCGCGGCGTCGATCAGCCCACGCGCCGCTTCCAGATCACCTGCACGTCGGTCGTGTTGCCGTCCGCCGACCGGATTCTGCCGGCTAGCGAGAGCGGGTATACGGCGACGAGTTCCCACCCATCGGCGCCCATGGTGTTCATCGTCCGCTCGTACTCTTTCATTTCGCGCGGCGGTATGACCTCGGTGTGGTACTGCCACGTCCCCCCCGCTGGCGTGCCCGGCCTGTACTGCTGCTGTGTGTTGGCCATCGTCTGTCCCTCCGTCGCGTGGGGCCGGGAGCGCGAGGGGCTGCGCTCCGGCCCGGTCCACTAGCGTCACTTGCAGGGTAGGCGCAAGGTAGCCCGCGTGTCCAGCCCCAGCCGCGTCGAGGTCAGCCAGGCGCAGCCTGTGCGCGAGCAGCGCGTCCATCAGCTCCTCGTGGGCGAAGCCGACCACCACGGCGATTCGGGCCGCCTTACGGTCCTCCGGCGGCAGCGCCTCCCGCGTCTGGCGCCACCGGTGGTAGCGGGCGATGGTCTCATCCCGCGTCCAGCCCGCCCCCTCGGGGCCGGCGAGCAGGCCGGCCGAGCGCGGCTGGCCGTGCCACAGGGCCGTCAGGTCGTCGGCGGCCATGTCTGTGCCCAGGCGCAGGAACGCGCGCGGGGCCGGCAGCCCCACCACCTTGACGCCGCGCCAGAGGCGGCGGCCGTCGCCGCTACCCCAGGTGAGTGCCCCGATGATGGAGCCTCCGCCCGCGACGGTGATGAGGAGCGAGAGCTGGGGGGCGAGCATCGCGGCCACCAGTGTCCCGAGCGCGATCCCGAGCGCGGGCAGCAACATACCGCCCGCGCGCTCCTCATGGCTTTGCATCTCACCCAGGATGCGCGAGAACTCGTACCAGGGCATCCAGGTATGCCACTGGATGCGCGCCCGGAACTTCGGCCGCCTCATCGGGTTTGCCATAGTTGTCCTCCTCGCTGTTCCTGTAGTCATTCAGCCACGCGCCTTCCCGAGGCCGCCCGTGGCCCAACTTTTGGCGGCGCTAATGGCTGTGCCGATGCCCATGTCGGTGACGGACGAGGCGACGGAGCCGATGACAGTCCCGGCCCCCCCGACGAAGCCGCCCACGATCGCGGGCATCTTGTAGAGCAGCAACGTCAGGCCAAGCGCGCCGAGGGCGGCCGAGAAGCCCCCGAACTCGCTCATAGGGCCGCCGGCGGCGAACATGAGCGCGATGAGCTTGAGCGCCACGGCGTAGCCCACCGGCCAGAGCGCGATGCTGATGAAGATGCGCGCCCAGCTCTTGGCGATGGTGTCGAAGTAGGGCGCGACGAACAGGGCCAGGGCGAGCGGGCCGACGATGTAGAGGCCGCCCAGGATGCCCTCCCCGAACATGCGCACCACGACGGAGAGCACCACGATAATCCAGCCCACGATCATCACGAGCACGTCGAGGATGCCCGTAAACGAGAACGCGGTCTGTACGGCGAGGATCGCGCCCCGGATCGCCGTCCAGGCGCTCTCGCCCTGCGCGAGCGGGAAGGTGTTGATCGTGTCCGTGGCCGCGTTGAGCGCGACGAAGCCGAAGCTTGTGAGCTGGGGGTAGCCCAGGATGAGCCCCGTCACCACCACGGCGCGGCGCAGCGGGCTCGTCAGTTGGGTGAAGTCGCCCACGCCCACCTGTTCAAGGTAGCGGGCGAAGACGCCGACGGTGAGGAAGCCGAAGAGGAGGACGCCGGCGAGTTCCTGCAGGGAGTGTTGGAAGCGGCGCAGGCCGTCCCATTGCAGCACGTTGGGGTCCGCGATGTTGGGGTGGTAGGTCAGGTCGTGCGCGAAGGGCTTGACCATCGCCGTCCACTCGTCGCTGACGTTGTGCTCGATGGGCGAGAACAACCCCACCACCAGGTCGTTGAGCCAAGTTCCGATGGTCCCGAAGATGGTCCCGACGAAGCCGCCGAGGTCGGGGCACCAGTTGAGGAGGCCGGTGCAGTAGTGGGTGGCGTTGCCGAGCGGGGCGCCCTGCTGCTGGACGGTGAAGAGCGCAACGGCGCTGGTACGATTGGCCCCGACCGCGCGGATGTTGTGGCCGCCCGGCGTGGCGTCGGCGGGGATCGTCACGTCGAGGCTGGCCGCCCCGCCCTCGTCGGTCTGGTCGGTCGCTAGCACGGCCGTCCCCTTGTCCCAATAGAGGGTGACGGCCGTGTGGGGCGGGAAGTCGGACGCGTCGGCCCTGACCGTCGTGCCGGTGATGCCCGACGTGGCCGAGAGGGTGAGCGCCGGCTTGTGCGTGGCCGTGGGCGACGGGTAGGGGGTGTAGGTCGCCGCCGGCGTGTTGGTCGGGTACGGCGTGGCCGTCGCGACGGGCGTATCGGTCGGCTTCGGGGCGGCGGCTGCGGCGGGCAGTGCCGAGCCGAGCGTGGTCAGCGCGAGCAGCACGCCGAGCGCGAGGGCCACGCCCAGGGCGCGCAGGCGAGAGCGGGAGCGGGAGCGGGGAAGGGTCATCGGGATACCTCCATGGATGGGCGAGGGCCGGCCGCGTGCAGGCCGGGCGCGCTCTTGACGGGGCCGGGCGGCGCGACGGCTTGGCCGAGCCAGAGCGCACCGGCGGCGAGGGCGCAGAGGGCGAGGCGGCGGGGCGGGTGCGGGTCCCGCCGTCCCCAGGCCCAGCAGGCGCTGCCGAGGGCGACCCGCAACGCCCAGAGCAGCAAGGCGAGGAGGACTGCGGCGGGGGCGAGCGGGGCGACGGCGGGCAACTCCCGGCCCAGGAGCGCGCCAAAGAAGGCCGCGCCGACGCACAGGAAAGCCAGGTCGTCGCCCACCCAGCCCCACTTCTGATCGAGCGCGTCGAGCGCGGCGACAAGGGCGGCTGGCCCCAGGGCGAGGAGCGGGAGCAGGTCGGACACGGGTATGGGCATGGAGGTCTCCTCCTGTGCGAGCGGTTAGAGATGCAGGGCGCCGGCGAGGAGCCCGAGGCCCCCCGCCAGCGCGGTCAGGCCCACCAGGACGGTGAGCACGAGCATGAGAGTGGTGCGCGCTATCCTGAGCGCGAGGGCGACGGCGGCGACACCGGCGACGAGCAGCGGGAGGGTGTGCGGCATCGCTACGCCTCCGTGCCGGCGAGGTGCCGGATGGCGGCCGCCACGCCGCCGAGGTGGGCGACGGCGGCGTTTCTCTTGGGCACGTCGGTCCAGGTCTCAGTGGTGAAGGCCCAGTATTCGAGCGGCGGGGCCATGACGCCGACCAAACCGCGCCGGCGCGAGCCGTCCTTGGCCTGCCGGAACAGCATCATCTGCCCCTCGTGCAGGCCGGTCAGGGTGTGCGCCTCCTCGACCGCGCATTGCAGCGTGCGCGCGGCCCACGCCGCCGTGTCCTCGGTCTCGCGCACGTCGGCCAGGCGGAAGACACATTTGAGCGAGGCGGCGTCAAAGATCGGCTTGGTGCCGGGCCTGATGGCCTCGCTGAGCTGCTGGGAGGCGAAGGCGAGGATGAGCCCGATATGGCGCGAGCGTTTGGCCCAGTTGGTCAACTCGGCGCCGGCCTTCATGAACTCGGAGAGGAACCAGCCCTCGTCGATAGCCAGAAACTCGGCGCTGCCCCCGCGCGTGGCGTCGAAGGTGGACTTGGCGCGGTGGGCCATGGCGTCGGTGATGGTGAACAGGGTCAGCGCGTAGAGGCGCGGGGCCAGGCCGTCGAGGTTCCAGCACAGCACATCGGCCCCGATGTCCACCCGCGTCGGGCGGTCCACCAGGGAGGCGTAGCGGCCCTCGCCGCGCTGGGGGTCGTCCGGGTCGGTGACGTACTGCAAGAGCGTGGCGTGCAGCTTCTCCAAGAGTTCCTGCTTGCGCGCGTTCAGGCCCTCCTCCCGCGACAGACGCCCGACATGGGCGACGAGTGCGCGCTCCAGCGGCGCGTCCTCCCGCAGCAGCGGCCGCTCGGCCCCGGCCACGACGCCGCGCTCTTTGTAGACGGCCTGGATGGCGCGGTCGAGCACGCCGCGGATCTCGTCGTCGAGGTCCTGTCCCGGATTGCACAGCATGATCTCGTGGGCGGCGATGAGGAAGTCGACTTTCTTGGCCAGGCGCAGGCCGGCCGGCAGGTCCCACAGGTTGATGATGGGCGGGTCGGCCTGCCCCTCGGCGCCGGGCTCGATGTAGGTCCCGCCGCACAGCTCGACGAAGGGCCGGAAGTGGTCGGCGCGGGCGATTAGGGTCACGCGCTGGCCCCGGTAGCGGGACCATAGGGCACAGCGCAAGAGCCACATCGTCTTGCCCATGCCCTGGGCTCCGGTCACGATCATGACGCTGGTGGAGAGGGTCTGGTGGATCAGGTCGAGCAGGACCAACTCGTGGCCTTTGGAAGTGAAGCCCACCGGGAAGCCGGTCGGCGTGCCGGGGTTGTGGGCCAGGTAGGGCAGGCCGTTGCCGATGACGGCCGTGTGCCACCGCTTGGCCCGGCGCCGCGCCGTGTTCTGGCCCAGGGGCAGTGAGGCTTGCCAGAGGGGCTTCTGATAGCCGCGCCCCTTGCCGGGCTCGATGCCCAGGCGCGTGCCGATGAGCGAGAGGGCGCGGCGGCGGGCCGTGTCCAACTCCTCCAGCGTGCGGGCGTGCAGGGTGAGGACGACGGTGGAGAGGGCCAGGCCCTCCTCGGCGCTGTGCAGTTCCTGCGCTAAAGCCTCGGCCTCGGCCTTGTTGTCCTCGTCGTCGAGCGAGGGCAGCTTCTTCTTCTCGTAGGCGCGACGGACGGAGGTGGCGAACGCCTTGCGCTTGCGCAGGACGCGGCCGCGCTCGCGCAGGTTGTCCAGGCCGCGGAGGTGCCAGGAGAGGCGGGCGTTGCACTCGATGGCGATGAGGTCCCCGAACGTGCCGGGGTTAGTCAGTTCCTTGGAACCCAGGAAGTAGAGCGTGCAGGAGTACATCGCCGGCGTCCCGGTTCCGTCGGCGGCCAGGCCGTGCTCGACGTGGCGGCGACGCTCGCGCCAGTAGGCCGGGGTCAGGGCGGCGGCCAGGTCCCCGCCCTCGGCGGCGCAGGTGGCGGCCAGGCCCTCGGGCGGGGGCGTGCCGGGGTTGGCCGCGCGCCAGAGGAAGGCGAGGGTATCGGCGCGGCGCAGACGGCGCGCGGGCAAGTCGGACGCCTTGAGCTGGGTGAGCGTGTCGTCCACGGCGGCGTCGAGGCCGCGCCGGTCCACGGTCTCGGGACCACGGCGCCGGACCCCCATCTGATCCCTGAACTCCTCAACCAGGCCCGCGATCCCGCCCTTGCGCTCGGGTGCCGGGGCGACGACGGCGTAGCCGGAGAGGTCGGGGACGTGCGTCCGCGCGACCTCCTCCTTGACCCAGGCCAGCGTATCGGCGGCGACGCCAGCCAGCTCCGGGTCGTCGGTCGTGACGAGGGCGCGGAGGCCGGCGATAGCGTCCTCGGGGGCAGTGGGGGTGCTCTCGATCACGGCCTGCAAGGGCTGGGCGTGGGCCAGGCCGTGGACGAGGGCGGCGAACTCGCGGCAGACGCGCTCTTGGTCGTAGGGGCCGAGGGCCGAGAGGTTGAGGAACGCATCGACGCGCACGACGGCTAGGCACGTCCCATCCGCGAAGACAATCGTACCGTCTTGCTCGATAGTGAAGCGGCCGGGTCCAGAGGGTAGCGGGAGGGGCGTGCGCAGGCGAGGCACGCGGCCCGATCGCGCGGCTGTGGCCTCCTCAGTGGCTGTGCGCCGGCGCGCACCATTGTTATGCTCCGTGGTCGGCGTGCCGTCCGGGGAGGGCGGCGACGATGGCCCGGAGCGCGGCGGCGACGCGGGCGCGGCCGGCGCGCGCAGGGCGAACAGGCGCGCTAGCGGCGTGCGCGCGGTCTGGGAAGGGGATGGGGTCAACGGGGGCGCGGGTGTGGGTACCATGGGCGGGCTCCTTGCGGTAGGTGTGGCGACGGAAACCATAGGTCATGTGCTGGCGCACGACGGGCTCGCGGGTCGGGTCGGCGGCGGCGTAGCACAGGACGGCGGCGATCCCCCCGGCGAAGCCGGTCAGGATCACGCGGCCGGCGAGGACGCCGAACGACGCGGAGCCGGGCAGGTAGCCGCTCGCCCACCAGAGGGCGACGGCAAAGAGGACGGCGCCGATGAGGGCGACCGTCTGCGGGATGGTGAGGTTGGCCGGGCCGCGCCAGGGCTGATTGGGCACGCGCGGGCTGCGGCGGTTGCGCTGGGTCTGCATCGACTCCATGGGCGATCTCCCTACAAAAAGGCGGCGGACCTGGCCGTTCACCGCGGCCAACGTCCGCCGCCATGAGCGGCCGGCGTGCTACTGGATTTGCGCGCCGGTCTTGCCCGCGAGGGCAGCAGCGAAGACGCGGATCACGAGCATGAGGATCATGCCGATCCAGGCCCCGCGCGTGATGTCCGCGCCGTGGCGATAGCCGAGGACGCCGGCTGTGGTGCCCATGCCGGTGCCGATGATGCCGAGGCCCACCGCCCCGAGGACGAACTGCAAGCCGTAGGCGTTGATGAGCGTGATGAGCTGGTCCATGTCGTTTCTCTATCCTTGCTGTTGGGCTACTACGCGGGGTGTGCAAGTCAAGTGGTCGTCCCAGTCGTCTTCGGAGAGGAGCGGCAGGCGCTCGCCGGTTTATTCGCGCGTGACCTCGACCTGCCAGGCCGAGGCCGCCGACCACGCACAGCGCACGTCGTCGACGGCATAGCCCGCCGTCGCGGCGATCCGGCCGGCCAGGGCGTGCGCCTGCCCCTCGTCCATCGTGTGTAGTCCCCCTTTCTCGTGTGGTAGCCCGCCCGCGCTTGCGCACGGAGGCCCCGACCTGCTACGGTTACGGGCAGAGACACGCGTCGGTCCTCCACCCGCTAGCGTCTACTATGTGCGTTATGAAAACATAGTAGACGCTTGATCCAGTGTATAGCATGGATGCGGGGGTGTCAATGGATGCGTGTCGTTGACGGCGTGATCGCGGCGCCGCTACTGTGTATCGTGGGCGGGGAGATGCCGCGCAGAGGGAAAGAGCCGGGGGATGAGGGCGGCGGTGCCCTCTTTGCCGAGCGCCTGAACAGCCTCTTCGCCACGCGCGTCAACCCTGCGACCGGCCAGCCCTACTCCTTGCGCGAGGTGAGCGACGGGACCGAGGGCCTCGTGTCGCGGGCCTACCTCTCAACGCTGCGCCGGGGTATCGTGGCCATGCCCGGCCTGCACATCGTTGAGGCGCTGGCCGCCTTCTTTAACGTCCCCACCGGCTACTTCCTCGGCCACGACACGGCCGACGTGCCGGGGGCCGGCACGTCGGCCTCCAAAGATGATGAGGGCGCGACCGACGAGGACGCCGCCGTGCGCCAGGCGCTGGCCGATCCCATGGTCCGGGAGATCGCGCTCAAGGTGAAGGACTTCGGCCCCGAGGAATGGAAGCTCATGATCGGGATGGTCGAGAGCCAGATGGCGCTTCGCCGGCTCGCGGCGGAACGAGCGCGCGCGACGCCCCCGCCCGCCCCATCTCCCCCAGCGTCGCCGCCCCCGCGCGACATTTCGAGTGGACGCCGGCGCCGCAAAACGACGGGCGACACAGGGGGAGACCCCTCCGCGCAGGGGTGAGCGTCGGCCATTCTTTCCCTTGAAAATAGCCTGTCAAACCGTGGCGCTATCGGATTTTCATCATTACATCTGTCCGCCCGGACATGAGGCTTCCAAGTAGTGGGTCCCGCAGCGCGCCGCGACCATCCCGCGTGAAAATGGCCGAGTCGGCAGCGTCAGCGGCGGCTATTTTCAGACGAGGCGGACGTTGCCGGCGACACGTTGGCGGGATGGGTGGACGTGACGCATGCGGCGATGACGCCATCAGCCACCACCCCCGCGCCGGTCTGTGTTTGCCCCTGCCACGCCTTATGGTATAGGAGCTGGCGGCCCCGCGTCGCTGCAACGAGGTTACGTGCCTTTATGTGACGGTATAGGCCACGCCCCTTCTAAATCCAGGCTATTTACTTATTGAGAATTTGACCAATATGTCTTGCTAGATGAGTGTCGCAAACCTCCCCTAATATTTTAATAAATCGCAAGGATTCTTGAAGGTCCTGACGGCTAATATTTAGAGCACTAGCTGTATGAGCAACGGTGTGGCGGCGTTGAAGGATTGAATCTAAGTAATCACTGATAAATGTATCTGCCGTTGCAGCTCCCCAAAGAGAATCGAAGTCGGGCTTGATAATTTGGAAACATTCTTTTATTCCTAATCTTTTAAACATTTCTTTCAGTTTGTCCGCGTTTGGATTACTTCGGACAGCTTCCGTAAAAGAAGGGGAAGACATCACACCTGACACAATTGTTTTCGCCATATCATTGTACGCTATGACCTTAACACCCTTCTTTTTACGGGTAGCAGCAGTAACCAAATACTCCAGATTACTAAAGACTGTAAGGGGCAACAGCATGTTGCACAAGTACCGGACGAGTCCTACGCAGATCACCCGACTGCTCCCGACGCGGATGCCACTATCTCTCAGTGCATCGACGCGTAGGTGTCGCCGCCAGTTGTGTGCAACATGCTGTTGCCCCTTACACAGATTACTAAAGACCATTTCTTCAGGTATATTCTCAATCTTGAATCGGGGTGGCATATGCGTTAGTTCATCAATATGTTCTTCAACCAAATCTTTCAGGTAGTTCTCAAAAGCAGCAACCATGAGGACAGCCGCTCCTCCACGAAGAGCTTCAGCAGCTTTTCTTTTCGGTGGTGGGGCAGGATCAGAATATCTAGATTCAATGCTTAGTAGTGATTCTGGCTGTTTTAATGCGTCTATAAATTCTCGGTATGCTTTCGATTTAGCCACAGCCCCCTCCAATGGTTCTTAGGGACGCCGAAATAGCTGCATATCCCAGACGCCTCCTCTGCGGCAAGAGATGCAGTCGGGTTGCCGCATCAAGCAGCACACTTGCGGGATGGATTAGTATTTCGGCGTCCCTTAGTAAATCAATTATTCCACTACAGACGTGATAATACTCTTTACCATTTCAATACGTAACTTAAAATATACAGAGATGCTTGCCGAGATCGCTTTCTGAAATTCGGAATCTTCGAACAATTGTTTAAACATAGCTAAAATAATGTCTCTCTTGCCTTCTACCTGCTTTGGGTTTATTCCCCTGCAAGCCATCATCTGTGCGTCGAACAATGAGGCAAGGATTTGATTTCGCCATTTACCCGTTTCTGGACTCCAACGCCGAAATGCGTTATCACCCCACACCATCTCGACTGTCGCAAGTGTGTTGAGGAAGTCAGCACTGTCACTTGCCACCATATCGTCTGACAGGTTCTTATTCTCTGCCATGAAAGAATCAAGCCTGTGCACAATACCACCGTTAAAATATCGCCAATAATCTCGAAAAGCGAAGTATCGCAATATTAGCTCAACATCACCCATCTCTTGATAAAGCTTTGAGTCGGCCTTTCTCTTTATTCCCAACATACGATGGAAGTCTCTATTGTCAGACAATTTAAGTAGCATGTTATTCAGTGAGCCTGTGTGAACGCTGTTCCTAATTTCCTGTGCGTTCAACGTAACACCACCTGTATTTAGGCGGCGGAAAACCTCAAACTTCACGTCCTTATCCGATTGCCGCAAGACGATTACTGCCCTAAGAGTCGGTCTAGTGCGGATAACCGATTGCAATCTAGATGGAAGTTCATTAAATTTTTGATCCTCAAGTTCGGCGTATACCTTTAAACCTCTCAATCTCAAGCTGCCGCTCATAAACTCGTGAATTGCTGTAAGACGCTGCTTGCCATCAATAATAGAATACTCGCCGTAATTGTCTTCATTCAAAAACACAGGTGGAACGGGTACGTTAATTAAGAATGACTCAATTAGAGCGGATTTCCGAACGTCGTCCCATCGGTTACGTCTTTGGTAACCAGGAGATAAATCTATATCCTTGTCGTTAATAAGATCGGTAAGAGTAGAAAGGTTGTAATCGACGACACTAGTCACCAATTCCTTCTGCTTTGTTGCCCAAAATTTAAGGAAGTCCTCCCTGGTCTCATCATCAGTGGCATCAATTTCAACATCATCTAACTCTCTAGCCATTTTTTCTCCTTAGGCAAGATTTACCGCGCGACGAACAGACTTTACAGCTGGCCAACGGCTGAGGACCAAGAACAGCCCTGGCGCTATGGTCACCATAGCCATGCTGCCAAGGAGGAACCAATGGCTCGCACCCATAGTAACACGCTTGTGGAGCGGGCGCAATGGATCTAAGCAAATAATTGCACACGTTGAGAATACAGGTCATCAGCCACATGGGCTAGGAGAGCGTCATGTCGCGGCCGACGTTGTATGCGTTAGCTTAGACCTTCGCCTATGCAGTCGCTACTGCGCGGGTAACACTGGAGATGAAATGACAGGTCTCGACGCTGTAGACGGCCGAACATGCCAGTGCGCGGTCCAGCCAAATGTGCCTGCGCGAGGTAAACGGACAGGGCGCGAGTTGTAGACGATGTGCTACGCGTCAAGGATAGTCGCTGGCTACCGGCCGCCGGCCGGTAGCCCCAATTTAGTACATTGGGTAGCTACTATGAAGTTGGCGAAGTGACGCGACACACCTTGGTACAAGCAAGCGAATGCCAGGCCGAGGTTTTACTACTTGGAAAAATAATGGAGGGAGCTCGCCTTTCCCGAGCGCCCCGGAAACGCACATTTCCGCACCTTCCCCCCGACTGACGACTATTCGGCGCATACCCCGCGACGCCGACGAGATCGCCACTTTTAGGCGTGCCGCCACGGCGGCCGCGCAGATCCCCGCCCTGAAATATCTTCGCTTTACAGGGACGTGCGCCGAATAAACATGTACCTATTTTGCCCCTGTTTTAGCCCTTTTACCCTTGATATTTACCCCACAAGGGGTATATAATTAAGGTGTAGGGTAAAGAAAAAGGCGGGTCGCCTCCTCCTGGCAGAGTTTTGGGCGACCCGCCTCCGTAGACCCCCTACAAGGGAGTTCACCTTATGGTAGCACAGGCCCAGGATACCTATACCCCGGTGATCCCCGCGCCAGGCGGGACACCCCGCACACTCACCCCCCAGGAGCGTGGGCGGCTGGGAGGGCAGGCGACGCTCGCCCGGTACGGCACGGAGCACTACAGCCGCATCGGCGCGGTCGGGTTTGCCCGCGCTATCGAAGCGGGCTGGGGCGAATACCTGCTAGAGAAGCTGGCCCCCTCGTACCGCGCCAAGTTCGGGCGCGAGCCGCACTTGGGGCGCAACGCGGCGGGCGACAAGGCCCGCGCCCAAGCGCGCAGGGCGACGCCGACGCTCGGCGTCTGCGCATGGCTCGGCTGCACGGCCCCGGCGACCGAGCGGCACCACATCGACGGCTGGCAGGTCAGCGCGGACACCTGCGGTCTCTGCGCCGCCCATCACGACGAGCTAGAGCGGTCCTATCGGGACGCGCTCCGGCGCCACCGCCCGTTCGCCCGCACGCAGGAGCCGCCCACCAAGCGCACCGTTGCCATCGGCGCCGGTGTCGGACTCGACGACGCGATCCCCTTCTAACACCCCCCACGCGGGCCGGCGCGCTCCCCCCGAGCGCGCCGGCTCCCCCACCGTAGAGGAGATAACACCCATGGGCATGAACCAGATGATTGTGTTGGAGACACGGCAGGACGACCCCCAGGAGGCGGAGGACGCGCCCCAGCCCAGCCCGATGAACACGGCCCCGACGACGCTCTTTGAGGTGATCGACCGGGCCGTGAGCGCGGTGCTCGCCCAATTCGACCGTTGGTGTGACCGTGACGAGCGGGACGGCAAGGACGAGGCCCACTTCGAGGACTACGTGCGCTGGCGTGTCGCCATCGTCGACGACGCGGCGGCCCAGGCGCGCACCCTCATGGTCGCGGACGGCCTGCCCGCCGAGGGGAGCCCCTGGCTCGCTGCCCACGCCCGCGCGTAGCGAGTCGGGCGCGACCGACACCGACAGACCGACGCCGGCCAGGGTGGACGCCCTGGCCGGCTAGCGCATTGAGGAGGAGTGAGCCATGCTGAAACCGAATGGCGTCAGAAGGCGCGGGCAGGTGGCCGGTGTGCGCGAAGGGGCGCGCCTCCCCCGGCCCACGCGGTACGATAGGGGGGACACGACGAAGGGGAGGACGCGCGTGCAAGAGGGCGAGGGCGAAGGAGAGGGGCGAACGCTGTTCACGACCGCCGAGGCGGCCGCGCAGCTCGGGATCAGTCAGGGCACCGTCAAGACGGCCGTGCGCCTGGGGACGTTGCCGGTCGAGCGGGTCAGCCCCCGGTTGAATCTGATTACGGCCGCGTCCATCGCGGCGTACCGACGCGCGCACTTAGGGCGGCAGGGGCGGCCGAAGGGCGCGAAGAACAAGCCGAAGGCCGCACCACCGGCGGATGGACCAGACGCTCCCGAGCGCGGCGCGTGAGCGTGGCCGTGGGGCGAGTTGCGCCAGGCCCGCGCACGTATGACGCTAGGGGAGGGACGGAGGACAACGGACAATGGATGGAAGGTAGGGGACGATGACGCGAAGATTGGTGATGGGCGCCTATAGCTCTCCCCACGGCGCGGGGGAACGGCCGCGCAAGGATCGCCTCGGGGAGCTGCTCGCGCTCGCCGTCGGGCTTCTCGATTTCCACCGCTACCTGGAGGCCGTGGTGCGCGTGGACCCGACGCTCGCGCGCCTGGACACGCCGACGCTGGAGGCGTTCCTGGTGTTCGATCCCGCGCATGTGCGCCTGTGGGAGCTGCTGGACGGGCCGGACAGCGTGGCCCTACGCTTCATCGCCCGTAACCTCCCTGACGCCTATCGCGCGCGGCAGGCCCCGGCGCTCGACGACCACGGGCGACCGCTCTACGAGGTCGCGACCATCCGCGCGCTCCTGGAGGAGTGGGCGCAACGGGCCGAGGAGGACATCGAGGCGTACACCGGCCGGCCGCTCCCGGTGTCGGCGCCGCCGACGCCCAAGGAGGCTGCGGAGGCGCGCGCGTTCACGGAGCGCGCGGAGGTGCAGGCGATGATCGAAGCCGTCGCGGCCGAGGAGCGGGCCGTCATGGTCGACGAGGTCGCGCGGCGCAAAGCGCGCGCCGCCGCGATCGCGCGCGCGGGGTTGACCGACGCTTGACGGTGGGGCCATTGGGGAGCGTTGCCATCGTCCGGCAACCCGCCGACCACGCGCCCCGCGTCTTCTTGGTCGCGCGGGTGCCCCATAGACCCGCCCGCGCCCGACCTGGACACGCGCCGGCCCGCGCTGGTGTACGTTGCCACGAAGGTTGAGGCGGCAGTAGGCGTGGAAGCGGCCATTTTGCCACGAAGGTTGAGGCGGCGTGAACGCTTCGCCACAAAGGTTGAGGCGGCGCGCCGACCAATCGGCGCGCGATTCCTGCGATAACAATAGGTGTGGAGCCCGAGCCCCGCGCCTCTTCCACGCCTGGCGGCGGGCCGGTTCCGCGCCGGTTCCTGTGATAAGAGCCATTCTCTAGGCTTAGCCCGTCGATCCTATCCTCGATGCGCCGCGAACAGGGGCGGTGCGATGCGACACGCTATCCTATTTCGTGTGCCCACTGGCGCGTAGAGGGAGTGACCGCGATGGTGCAGGGTGATCCCCAGCTTGATGCGCTCAATCATGCAGCCCTGGCCCCGTTGGTGCAGCGCGCCCTCGATCGTGAGAGGGCCGAGCCCGTGGACTGGCGTTGGGAGCCCGTCGACTATCATATCTACCTCCCCGAGCGAACGCTCGTGCGTTTCAACGGGACCGCCGTGGTCGACGACGAGGTGGTCCCCTGGTCGATGGTGCTCAAGAGGACGCGACCGCCACAGGTTAACCGCTCTGCGGACGACGGATGGCGACGCGAGGCGCTTGCCTATCGCTCGGGATTGCTCGTGGATCTCCCGCACGGGTTGACGACGCCACGGGTCTTTGACGTGGTGGAGGACGCCGACGGTGCCACCTGGCTGTGGCTCGAGGATGTGGTCGATTGTTTCGGGGGCATGTGGCCGCTGGCCCAGTATGGGCGCACGGCTCGCCATCTCGGGCGATTCAACGGGACCTATCTCGGCGCGCGGCCGTTGCCCACCTTCCCCTGGCTCGCGCCGCGCTGGGCCGATCACCAGGGCGAGCCAGCACGGATACCCGCGGCCCTCCCCGAAATCGCCGACCTCGTCCGCGATGGTCGCGTGCAGCGCGCCTTTCCCCTCTCGATCACCGACTGCGCGACGCGCCTGCTGCGCGATGTGCCCACCTTCATCGCGCTCCTGGACCGCCTACCCCAAACGCTGTGCCATCACGATGCGTCGCAGGCGAACCTGATCGCGCGTCGCCGCGCCGGCGCGGCGATAGAAACGGTGGCCATCGATTGGGAGTCCATCGGCCACGGGACGGTGGGCGCGGACATCGCCACGTTGGTCTTCGGGACGATGCGCCGGGGGACGGTCCCGGCAGAGTGGGCGGCCGACCTCGACCAGGAGGTCTTCGCCGGGTATCTCGCCGGATTGCGGGACGCCGGCTGGCAGGGCGAGCCGGCCGTGGCGCGCTTGGGCTACACGGCGGCGGTGGCGCTGCGCGGGTCCCTCCTGACATGGACCTTGCGGGCGCTGACGGACGATGCGGCGCTCGCGCGGATCGCGAGCGCGGTGCAGGAGCCGGCAGAGCGCGCCGCCCGTCGCTTCGTCCTCATGAGTCTGTACCTACTCGCGTGTGCCGACGAGGCGCGCACGCTGGCGCGGCAGTACGAGCCCACGCCAGGGCCTGTAGGAGAGCATCCGTCTTGGTGAAAAGGGCTACTTTGGCAACGTACAGGATCGGTGAACGGTCTCCGTCGCGATTAATGCGCGCCTCGACGAACCGGCTGCGGAGATGGTATAATGAATGCATTGAAAGTCGGCGGGGATGCGTTCCCCGGCCGGCTTCTTCTTTACTTTAAGTGGTTACGGTAATAACCATTACCGTGACTTGTTTAGGCGTATACTGAAGGTGATCGAACTTCACATTAGCTGTTCCATCTAGCTTGGAGGGAGCGACCCTGAACCAGAGCTTCGCCAAGGGTATGATCGTTTACAATGCTGGGGGCGAGCGAGTCGGCCCGGTCCTTGAGTACGACGAGCAGGGCGGGTACCTTATCGTCCAGCAGGGATGGTTATTCCCCAAAACCCTCTCTATCCCGGTCGGCCAAGTCGCTCGCGCCGTTGCTGACGGTATTCAGGTGCGACTCACGTCGCTCGATCTGCAGAGCGGGACCTATACTATCCCGACAGTTGCCGTGCCCCAATCCAACTCTTCGCCCGCAGCATCGCCCCCGCCACGCCCCGCCGCATCGGTCGAGCCGCTTGACCTTCCTCACGTTGAGGAAGCCCCAGATCAACAAGTCGAGGGGGCTGGCGCCAGCGCCAAAGACGCGCAGACAACGACCGAGCCCTCACAACACTCCGAAAGGGTTAGATTGGAGCGGCGTGTCGTCTTTATTGTTCACGGTCGCGATTGGGGGGCCAGGGAAGCGACTGCTCGTCTGGTCGAGGGACAGGGGCTTGAGGCTGTGATCCTGGCCGAGCAACCCAACGGCGGCCGCACGCTTATAGAGAAGTTTGAGGCGCACGCCACGTTGGCCGTGTTTGCCATCGTGCTGCTAACCCCCGACGACATTGGAGGGTTGAGCAGCGCACCGAACGATGTACAAGCCCGCGCACGGGAGAATGTCATCTTCGAGCTGGGCTACTTTGTTGGTCAGTTAGGACGTGGCAAGGTCTGCTTGGTGAGGAATGGCGAGGTGAACATCTTATCGGATTTACATGGTGTGGCGTATATTCCGCTCGACGAGCACGGCGCATGGAAGGCGCGGGTGCTGCGCGAAATAGAACAGGCGGGAATACCCATTGATATGGACCGTCTACGTTTCTAGCGGGTAGTGGATGATGTCTGAAACGATAACCATGACGACGGCAACGACGGCAATACAAGGTGTCGCTCTCTTCGACGAGCCATACAGGTTGAGGAGCGAGCCGGAATCCCTTATCGACCCAGTGTATGACTATATTGGCAATTTGTCGCCAGCGAGCCAGGAGGCCGTCTGGAAGCGCCTGCGCACCGTCGCCCGCCTCTTCGAGATACCTGATCCGGCGACCTTCCCCTGGCACCACCTGCGCGCCCCCCAGGTCGCGCGCATCCGGCAGCGGCTCATGCAGCCCTACGGCCCCGCGCACAAGCGGGCGGCGCCGGCGACAGTCAACCTGACGCTCGCCGTGTTGCGGGGCATCGCGCGGGAGGCGCGCAACGCCAACGCCATGACGAGTGAGGAGTACCGCCGCATCTGCGAGGTCAAGGCCGACAAGGGCGAGCGCCTGCCGCGCGGCCGCGCCGTGCCCACAGGCGAACTGACCGCGCTGGTGAAGGCGTGCGCCCGCGACACAAGCCCCGCCGGTGTGCGCGACGCGGCGATGCTGGCGGCGCTCTACACCGGGGGCCTGCGCCGCGCCGAGCTGGCGGCGCTCGCGCTCGACGATTACACGGCCGCGCCGCCCACGCTGCGTATCCTGCACGGCAAGAACGACAAGCAGCGCGCGGTCCCGATCCCGGCGAGCGCCGCCGCCGCCCTCGACAGGTGGGTAGAGGTGCGTGGCCGGGAGCCGGGCGCGCTGTTCGTGCCCATCGACCAGGTGGGGCGCATCGCCGACGTGGGCATGAGCGCGCACGCAATCTACAAGATGCTCACCAAGCGCGCGAAGCAGGCCGGCGTCCCGCCGCTGACGCCCCATGACATGCGCCGGACGTTCGTTGGCGATCTGCTCACCGCAGGCAACGACATCAGCGCCGTGCAGCGCATGGCCGGGCACGCGAGCGTGACGACAACGCAACGCTACGACCGCCGCGGCGAGGAGGTCATGCGGCGCGCGGCCGACACGCTCCACTTCCCGACGCCATGAAGGGGGTGAGGCAATGTGACGACGACGGCGCGCTACGACCGCCACGGCGACACCGTGGCGCACACCCTCTCGGGGCAACTCGACTACGTGACGTTGATCGAGCGCTGCCGCGTACAAGCCGTCCTGCCCGCTCGCCCCTGGCTCTATGACTGGCTTGACCGTGCAACACACCTGGTCAGGGCGCGGACCTCGGAACGCACGAGGGAGCCAACCCCGGAACGCTCGTTAAGGCCGATTCCCCGCAGCGGCGCTAACGAGCGCCGTCGGGACCTCCACCCCAGCCCGATTGCGCGCTGGAAGGAATCCTATCCCCTGGACGTGATGCTCGCGCAGTACGGTGTCCATGCACCCCACAGCGGGTCATACCAGTGCCCCATCGCGGGGCACCACGCCGACGGCCGTGACAGCACGCCGAGCCTGTCGGTCAACCTGGAGATGGGCTCCGGCGTCTGGTTCTGTCACACCGGAAACGTCGGAGGCGATAGCCTCAGTCTGGTGCAGCACATGGAAGGGCTACCGTCGCCGAAAGAGGCGCTGGCGTTTGCTAAGGAGCGGTGGTCGCTGCCGGAGGTGGGGCGCGATGAGAGGGCGCGCTAAGGAGAGGTGTCATCACGCGACATAGGGTGGGCCGTCCCGCCACTCGGCCTCTTGCCACCCCTCACACTGTCGTCGCCACTCCGCTTCATAGTCGCGGGCCAGGTGCGCGGCCGCCGCGTGGGCGAGCTTGCTACGGATGGCATAGCCACGAAAGCCGTCATAGACAGACCAAGTGCGCGTCAAGACGTTCTCGTGAACGGTGAAACGCGTGCGCGGCGTCATGGTCCGTCCTCACTACGGGGGCAGTCTCCAGCACGGCCGTACGTCTTTTGTGGGTCGCTATCACTCTACAGCGCGCCGCATGGCCGCGAGCGCGGCGACGAAACCAGCCACGTAGGGGTCGTCGGCGATGCGGTAGCGCGCATCTTTGGCCTTTTTCGCGTCGGTGTACGCGCGCAACTCCCCGGCCTCGACCACCTCCGCAAGAGCGCGTACAGCGGCTTGTATCAATGGCGCGGCCGCAGCGACGTCCGGAGCATAACTGTTATGCCGCTGAGCCTGTCCAGGTTCCTGCCCCTTGCTCACCGAGGCTAGAGGAGCATAACTGTTATGCTCTCCCTTACTGTCAACAGAGGACGCTGGGGTGGCCTTCCGGCGGCCGCCCCCTGTTTTGCGCGGGTTGGTGACGCCGGCGGCCTCGGCGCGCGCCCGCTCGTTTTGCACGTCGGTCCTGGTCACGGCCTCGCCAGCATCCACGCGGGCGCGCAAGGCCGCCTGCGGTTCGGGGGCCGCACGCAAGATGTCGCGCGCCACAGCCGTACCGATTTGCCCGCGCTGCACGGCGTCGGCGATTGGCTGATCGGAGAGCAACAACAGGCGGTCGCGCACGGTCTGCTCGGAGATGTGCAAACGCTTGGACAGGTCGGGAGCCTTGATACCCTCCGCGTCCATCAACTCTTGGAAGGCGCGCGCCTCCTCTAACGGGGCGAGGTCCTGCCGATGGATATTCTCGACGAGCTGCGTCAGGCGCAGTGTCGCGCCCTCTGTATCGCGCACGACGACGGGGAGGCGCGCGAGGCCAACCAGGAGCGCGGCCGCGTAGCGCCGGCCGCCCGCGACGATCATATAGCGCGTGCGCCCATCGTCGAGCGTCCCGGCCTCGCGGACAAGAAGCGGCTGCAGGACGCCGTATGCTGTCAGGGAAGCGGCCAACGCCGCAAGGTTCTCCGCACCGTGGTCTATGCTGCGCGGCTGGTCGGGATCGGGCGTGATCTGCTCGATGGGAAGGGCGAGCGCCGCCGCCAGCGCCCGCGGCCCATCCGCCTGAGCGGCCGCGTGCACAGGAGCAATAGGGCGCTCTTCCTGGGCGCGGCCGATCGCCGGCGGCGCGAAACGAGCTTTAGGCATGCGCCACCCCCTCCACCTCCAACACACGCGCGCCGAGGGACCGGTACGCGGCCGTGGCGGCTCCTTTCGGCTCCAGCAGGGACACGGGGCGGCGCTGATTGAGCGCGTACTTGATGGACACGCTGACGGGGATCGGCGCGGCTAATGCGTCGCCGTAGGTCTCCTGCAGAAGCGCGAGCGCGGCGCGGTCGTTCCCGTCCTGGCGCATCGCGTTCGGCACGATGATCACGCGGTCGGCAACGCCCAACTCGGAGAGGCGCTCACGCAGCGCCAGCGTGTCAGCCAACGCGTCGAGATCCTGTTGCACCAGCATCGTGGGCAGGACGGCCACGGAGGCCGCGAGCAACGCCGAGTTGAGGGCGAAGCCGAGCAGCGGCGGTGTGTCCAGCACGATGGCGTCGTACGCCGTCGCGGCGCGCAAGAGCCGGCGCAGGCGCAGCGGCCCGGTCGGATCGTCGGTCAACGTGATCGCCGCAGTCTCCACGCCACGATCACCGGGGTAGAGGTCGATGCCTGGGCTCACGGCCCGCGCCAGCCCGTCGAGGCCACGGTGGGGCTCCAGGATACGCTGGCCAATCCCATCGCCAGCGGGAATGGCGCCGCCCAGCAAGAGGCGCGTCAGGCTCGCTTGGGGGTCGAGATCGACGAGCAGCACATGAAGGCCCTGATCGGCTAGGACGCCGGCCAGGTTGAGGCTCGTCGTCGTCTTCCCGCTACCCCCTTTGCGGCCAGCGATCGCGATGATGCGCGTCATATCCTCTCCTCATCCTCCCTAGACAGTCCTTCCGCTACTGTCCCAGGTCCATAGACCTGATCTGTGCAACGCACGTTGCACAATTGCCCGCCGGCCACACTACGGGCCGTCTATCCGCGCCAACCGTCGCTTCATGGCGCGCCACCCTCCTCACCGAGCGTCGCCTCCAACTCTTCAATCGTCGGCAGGCTCCCGCGCAGATCGGTCGGCAACGCCTCCATAAGCTGAAACGACGAGATACCGATCGGCGTCGTGACGTTGCGCAGCGCATACTCGGCCACGACCTTGTCCTTGCTCTTGCACAGGATAATACCGATGCTCGGCTGATCGCCGGGTGTGCGCAGGAGATCGTCCACGGCCGAGAGGTAGAAGTTCATCATGCCGGCGTATGACGGATCAAAGTCGCCCATTTTGAGATCAATGACCGCGTGGCAATGCAACTTGGTGTGGTAAAAGAGCAGGTCGATATAGTAGTCGCGCCCGGACACGTCCAGGCGGTATTGGCTGCCCATGAACGCGAACCCGACGCCCAACTCAAGCAAGAACGACTGGATATGGGCAAGCAACCCCTGCTCAAGGTCGCGCTCGCGCGCCTCCCGGCCCAGCGACAGGAAATCGAAGTTATACGGGTCTTTCAGGACCTGCTGCGCGAGATCCGACTGCACTGCGGGCAGCGTGCGCGCGAAGTTGGTCGAGGCCTGCCCTTGCCGGAGGTAGAGGTGGCTGTCGATGTGATGTGTCAGCATCGCGCGACTCCACCCGTACTCCACCGCCTGGCGGGCGTACCACTCACGCTCCACGGCATCAGGCACTGTGTCGAGCAAGCGCATGACATGGCCCCAGGGCAAATCACGCAGCAGTTGCTGCGCGATTACAGGGTCGGGGTAGGCGCCGGCGAACGTCCGCATGTACTGGAGGGTACGCGGCGAAAAGCCCTTCATGTCGGGGAACGCGCGCCGGAGGTCCGACGAGAGCCGCGCGATGACCTGCGCCCCCCATCCATAGGCGTCCTGGCGCTCCTGGATCGCGCGGCCGATCTGCCAATAGAGGGCGATGACCTCACGATTGACCGACAAAGCGGCCCCGAGCTGAGCCGCGCGGATACGCTCTTTAAGGTCTCCCAACAGCGCCTGATAGCCCTCGGGCGCCACATCCGTGTCACGAGGCATGATGCAGGTCCTCCCCCTGGGTCAGGATGTCACGCACGCGCTCCTCGACGGCCGCCTGCATCTCCGTGCGCGGCCCCACGCCGACAGGGATGAACCCGCGGCCGACATAGCCGCGCCAGTCGTTGTAGCCCGGGCTCACCGCGACGTAGCCCGCGTAGAGATCCGCGCCGTCGGCGGCCGTGATCCGCGCCTCATGGAGATAGGGCGACCGTTCAAGCCAGTGGATCGTGCCGGCTGCCCGCTCGTGCTCGCTCATCGCTCCCCTCACGCCGCCGGCACCCAGCGCGCGACCACCTCATACAGGCGTGCAAGCTCGAACGGCTTGGGCAGTCGATCGTTGACCGGCATGAGCGCCCCCGTCGTGCGCAGGCGGTCTTGCGCCGACATCACCACGATCGGGATGTCGGCCGTCACCGGGTTGTCACGCAGGCGCTGGCTCACCTCCACCCCATTCATCCCTGGCATGTTGATGTCGAGGAGGATGACATCGGGCTGTGTCTCATGCGCCACCCCCAACGCCTCGGCGCCGACCGCGGCCAACACCAGATAGCCGGCGTCTTCCAGCGCGCCCTCCAGGAAGTCGATGATGTCAGGGTCGTCGTCCACCACAAGCACCCGTCCCTTGAGCGGTTCGTTATCCATCCTCCTGCCCTCCATCCGTCACCGTAAGCGGGCAACAGCGCGCAGACCGGCGCTTGCGTCAATCCCACTCCATGACCCGCCGTGCGCGCGGGCGCCACATCCTGGTCACACCCGTACCACATCCCGTAAGAAGGATACCGCCTCCAACCCACGGATGGCAGGCGCGGGCATGTGCGACTGGGACCGCGTGCCGTGTCGCTCACCCCTAAGCCGCTGCGCGCAGGCCCTCGACCAGCATGCCGCTCATGCATAGGGATCTGATCGGTAGCCAGTGTGGCGAAGGTTGTGTGATCATGACGTAGCACTCCTCTCCCCTGTATTCTCCCCTGTATGAGGCGTGCTAGTATACAACTAATCGACCACGCGACCACACCGCACAAAGAGAGCAAAGAGAGGCGCCACTATGGACCCCCCACCGACCATCATACAACGCTTCATCGAGCACACCGTCATGTGGGCGCTCGCGCTCCCGGTGCAAATCCGGCACGACCTTATCGCGTCGGCGCGCGACCAGGCGCGCCTCAATCGGCAGGCCCAACCGGGCGAGCGGCGCGGCGACTACTTCGGCGACCCCAAGGTCTGGGACGAGATCGCCCAGCGCATCGCGGAGGAGGGGCACACGCCAGCCGACTAGTGGCGGGTCATTGGTGGGGCCGGGTGGATCACCGCTGCGCGCCCATAGGCGTCGGCCTGCCCCCACAACAGGTGGAGCGCGCGCTCAATCCAGCGCCGTTCGCTGACACAGGACCGGGGCCTATGATCGCTATAGAGTGCGATCGTGAATTGAACGTTGCCGTATGTTTCGCCGGCGAGCAGCGTACAATGGGTTGGCGTGTCGTAGCCGCGCACCCACTCCGTCGGCGTGACGGTTGTCTGCATCCGTAGGAGGGGCACGACGTTGCCACCATCGCCACGCGCGCTATCAGCACGGGCCTGGAGGTTACGCCGCTCGGCCACGGCCTCCGACGTCCAGACCGCGGCGTCCAGGAACGCGCCGGCCGGCACCAGGCCGACGGGGATGACACCCCAGCGGTACTCCGTGTTGCCAGCGGCATCGCGGATCGTGAGGGAGGTGCGCGGCCAACCGGGGGCCGCGGGTCCGGGCTGGCCGAGTGACGCGGTATGCCACACCGTGGGGGCCGGGTGAATCACCGGCGCGTGATAGCCCAGCGGCAGGCCGGCCGCCAGCGCCGGCGCGACGAGCGTCAGCGCACGGATGAGCGCCCTCTGTCCCATGCCCCGTCCCCCTTGTCGTCTGATGATCGTACACGCGGCGCGCGGTGCGGCGACACCCGCCACTCAGTGAGACGATATAGGGCATCACGCCACGCTGCCATAGCCCGTTCGGCGCGCGCTATGAATCCTAGAACTAACGAGGCTCCGCCTCAGACCGACGAGGCATGGACGGATGGGCAAGGGGAGAACAGGGAGAAGGCCTCTGGTTGCGGGCAGACACGGAGTACGGTATACCGTCTCCAGAGAGGACCGTCAAGCGGTCGAGGTGCCCCGCAGAGCAGGCCACAACCAGAGGACATCATGAGCGTATCACAATCGGTCACCCAGATTCTAGGGGAGCATGTGACGTTGGAAGTGGAGAGCATCGACCGCCTGTATCTCAACGTCTACGTGCCCAAGCTGCAACGGATCGGGGGCGTGGTCGGCTTCTTTCGCGAACTGCGCGGGGCGACGTTCGCCTCCTCGGCACTCATGGAGCCGATCACGACCGCCTTCGTCAAAGCCCTGGAACGCTTCACGCAGACGGAGGGCGTCCCGCTGCTGACCTTTGCGCATGGGCAACGCAAGGAGGAGGTCGCGCAGGAGTACCTGGCGACGTTCCAGGGACACGAGGGCGTGCTCTTCATCGGCAAGGCACAGGAGAAGGCCACGGTGTGGCGGACCGAGCGCCGCTATAACGCCCAGACGGGTCAGCCGTATGCCTGGCTGGTCAAGTCTACCGCGCTGGTGAACCAGTACTACATCTACGCCGTGGACGCGGACTTTGGCCCGTTCTTCCTGAAGTTCTGCTCCTACTTCCCCTACAACGCCAAGCTGTGTCTGAACGGGCATGAGTATCTCAAGCGGCGCCTCACCAACGAAGGGATCGCCTTTGAGGCGTTGGACAACGGCATCCTCTCCTGTGCCAATCCGGCCCGCCTGCAAGAGATCTGCGATGGCTTGGACGCTCCACGCATTGATGCGCTCTTGCGCAAGTGGCTAGCCCGCGTCCCCCATCCCTTCACGCCCGAGGAGCGCGACGCCGGCTTCCGCTACGACATCTCCATCCTGCAAGCCGAGTTCGCCCTCACCCAGGTGCTCGACCGGCCCGTCACGGGGCGCATCCTCTTCGAGGAGATCATCCGTGAGAACCTCGACGTGGGCCGGCCCAGTCAGGTGCAACTCATCTTCGGGCGGCGCGTGACCAAGCAGACCACCGCGCGCTACCGTTTCCGCACCCGCGTCATTACCCAAGGAGTGATCCCGTCGCTCTACGCGGACTACAAGCATAGCCGGATCAAGCAGTATCACAAAGAAGGACGCGCCCTGCGCACCGAGACCACCATCAACGACACGCGTGATTTCGCCATCGGCAAGCGGCTACACAATCTGCCCGCCCTACGGGCAGTCGGCTTTCAGGCCAATCGACGTCTGCTCGACGTCCAACAACTCAGCCACGATTGCCTCCTCGGTGACGACGCCTTCCGGCAGGTGACCCGCCCCCAAGTGGTCGGCGATCAACGCGTGTCCGCCCTGCCGTTCGCCGCCCCCCGCGTGCAGGCGCTCCTGAGCGTCCTGGTCCTCTATTGTCTCCTGCCTAACGGGTTCGCCAATCGCGATCTGCGCGCGCATCTCGCACCGCTCCTGGGCCTTGAGCTCACCCAACTAACTCCGGGCCGGATGACGTACGACCTGCGCCGCCTGCGTCTACATGGGTTGATCGCGCGTATCCCGCACACCCAGCGCTACCGCGTCACGCGGGAGGGACTGCGCACCGCTCTGTTCTTCACGCGCGTCTACGGGCGCATCTTGCGACCAGGGATGGCGCGCATCACTCCCGCCGCAGCCATGAGTGACTCGGCCTTACGCTCCTCCTTCGACCAGGTGGAGGGTGCCATCGACCGCTGGATCGACCAGGCCAAACTCGCCGCGTAAACTTGACTCATTCGCACCATAAGTGATCCCTTTAGGAGTCTAGAGATCCTGTCGTGAGCCGCAATGGGCATCAAAGAGGAGTAACCAGCGCCAAACAGGGCCGAGAAGGCAACAAAGCCTGTCTACACCGCCATTGCGGCTGGTAACCGGTCTCTGGTAGCACCCCATGAAAGCGTGGTCATGCGGCGACCTCCGTGAGGGTAGTTTTGGCGTGCTCCCGTCGCGCGGTGCGTGTCCGGCCGATGTCGTCCTTTTGAGGTGGCGAAGGTAGGGTCTCCGCTGGGAGGACGCGGTAGCGCAACACATCCTCCATGGTCCAGACCTGGTCGGTCAGCCCGGCGGCCATGGCCGGGGTGCGCTCCAGCCACTTTCGTCCTCCCAGGGCAGGGAGGCGCAGGCTCGTGTGGGGCCAGCAAAAGTTGTAGGCCGTGCCGACCAGCCACATCCCGCTGGTCAGCAGGGCCGCGCCGTGGGCCAGGCGTCGGCCGCGCCGGGTTAGGGGCGCCAACGCGGCACGGAACGTGGCGTTGAGTCGCTCGATAGAGGAGGTGTTGATCTGGGTCCCGCCCCGCGTGGCCGCGCTGGCGTCCGCGACCGCCTCCGCCGTCCCGAAGACGACCCGCCGCGTGACGTCCACCAGGTGCCGCCCGTTGTGGCTCTTGACCACCTGCGCCAGCAGGACTGTCTCCGGCAGCACCAGGCGCGGGCGGCCCGGTTGCCCGGTGCGCAGCGCCACCCGGAACACCGTGCGCACCGCCCCCACATAGGCCGCGAACCCGTCCACACAGATCAAGAGGGCCGTGCGGGCGGCGCAAGCGGCCACCCGCCGTAGCGTCGCCGTGACCAGGGCGCCATCGCGCGCCGGGCTGAGGTCCCCGCCCAGCCACAGCCGCGAGGGGACGGCCAGCGCCATCGCTTGCCAGATGCGCCCTTTGCACACCGTCACGCAGATCTCGTCGACCTGCGCCTGGCCCACCTCGACCTGCCCCGTCTCCACCACCGCCGCATGCACCCGCGCGGCGTGGCTTCCCGCCCGGTGCAGCCACGCCGCCACCGTGCGCTCGTCCAGCCCGAAGGCGGCCACGATCGCCGGTGTCGGGCAGCCGTGGCACAGCAGCGTCACCACCAGCACCATCAGGTCCACCGAGTGGTGCAGCCGGTAGAAGGCCGTCCCTTGTGTCGCCGCGAAGGTCTTGCGGCAGGTCGTGCAGCGATAGCGCCGCTTCTTCTGACTGTGGATGCCGACGTTCCCGCCCCCCGACTGCCCCTTGTCAGGACAGGCCGGGTTCGGGCAAAATACGCTTTGCGGGTCCATGCGGCGCACGCTCCTAGCCGTGTGAGCGAGACACGGTTAGCTTCAGCATGCCGCATGCGACCCGTTCGTGTCACGATCGCCCCTTCTCCACGGTTTAATGGGGTGGTACCCGGTCTCTAGCCCTGGGCCTATTTCACACAACCCCACTTGGTTAAGCCGCTTTACGGCCGCCCCGGCTCAGCGCCAGGCCAATCAGAGCCGCGCCGGACGAGACTATCGTGATAGGCACGAGCAAGTTGCTCCCCTGGCGCGGATCGCCACCGCGCCGACTAGAAACCACCTGACGCAGACGCACAGTGGCGTACCCGGCCGCGAGCGTGAATACGCTAGTCGCGATCCGCCACTTGGTACGCTCGTTAGTTGTGCGTGCCGGCATCGTAAGAAAGCCTGCGGCGGCCAGGAGCGCGTTGTAGAGCATTGACGACGCGATGACCAGGCGCATGCGACCGAGGGCGCGGGGCTGATCGCTGTAGCCGTTGTAGAAGGCATCCACGGCATCCTCATCCCGCACCTCCCGCTTCGCCCGCGTCCACAGCGCCACTTTTACGGGCACGAGCACCCACCCCGCAACCGTCAGCATCCTGGCGAGCATGGTCCACCGTCCCGTTTCCTGCCGCGTGAACTGGTAGAGCCCGAGGAACGAACCGGTCAGCAGCTCATCGCAAACGATATAGCCCAGACCGTCTATACCTGTTACTCCGTCGATCGCGCGCGCGGTTTCGGTCGGGCGAGTGGCCACCGCGCCGCCTGCGGCCAGTACTGCCCAGCTATACACGCGCCCAGGGGCGTCGGGGAAATCCTCGCGTACCTTCCGGCTCATACGCAGGAAGCCGAGGGCCAGCAGGCCGTAAAGCAATGGTTTTACAGGGCTAGAACGACGCTCCATGATATCTCCTTCTGGCAGGTCCTATGGGCCTGCTAATGATCGTCAGGCGACGGGGTCGGGGTGCAGCACGATGCCTTGGTTGACTATAATGGCACGGCCACGCTCCACCCCATAGTAACGATATACGGCCTCACGGATGACGCCTGCGATCTCTTCATGCCATGGCTCTAGCGCCGGCATCGACTCGTCGAACGGCACCGCGCCAGGCCCCAAGACGGCCAGCGTAATGCGGTACGTGTTGCCTACGAACCAGTCGTTGCGGCGCGCATAGTGGCACATCAGGTGAATGTCGCGGTCGTAGGGCTGCGACCCCGTAGAGGGATCGAGGATACCAATGCGCGTCGCCTGTAGCGCCAGCTTCGTCCATTCCTCAGAGAACCCCCGCTCCTTGCACAACTCGTCGACCACAAGGAGGAGTTGTTTGACCGCGCCCCGCATCGTCAGAACGCGGTCGTCGAGGAACGCTATCATGCGTGCGGCATCCTTGGCCGGCTCATTGAGGGCATCCAGCGCGTTCGTCCCTCCCACCCCCTTGTTGTCCGAGGCCGACCGCACCAATTGCTGCATCCACGAGAACCGACGCGTCGAGGTGAGTAGCAGCCCATCGGTGAAGACCGCCGAGCCCAAGAGGGCGATGAGGACACCAGTGAGGCCCAACGGAGCCATGAAGTGGTGGATGAATTGCGGCCCCCCGAGCGCGCTCACCGTCACCTGAATGCAGATGGCGATGCCATAGAGCATGGCGATGATCGTGGCAGCGCGTACGGTCGTGGCGGCGATGCGCTCGACCTGCGTGGGGCGGGATATGCGCCAGAAGCCGAATGATGCGCCCGCCCCGGCGATGATAAACGTGATGCCGGCCAGCGTGTTGAGCACGCCGATCACCACCGGCCGCGCGTAATATCCTGTATAGAACAGGTCATCGGTCAGGTGTAACGTCCAATGCGCGATCATCCAGACGACAATGTAGGCGGCGAGGAGGAGCCAGATGAGCCGCTGGAACCAGGCACGCAGCGGGCGATGCGCTTCGGGCGTCAACTCCGTCGTCAAACGTAGCAACAGGACCATCGTGGTCGTGACCGCAACCATGCTGACGAGGTGCGCCACATCGACGATGCCTACGGCGCGGTCTATCGCCCGCGCGAGCGAGAGCGGGTAACACAAAACCCCGACCGCGAAGACGAAGAAAGACTCCATCAGCAACCGGCCGGCGGCGTCCTCGCGGCCCTCTCTTGCTTCCCATCCTTCCCGGACCGAGAAGGCGACGAGGAGTAGACCGATGATAACCGCAAGGTGGCTAGGCCCAATGCTTATGCTCATCGTCGGCCCCGTCCAAAGAACAATGCGACCCAAGACGGCCGCGGAGCGGAGCGGCAGCCACGCTGGCCCTGATTGCGGTTATTGATGCGCTCCATCAGCATCCGAAAGTCGCTGGTCATTTCGTAGCGCACCACGTTGGGGATTGTGATTAGCTCATTGAGCCAGTACCCGATCATCTCCGCTTCTCGCTCGCGCGGGTCGCTCAGGTTGCTCGAACGAGCACAGATAAGGCCGGTCAGCGGGTGCAATGCGATCATGTGGCCGACTTCATGGCAGATGTATACGCGTTGTTGCTCCCGCGTCGCATTCGAGTCGAATATGAGGGCGTGCTGGCCGTGCTCGTCCTTCTCGCAATACCCGGTGACACGCCCAATCATGGGCCGTGGACTGAGGATGTTAGGGAACCCTGCTTCGTCGAGCCGTGCGCACAACTCTTCAGGCTCGCATGGCGTCGTCAGCTCGACACTCTTGATTGTGTTTAGGGCCACTACCAGGCACTTCGTTTGGAAATCCATGTCAACTCAACGGAATAAGGGGCGCGGGGGCGTGGCGCCGTCGTTCAGGATGAACCCTTATCCTGCTGCTCGCTCCCTCTCTTGAACAGACGTCGCGCGTAATCCGAAAGATCATCAAGGAGCTTCCATTCCTCGTCGCCGAGGTCCCCAGCGCGCAAGAGAAACCGGCGCACGTAGGGCTTGCGCAACGCCTCCATCATGCCCGGCGTCACGACAAGATCGGCATCGGCATCCTCCTCCTTCTCCCGCGTGAAGTAATCAACGCTCACGTCGAAGAACGCTGCCAAAGCCCTAAGCTTATCCTGGCCCGGATATTCAATCATCCCGAGGAAAGACCGGCTGATGTAGTTCACCGAGAGCCCTGTCCCCTCCGCGATTTCGGTAAAGGTCCATGGACGCGGCGGGTCTGTCGGCGCTAGATGCTCCTCATGCACCTTCTTCAGGCGGCGTGAGAAGCGATTTTCGCGGGACGACTGTGCGTGTCGCGGCATGTTCTGTTGTCGTACTCCCTCGCGTCGCCGTCCACTTGACGGTTTCTCCTCATAAGGGTAACAAGCATGCGGCTAAGGAACAACAACGGGTGCGCTCTCGCATGCTTGACGGTGTTACGGATGCTGGGTACAATGCAGCTAGTATTCCCATTACACGCACAGTCTTTATGCATGCAATGGGATGCTTGTCGCAGCTACCACACTACACGGAAGGCGGTCGATCATGCAGCAGCCTGAAACCCGTCGCGTCGGGCGCAAACGTCCCACGGATCATGTCTGCAGGTGCTCCGTATGCGGCGACATGGTGTGGCCGTATCCCTTGCCCCTTTGGCCCGCGCTGCGCCTCCCGCGCGGCTATCCCAAGTCGCACGCCAGCCTAAATCGGCGAACGTGGACGCTCCACTTCGACCCGCTCTTATGGTGTAGCGCGTGTGCCCCACCGCTTGTCGTGAAGTGGTGGATACGCTGGGAGCGAATGGCAGCCGAGTTGCTGGAAACCTTGCCGTCTATTCCCGCCGACGTGGGGGCTCTCGGCGAGCCTGACGCCGACGAGGCCGAGCCGTCCACGGATAAGGTATCCTGCGCAACCTCTGACGATCGAATGGCCGTCTATAATCGCGTATCGTTACCTTGACAACTAGCACTAAAGTTCTAGCTGTGTGCAGGCACGTTGCGCAGCGTTGCGCGAACGCCTCACAGTGCGTTATGATGCGCACAATGGAGAAGTTTGCTATGCCCTAGCACAAACGTCGTGCGAAACGCACGAGGCCCACCGGGTTTCCCCAAGTGGGCCAACGTCCGCCGCCTATATGTGCGGTTCTGGCGCTAATTGTTGAGAGCGCTACCAGGGCCGCTAGATCGGGACCAGGAACCTTATCCAAGGGTTCCCGGCTCTCGCAGGGAGGCTTTACGCTTCCGAGGAGTACCTATGAGCAATCATACGGGAACGATGGGTGCATGTCAAGATTACGCCTACCCCCCCAGGCCGGAAACTACACCGCCGCTCCCATCCACGTCGCCCGATAGCATCGACCGGCGGCTGGTCCAGCGCTACGGCGCCTGGCTTCTCACCGGCGGCTACACCGCTATCCCGACCTACGCCTGGGTGTACTACGCGCGGCTGGGCGTGAGCGAGGCCGAGATGGTTCTCATCGCGCAACTCTGCACCTACTGGTGGTCGGCGCGTGACCCGTACCCCGGCGAGGCGGCGTTGGCGGCGCGCATGGACAAGAGCGTGCGCACGATCCAGGGCTATCTACATTCGCTAGAGGGGAAGGGGTTACTGCACATACATACTCGACTATCCAGCAACGGGCGGCAGTCCACGAACGCCTACGACCTGCGCCCGTTCTTCGCGGCCGTCGAAGGGCTCGCCCGCCTCGACGGCCTGCTCCCCGCCACCGTCGCCGTTGACGACGCGATGCCGGCGATCTCCACCACCACCCACGACCACCGGCCCCACGCTGCCCGCGACACCGAGGCGCGCACGGGGAGGCCAGGTGCCCAGCACGCGGAACCGAAGCCGCTATGTGCAGAGAGGGAGCGCACGGGACCCGCACACACCGCGACGGACGGCGCATCGGCTGGCCCGTGTAGGGATGAAGAATGCGGCGGGGGGAGGGTGAAGAATCCTTCACCCCAAGTAAACCCAATCGAAATAGACACTTTCGATCTCGCTTCGATACCCCCTACCCCCGCTAAAGCGACACTGACGACAACCGCCGACGATAGCCGGCTAACGGACGACGCGGACCTGGACGACCAGGCGCTCGCGACCGAGATCGCCGCCCTGAGTGACGAGCTGGGTGACGATGCGCCGCGTTCGAGCCTCGGGCGTGCCCGTAACCTGAGCCGCGACGCCGGCGTGTCGCCCGCGCGCTTCCTGCGCCTGCTCGACGAGGCGGCAGCCCGGACGCGCGACCGCCAGGCCGGCATTGTCAAGCGCCGGCGCGACGACCAGACGAGTAACGGTATGCCCTACCTGTTCGCCGTCCTGGCCGACCTGCTGCACCCCGCGCCGTCCCGCGTGGCTAACGGCGGCCCCAACGCGGATCGCCGGCGAGCTGGCCCATCAGGTCGCCGCCGGAGCCGGCGTGAGGGCGGCCGTGGTGAGCCCATCACCTCCTACGTCGCGTGGTCCGACAGCCCCGCGCGCCTGCCCATCGTCGAGGAGCATCCGGTGTGGCGCGCGGTCCTCGACGAGTTGGCCCAGGTTATGACCGCCGAGAACTACAACACCTGGCTGGCCACGACACGCGCTCTCGACCAGGACGGCGAGGTGCTGCGCGTGGCCGTCCCCGCACCGTTCAATCAGGACTGGCTGGCGCGGAAGCTGGCCGGCAAGGTGGCCGGCGCGTTGCACAAGATCGACTATGACGCCCTCGGGACCGGGCGTGTCGGGCGGGTGGAATACGTCGTCGAGGCGGCCGCGTGACACACTGAGGGAGCGTCCGCAGGCGCAGGGGATAGGTGGAGAGAGGAGTGACCATGGACAAGCTCGACGGAAAGGTTGCGATCATCACGGGGGGGTGGCTCGGGCATCGGCCGGGCGACAGCCCTGGCCTTCGCGCGCGTGGGTGCGCGGGTGGTCATCGCGGGGCGTCGGAGAGAGGGGGGTGAGGGGACTGTGCGCGCCGTCGCGGAGGCCGCTGGCGATGCGCTCTTCATCCAGACCGACGTGGCGCGCGTGGGGGATGTCGAGGCGCTGGTGGCGCGCACGCTGGACGCCTATGGCCGACTGGACTGCGCCTGCAACAGCGCGGGGACCGTCGAGCCCGAGGCGCTGCTCGTTGATGGGGTGCGACTATCATTGGACCCTTGCGACACGAGGTCGCACATGTAGCTGTTAGGAGTGAGCGATCATGATCTAACCCAGGGCGCTGCCCCCGGTGCCCTACCGAGACATGCGTCGGGCGCAAGCCCGAGGTGTGAAGCTCTTGGGA
>JAABUJ010001379.1_pt1 | contig 36290 bp, 26 predicted proteins | sample 5559131 | NCBI WGS metagenome assembly JAABUJ01 (sample SAMN10711875, study PRJNA513366) | rock metagenome | isolation source: Antarctica rocks | place: Antarctica: Victoria Land, Mt New Zealand nord | collected 2016-01-07 | reverse complement strand
GCTCTTCCGGCGCGTTGTCGATCGAGGCAAAGTCCCGCTTCTCGGCCAGCCCCTGGTCGGACAGCACTTTGGTGATGGCTGCCGTCAACGTCGTCTTGCCATGGTCGATATGCCCAATGGTCCCCACATTGACGTGCGGCTTGGTCCGCTCAAACTTCTGCTTCGCCATGGTCGTCGGTCTCCTTTAGCCTGCCACCGTACCTAAGATAAGTCATCGATAGGTGGGATAAGTCATGTATACGCACGATAAGTGGAGCTCCAGGTGAGGATTGAACTCACGACCTCGTTCTTACCAAGAACGCGCTCTGCCACTGAGCTACTGGAGCACGGCAGGGGGAAGCTGCGTGGTCCTCCGCCCGTCAAAGTGTAGCAACCAGGCGGGAAAACTATCAAAACGACGGCTGGCAGCAATGATTGTATTGTGGCTGGCTGCCCGTTAGCGGGCGAAGCCGTCTTTCTCAGCCAGAAAAACGTGGTGGAGGGGGAGGGATTCGAACCCCCGAAGCATTGCGCAGCTGATTTACAGTCAGCCCCCTTTGGCCACTTGGGTACCCCTCCACGCATGGGCTGCCGACGTGCCATCAAGTATACCGAAAGCCTGATATGGTAGCCTGCGTTCTGGATGAGACTCTGTGTGGGCTAAGGCGGTCGTCACGTGTTGACAGCACCATACCTGGAACTGGTGGCGGCGGCAGCCGGCCTCCTGGTGGGCGCCGCCAGCGCTTTCCTATCGCCCCGTGTGGTTGCCTATCGTTTGGCCGAGCCACCTCCGCCGCCCGGACCCTTGCTGCTCCTGCCGCTGATCGGCGGCTGGCTGGCTCATTGGCGGCCGCTGCGCACGGTCCTCCTCCAGATAGTCATGGCGGCGGTGTTTGGCGCGCTCGCCTTTCACTATGGAGCCTCGGTCAAGACGCTCCTGGCCGCCGCGTATAGCGCCTGGCTGCTGACCGTCGCCGATCTCGATCTGGAGCACCGACTGGTTCTCAATCGCATGTCCTACCCTGGAACGGTGGTAGCGCTCGCCGGCGCGCATTTCTGGTCGGGCTTCACGGTCGTCAACGCGCTGCTGGGTGCGGTGGTGGCACTGCTGATCTTCGGAATACTCCAGTTTGTGGGGCGGGGCGCCCTCGGGATGGGAGACACCAAATTGGCGGTGCTGATCGGTGCCATGCGCGGACTGCCGACGGTGCTCAACGCGCTCCTGCTGGGCGTGCTCATCGGCGGGTTGGCTGCCGCCGTTCTGCTGCTGGTCTTGCGGCGCGGACGCAAAGACAAGTTCGCCTATGCGCCCTACCTGGCACTGGGCGCGGTCCTCTCCTTTTTCCTTTTCAGTCCGTAACCTTACGTCCGCCGCAGGCGTTGCAGCCGATCGAGCCGGCCTTTCAGACCCGAGCCGGCCAGCGCCGGAGTGAGCGGCACTTCCTCCACTTCCGCGACGCATAGGCTACGCGCCAGAGCGATGATGGCCCTGGCGGCGGGAAGGGTTGGTTGCACCGAGACAATCGGAATGCCCTGGTTGGACGCCTCTATAAAGAGCGACCCGGCGTGCGGGATGGTGACAAAATCTTTGCCCAGGCCGCTCTCCAGCTGCTCCTTGGTCAAACCCGCCTTCGGCACTATCTCGTTCCGCACAAAGCGGGTCCGGTCCTGGTCGATATTCACGGCCTTGAGAATTCGCATGGTGTGGACCGCCGTGCGCATCGAGGCCATATCGGAGGTCACCGGTAGGACGATGGTCTGGGCCATCTCCAGGGCCAGCAGCGTATTCTCATTGAAGCTGGATGAGGTGTCTACCACGATGTAATCAAACGCTTGGGGCGCGAGATCCAGCGTTACACGAACAACTGGCGGCCGCACCGCCTCGGCCTGCTCCGGAGAGAGGGGAGCCGACATCAAACTGATGCCCGTGCGGTGTGGCACGAAGTACTGGTTTAAGAGGTACGAATTCGCTTCCTCCAAATTCTCCCGCGCCCAATCATGAATGGTGGAGGTTGGGACAATATCGAGCAAGAGGGAGCAGAGGCCCTGTTCCAACGAGAGGTCGATCAGACCAACACGGGCCGAGGGCGCCAGTTCCTTGATGGCCACGGCCAGATTCACCGCGATGGTGGTGGTTCCAACGCCGCCCTTCAGACTGAAAACGGTGATAATCTCGCCTCGCTCACTCCGTGCCAGGGCAGTCCCGCCCCCGCGCCCGCTGCCGGGCCGCTCCAGCTTGCCCATTTCGTAGCGTGCCAGCAGGCCGCGTACCGCCGCTGTGACCTTGGTGGTGTCGGCCGGCTTGAGGAAGTACTCATTGGCCCCGGCTTCGAAGCTGGCGGCGTAGTCTTCCGGCGCCGATCGCACCGTGAGCATCAGAATCGGCAGGTGTCCCCAGCCGGGTTCCATCCGGATTCTCTGCACGAGTTCGAAGCCGTCCATGCCGGGCAGCAGAGCTTCAGTCACGACCAGATCGACCTTAGCGGAGCGCAGCGTGTCGAGGGCTTCCTCGCCTCGCAGTGCGGTCATCACCTGATACCCGAGGCTTTCGAGTACTGCCTTGAGCTCCGGAACAGCGGTCGGACTGTCATCGACGATCAGGATGGTGTGTGCCAAGAACGTATCTCCGAAAAACGGTGTGCAGTGGATGGTGGTTGGCGGTCAACTGAGCGCAGGACGCGCGATTTTAGCACTCGGGACTTAATGGCTGCTGAATTCGGTGAGGAGTTGCGGGACGGCAGGACCAAGAATGACGATGAAGAGCGCGGGAAACATCAGGAAGATCAAAGGGAAGAGCATTTTGATCGGCGCTTGACGGGCTTTTTCCTCGGCCCGCTGGCGTCGTTTGATACGAAGCTCCTCCGACTGGGTCCGCAGCACATGCGCGATGCCAATGCCGAGTTGGTCCGCCTGAATCATTGCGGCCACAAAGTTGCTTAGGTCTTCGACGCCTGAGCGGAGGGCCATATCCCGAAAGGCTTCTCGCCGTCCCTTGCCCGCCTGGACTTCCAAACGGAACCGGTCGAACTCGTAGGTCAGGTCATTCTCCTTGCGCGACGACAGCGTGCTGAGAGCGCCATCAAAGCCCTGCCCGGCTTCGACGCTGATGGCCAGAATGTCGATAGCGTCCGGGAGAAACTTGAGGATCCCTTCCTGGCGCTTCTTGGTCTGGGACCGCACCCAGAAGTCGGGCAGAAAGAACCCGACCACCAGGGCGCCCGCGACGACGCCAAAAAAGATGATGAATCGTGGATGAAAGACAAACATCATGAGGAGAAAGGCAAGCACCGTCAACCCGATCGCCGCCAGGCCCTTCACGCCCAGAAAATCCTGGACCGTCAGATTCTTGGGATTGCCCGCCTGCGCTAACTTGGTCTGGGTCTTTTCGATTTGGCCGACCGGCGTCATCTGCCGCACCACGCGCGCCACGCGCCGGCGTGCCGGGCCAATCAGGCGCTCGCCACGCGGGATCTGAAGCTCAAGGGCGGTAAGGCTGTGCGTCGGAGTCAGGTTGAAGCGGCTGATACGAGCGTCCAGTGATTGGTCCAACTGTTTCACGGACAACGCTCCGTAGAGTGCGAGTCCCACTCCCACCACGACCCCAACGAGTACAAAGATCAGCATGGTTGGTTATACCTCGATGTTCGCGATTTTATTGAGGATGAAGAAGCCGGCGACGACCATGGTGATCGCGACCCCGATCATGAGATGGCCGACCAGGGTGGTGTACAAATACGATTCGTACGGCCGGTCCATGAAGTTGATGACCACCGCGACGCCGACGGGGAGAGCGGTGATGACGTAGGACGAATAGCGTCCGGCCGAGGTCATCGCTTTCAGCTCGCGGGTAAAACGTACCCGCTCTCGCACGGTCTTCGAGATCACCATCAGAATCTCAGCCAGGTTACCGCCGACCTGTCGCTGCACGTTGATGGCGACCACGGCCAGTCCCAGGTCCTCGCTGGGAATGCGCCCCAGCATGTGTTCCAGGGCCTGTTCGAGTGGCAGTCCCAGCTTGACCTCGGTGACCACGCGCTCGAACTCGTCCTTGGCCGGGGATGGGCCTTCCCCCGCCACCAGTTCCATGGACTGGATGATGGAGAAGCCGGCGCGCATACTATTGCCCATCATCTGGGACATGTCCGCCAGCTGCTCGGTGAACTTTTTGCGACGTTTCGATGTTCGCCGTTTGAGGTAGAGCCAGGGCGCCGCGAGTCCGATCAAACCCAGGACCAGCAGGCCAAGAGCGCCTCGAATCAGGATTCCTGCCAGCATGGCAACCACGAAGGCTGAAAAACAGATCGAGACAAACTCACCGGGAGTTACTTTGAGATCCGCGGCTTCCAGCTTGCGTCCTAATTTCTCCCCAAAGCCGCGGCGAGCCACCAGCTTGTCGACGCCCCGGGTGACCGCGCTCTGTTCGCTGCGGGCCTTGGTGTAGGTCGGGAGGACCGGAGCACCCTTCACGCCGGCTGCCCCCGCCAGTGTCCCATAGCGGCCAAGCCTAGCGGTCAGCGACGAAGCGTTCCCGCCCTTGCCGGCGCCGCGCATAACTTTGAACAGGCCGCCGGAGGTTGCCACCAGTGCAAGTATCAGTACGTATGTCATGGTATGTCCCTATGCATTCAATAGAACTCGCCCAAACACGCTGAGCGGCAGATTTACACCCATTTGCTGGAACTTCTCGTAGCACTTCGGTCGCGCGCCCGTGGCGCGGAAGTCTCCAAACACCTTGCCGCCTTCGAATCCCGACTGGTCGTACTTAAAGAGATCTTCCAGCACGATTGTGTCGCCCTCCATGCCCTGCACCTCGGTGATGTGCGTCACCTTGCGGCTACCGTCCTGCAGACGATCTTGCTGCACGATCAGATGAATGGCCTTGGATATCTGCTCACGAATGGCGCGGACCGGTAAATCCATGCCGGCCATCAACACCATGGTCTCGATTCTGGACAATGTTTCCCGCGGCGTATTGGCATGCGCGGTGGTGAGCGAGCCGTCGTGGCCGGTGTTCATCGCCTGTAGCATGTCCAGCGCCTCTCCGGAGCGAACCTCGCCGACGATGATCCGGTCCGGCCGCATACGCAGGCAGTTGCGCACCAGGTCCCGAATCTGCACGCCCCCTTTGCCGTCGATGTTGGCCGGTCGCGCTTCCAGGGTGACGACGTGCGCCTGCACCAGCTGCAACTCGGCGGCGTCTTCCACCGTGACGATCCGCTCGCCTTCCGGAATAAAAGAGGAGAGGACGTTGAGCAGGGTCGTTTTCCCAGAGCCGGTGCCGCCCGACACGAATATGTTGAGGCGTGCCCGCACCGCCGCCGAGAGAAAATCCGCCATGTCACGGGTCATGGAGCCGAGGCGCACGATGTCGTCTGCCGTGAGAGGCTGCTTGGGGAAGCGGCGGATGGTCAGCACCGGCCCGATCAGGGAGAGCGGGGGGATAATGGCATTGACACGCGAGCCGTCGGGCAATCGGGCGTCCACCATGGGCGACGCCTCGTCCACCCGGCGACCGAGCGGGGCCACGATCTTGTCGATGACGCGCATCACGTGCTGGTCGTCGTCGAAGCTCACGTCGGTCATCTGGAGCTTGCCAAAGCGCTCTACGTAGACCTGATCGTAGCCGTTGATCATGATCTCGGTGCAGGTGTCATCGTCGAGCAGCGGTTGAATGGGACCGAAACCCAGAACCTCGTTTGAGATGCTGTCCAGGATGCGCATGTAATCGACGCGCGCCGGCTGGATGCCATCCTGCGCCAGCGCATCGTCCAGCATGTTCACAATCTGTGCTTGCACCGCCTGTTTGTCGTCCAGCTTCAGATAGCGGTTCGACTCGCGCAGCAACTGGGACTGAACCCGCTCACGAATGACGCGGAACGGATCCTTTTTGTTGGCGCCGATATTAAAGCGGCGTACGATCAGGTCCGGCTTGTCGACGTCTTCTTCCTGGCGCAGCAAGCTCAATTCTCTGGGAGCGGACGGGTTTGGCACATCTTCCGGCGGGGGGTGTTGTCGAGCCGGCAGGGACGGTATCGCCCCGCTGCTCATTCGATCCAGTAAGCCCACGATGGTTCCTCTCTACCGTCGCCCGGCTCAATAGCCAGGCGATGCGCGGAATGGGGTATTGGTCTTCACGAAGAACCAGCGGTCGGTTACCGGGGTCGTCTTCACGGTCTGGCCACCTGATTGTTTGGCCGATGGGAGCACCGCGCTCATTTGCCAGCCAAAGTCTTTGAGGTGCTGGATCTCCAGCGCTTGCTGATAGCGTGCCAACAGGAGGAGACTGCCTCCCGCGGTCGCCGCGGCGCCGGCGGTCGATCCGGCCGCGCTACTGGAACTGCTGCTGGAGCTGCTCGAGTTGGTGCTGCCGGTGTTGCCGGGCGTGGGCCCGGGGCCGTTGACCGACAGGACGCGCAGCCCGTTCAACACGTACTGCGTCTGGCCGGGAGCGTTCTGGGGAGGGGCGGACCGGGCGTTGCCCAGGCTGGGACCGGCCGGCTTGTAGCTGGCCATAATGTCGATCAGGTCGCCGGCATTGATGCTGCCCAGGACGCTGTTTACCGCGTCGAAGTTGACGGCGATGGCCACATAGCCATATGGGATGGAGAATGCCGGGCTGGCCGCCTGCCGGAACATACCGAGCGGGCTGAACATGCCACTCACCACGGGCGAGTTCTGGTAGATGGTCTGCGTGGTGGTGAGAGAGCCTTGCGAGGAGCGAGCCAGGCTGCCGATCTGCGCCACGCTGGAATAGGCGCCGGTCGGCTTGATCGACCGGGGCAACTCCTTGACCGCGAAGTACTGGCCCAGCCCCTGCGCCGAGTTCAGGGTAGTGCCCTGCGGAATTGCCTGTACCGCGACCACCACGGGAGTAGTAGACCCGGTGATTTCTCTGGCAACGCCGGTCCCGCCGGCGGGGGCACTGCTGCTGCTGCTCCCTCCCCCGCGCGTCATGAAGAACGCCGCGCCGAGGACCAGAGCCACCAGGATACCGCCGAGGTACATGAGCTGTTTGCCTTTTTTACGCTGTTGCATGAGGTGTTTTGCCTTTCTGGATAAATGTTTTGGGGCATGAGTTGATAGACGGTTTACGCTGTAGAGGACCTTGCGTAGGCAGCGCGAGAGAATTCTGTACCCATGAAACCACCGTTTGGGCGCTGCGAATACTGTCCAGAGTCCCCCTGGTCCGGGGACTTTGGTCTCGGCGGATTAGTCATGCGCGTAGACCACGGCCAGCCGGTCGCGATACGCCAATCGCCACCCTGGCTCCCGCGCCAGCATCTGGGCCAGAGGGGCGGTGCGCTCCACCAGCACCGTTTGCACGCCGTTCGCCTTGAGGGCGGTTTGCCACCCCGGCCTGGCCGCGTACATGGTGAGATACCCCTGCAGGATCTTGGTGGTGTACAGCGTGTCGGCGCGTGAATCCATGTAGTCGCGGTAGCGAGGAAAGGCGTTCCAGAGCAGGTAGCCGCCCCAACCGTATGAGGCGAATACATGGCTCGGCAAGGAATGGCGTTGCAGGTAGGAGACCGCGCCGCGTGGATAGTTGTCGGTCTCGGCCTGGCGCAGCGTTTTGGGATTGATGAAGTGCACTGCTTCCACCGGGTAGATGACGCAGACCAGCAGCAGCAGCGTGATGTTCATGATGGGGCCGATGGTGCCGCGTACCGGGCGCGCACGATACGAGAGCCGGGGGAACTGCTCGCGCAGGGCCGGCATCGCGGCCTGCAGGTACCAGGCGAGCACCGGACTGATGACCACGGCCCAGACGGCGACGTTGCGGACCTGGCTCAAGGCCAGATGGGTGAAGGGCAGGATCACGAAGAGGTGTGACCAGTTCATGCGTGGACGCGCTATGAGCAGAGCAGCGACCAGCAGCAGCACCATCCCCTCGAACAACATCATCACCGGCATGTGGAAGTTGGGCGACGCCGACTCCTCGATCAGGTTGGTGTAGGCGTTGGGTAGTACGAAGGTCAGCGGGTAGAGGAGCTGCCGCGGCCCGTTCGGGTTAATGATGGTCACTGCGCAGGTTCCCGCCAGGGTCAAAGCCAGGAGGCGAAGCTCGTCACTGCTCCAGCATCGGTCTTGCCGCGTCACGCGGTTCATCCACTCTCCGGCGAGGGTGATCGTGATCAGGACCAGGCCAAGCACGAAGCCCCCGTGGACGTTGGCCCAGATCAGCATCAACGCGGGGAACAGGATGAGAAGCTTTCGATTGCGCGTGACCTGAAAGCGCTGCAGGATCAGGCCAAAGGCCGCCAGGAAGAAGAGCGTCAACATCTGGATGCGCGGACCCCAGCTGGCGCTTGAGGCCATGAAGGCGGCGGCAACCAGGAAGGTGGCCAGCACGCGATTGATGCCGCGCTGGAGCATGCTGAGGTAGGTCATGGCGAAGGTGGCGCAGATCACGCAGGCAAAGAACGCTATCGGCCCCCACAGACCGGCTAGCCGGTAGCTTCCATACAGGACGAGTTCGGCCAGCCACTCATGATCGGTCCAGGCACGACCGACCATGGTGTACGACATGAAGTCGCGCGAGGGCACCACGTGATGCGAGGCGATGTAGGCGCCGTCTTTGAGATGCCACCAGAAATCGGTGTCGAGCCGTGGCGCCAGAGCCACGACCAGGATGGCGCCGAGGATCGCCAGCAAGGCGACCTGGTACAGCGATGGAATATATCGCAGGAGGCCGTGAGAGGCAGCTTTACCAGCGATGGGCGAGCTCTGTGCGTTAACAGCCATGAGTCAATCCTTTTCCTCGGCGTTTTCCGTGCCGGCGCAACTGGGAATCACCATGATTTCGTCACCTGGCGCCCGGTCAACTCGTCGAGCGTAGCGGAGTTTCACCGCCCCCACTATGGCCGGAAGTCCCCGAAAAAAGGGGCTCTTCGGCACGGAATCGACACTGTTGAGTCCCGAAGGCAGGCACTGTTGAGCTTTCGCGGTACGTGGCTGACTACAGTGCGAGATGCCTGAATTGATTGAGGGATAGAGTGCCCCAGCCAGCGGGGGGGAACTAGCTTCGATAGAACCCTTGTTCTTTCCCTGCTCCTAAAGGTTCGAGGACCCTGGACGAAACGCTCACGAACCGTTTAGAAGAGACCAGGAGACCCGAACGGCTTGAGGGCGGATATATCCGACTGGGTGCCGCCTGAACCCGGCATCCTCCCTCTTGGTCCGTGACGTACGCAATTTGCAACCAAGTTGCAACTTTCATATCTTGACGGACCCCGCCCACTGAGATAAGGTCTCTTCATGAACAAGCCGATGAAGAAATTACTGCACACCGGCCAAGACGAACAGGCGCAGGGCATGCTCGAATTCGCCCTGGTGCTGCCGATCTTGCTGTTTCTTGTTATGGGTATTATAGATTTTGGCTTCATCTTTTCCAGCCGCATCGCCATAGCTAATGCAGCACGAACCGGAGTACGCTACGCCACCACGCACCCGGCCTGGTGGAGCGATACAAATCCGCCCCTGGCGAACACTATCCAGGCGGCCATCATGGGCTCGGGCAGCATCTCGTCCGTTTCCAATGATGATTCGCACATCAGAATCGAGTATTTGACTTCGAGCGGCTCACTCTGTGGACACTATAGCGAGCTATCGAGGGGCTACGTTGCCGACATCGGCACGGAAAGCACCTGTGTGATCCCTAATAACCATATCCGAGTCACAGTAACCACAACGTATCAGCCAATCACACCGATTCTTCGGCAGTTGGTCGGCGACTTCATGTCGTTGAGTAGTTCGGCCACGATGGTAGAGGAGCAGTGAAACACAGATGGTAATTGACATTCAGCGAGTGAGCTTCACCCTCCTGATGATGGCGCCGCGAGCGCTATCGACGCTGCTGAGGCGTAAGCGTCGAGCGCCACATCCCCGGTGTAATGGGGAAGAGGGGCAGGCGCTCATCTTCGTGGCGATGCTGATGACCGTCCTGTTGCTCTTTACAGGGCTGGTGATCGACTATGGCCGCGCAGCCGTCAGGCATCGCGACGCGCAAAACGCCGCCGATGCCGCGGCATTGGATGCCGCCTACCAGATCTATGCAGGGCAGAATGAAGACACCGCCATTAAGCAAGCGCAAATCATCGTGACTAAGCATGGTTTCCTCACGGCTAATCTTGCGACACCAATCTTTTTTGATGCCGATGGACATCAGACCAACATTCCATCGGCCGTGAAGAGCGTCAATGCCGTGGTGACGGACACGGTTCCCACCTTATTGATGCAGCTCGTAGGTCTTTCTTCGACCACCGTTGCCGCTGCGGCTTCCGCCGTGGTCTCGGCAAGCGGGTCAGGCCCCTGTGCCATATGCGTCATGGCCCTTCACGCCACGGACGCCCTGAACCAGATGGGTCACCCTACGACCACGGTGACCGGTGGCGCGGTTGTCGTGCGCTCGGACGCTCCGGAGGCAGCACTTCTGCAGGGTAGCACGCAGGTCATCGCCGACAGCGTGGGCATCGTGGGGAATTATCGAACGCAGGGGGGGACGTCGTCGTTCAGTCCCACGCCAGTGACGGGGATAACGCCTATCCTCGATCCGCTGGTCGGTATCCCCGTGCCGACGTGTCAATCCGGGAATCAATACACGAATACCACCCCGCCGGGCGGGTATTTGGGCAGCGGCACGACTAGCGGCACGATCGGTCCGGGAACCTATAGCAGCATCAGTATCGGCAACAACGACAAATTGACACTGAGCCCCGGAGTATATTGCATAACCGGCAGTCTCAGCGCGGGCGGTACCGCACAGTTTAACGGCAGCGGCGTGATGCTGTACTTCACCTGCGGTACGTATCTTTCCCCCACGGCCTGCACAGCGGGCCAAACCGGCGGCGGGTTCCAGATGACCGGTACGCCGAACTACAACATCACCGCGCCGACTAGCGGCCCCTACCAAGGGCTCTCGATATTTTACGACAGCAAAAATGCCGCCACCTTGGGACTGACGGGTGACGCCGGAGACAGCCTGACCGGGACGATCTACGCCATATCTGCAGCGATGAATTTTGTGGGCAACGTCCAAATGAGCCAGATGGATTCGCGGATCGTCGTCGGCACGCTGTACCTTCAAGGCAATGCCAATATAACAGACAGCTACACATACTCGGCCAATTATCAGACTGGAGTATTGCCCGCCCTGAGCGAATAGACGCTGAGTTCACATCGTGGCGCGACCTGTCCGCCAGTGTTGAGCGAAAATGAACGTCCAGGAGCGTGTTAGCAAAGCTCGCGCACCGGACAGATTCTCCTGTCGTGTGGTCTCCCCGACTCTCCTTTCTATCACGCCATGTCAGGCCTTCTTAACACGCGCTGACCACTCGCTCGGGACGAAAGTTGATCGCTCGATCATTCCGTCGGAAAATGCTTGCAACTGATGGAAAGGAATGGTACAGTACCTTCAGCCCCACCAAAACCGGGCCTTTCGGCCCGTGCCGGCTTCGCCTATCAAGGGCGCCGCGCGTAAAAATAGATGGAATGAGCTCTTGCAGCTGAAAGGCTACTTGGTGTGAGAAGTGGTGGCTGAACCGTTTCCAGGCATGATCTCCGATAGCAGGACACCCGAACAGAGGAAGCGCGGCCAGCGCTGGCGATTCTTTCAGATCGTCTTTGTCTTCGCGTACAGCGGCACGATTCTCGACGTGATTACCACTGCGATGGGATACAGCAAGACCGGCGCGAAGTATGAGCAGAACCCGCTCGGCGGCGGCTTGATTCACGTTCTGGGCTGGATCGGCCTGGCCGCCCTACTCACCGTCCTACTCGGCGTCTGCTACTTTTCCTGCCGGGTGGTCTATGCGCGCATGGGCCTGCGCTGGAGCAGCCTGCTCAACACCATCCTGGTCCTGGTCACCGCCTTCCGCTGGCTGGCGGTGGTCACCGCCGTCCTGTATCTGATGCAGCCGGGGCACTGATCGAAGAATCTTAGGCGCGCGACGACTGTTTGAAAAGGTCGATTGCTGCGCGCGGCAGCTACACGTAGTGATTTACCAACGTTGGTCCCGCTTTAGATGGGTCGCCGGGCTCTATCTCGACGCCCGAGATCACCTGATACTCGAAGCAAGTACGCGACGAGTATCAGGTGATCTATCGCCCCGGCCATTCGGAAGGCTAAACCTCCCTGCGCCTTCTTTTTTCTGCTCTACCACAACGACGTGGGCCACAGCAGCTTTCCAGCACCACTGGGAAATACGTCCGATCGATCGTCCCGGCTCGATTCCATCGAGGGACTTCGCGGCATAGCGGTGGCTATGGGCGTTCTCACCCATACCCGGACGTAGCATCCACCGCACCTCGCAAAACCGACCTATGGTTCGTGCGGCCCGCCGGACTACTGCTCGCTGGAATCGGCTAATTCGCCGGACTGCACGTGCCGGTTAGCAGCCTCGGTTCCCGGTTCTGCCAAACCACCATCCCTGGGACGCCTGCGGCCGGAAGCGAATCACGCCGCAGTTCGATGGTGCGGCACGAAACCGCTACACCGCCGCGAGAGATAACGGTGTGCTTTCCACCTGTTCGACCCCAGAGGAGTTCTCCTTGTCCGCCCATTTGCGCTTGGCGATGATGCAGCACACCATGGTCAATAGGAGGCACGGAGGACCCATCTGGAAGGGGAAAACAGAATCCGCGACGAACAGCAAATAGATGGTTGGTGCAGCGGGAAAGCGCAAGATGTGGCAGGCGTTGCGTCCCAACATCACCAATATCGGCACGGTCAATAGGACGACATCAGGACCGTGAGCATAGGGGGTAGCGAGAAACCAGGCAAACCACAGCCAGCCGGTCCGGGCAAATGATGTTTGCTTCCCATCATTTTGCACCCACCACCACGCAGTGAGCGACAATGCAACGGCGATCGAAGCAGCCTCAAGGATGGTCCGCACCGCGGGCGAGGTCCATCCAACGTACAGGCCCGAAAGCGGCGCAATTTCAAGTTGGGAGGCGATATCGCGCGAGTACCGTGAGAGTCCCGCGACCCACTCCACGAAACTGCCGGATCCCAACAGCACCAGGGTCAGCGTGGCCAGAGCGATACTGGCCAGAACCAGACCAGTCAGCACTGACCGGCGATCCTTGACATGAAACAGGACGATTAGCATCACCAGGGGGAAGGTAACCGAGGGCATGAGCCAGGCGACCGCCATCACCGCTCCCGCTAACATTGGATAGCGTCGCGCGGCCAGCAAGCCCAGCATTAGTCCCATGAACACGAGCGAGATATCATTACCAACGTAGTAGCCGATCGCGGTGACGGGCATGCAGAGAAACAACAGCAGGGGAACGACTCGAAGCTTCCACCCGGCAATCCGCATGGCGGCAAGACCCCCGATGGTGGTGGCAAGAGCCATGAAACCGAACCACAGCCAGCCGGCAAGGCGATATTGTACGCGCGTCAACGGCTCCAGTGCCCAGAAAAAGATCTGCGGATTGCCGACACGTACCAGAGCTGGAGGGATCGTCATACGGATGTGCTGCTGGCGCATGAGATGGGTCACGTTGCGCAGCAGCAGCGGTGGATTGTAGGAATTCCCGTGAGCCTGCGATACCTGGGCGGCGGTGTAAAACATCGCGAAATCGCTGTCAAGCTTCGAGTTGGCCGGGCCGCCGTATTTTGGCGCCCCCCTACGAGGGACGTAAGGAAAGCCACTAGCAAAAATGCAAACGGCCCGATGAGAATGAAAGCCCTCAGGAAGCCCAGCATGCGGGTGGGAGGTTGCCTCGCGCGTAACTGGCTGGTCCCGGTTACGCCCGCGCAATCGACGGAAGGGGCATGGGCGGATAGTTCAGTGACCGTAGGCATGGGAAAATGATACCGGTGGCGGGTGGCGGTGGTAAGGGTCGAAGGTCACCCGTAGTCGAGTACTATCGGCCCGAAGCCGTTCAGGCCCCTGTGCCCAGGCGGCGAACGCACTCCGGCTATTAGGCTTGGGTTTCGAAGGACACGAGGATACGGACCAGGCTATAATCTGGCCCTGAGCAAATAAGGCAGGGCCAGCAATCATACGGACGGGGGGGAAAGGCGCTATTCAGTGCGCTGGGTCAAGAACCCCGCGATCGCACGCGCAAAATTATCCCGCCGGAACCCTTATACACCTGCTGAAAGTGGGAGTCCATGGCAAGCTGGCTTCGTATGCCACTGCAACAGTCGCTACTCACTACGGAAGCAGCTCTGCTCACAAAAATATAGTCAACCCGCTCGCGAGTGCCTGCGAGCCATCGGTCGATGCAAGCCGCCGTGCTACTGACACACTGCGCAAGGCGTTCACTCCTTCGCGCACGATGTGCAAACGCGCCGGGGATCCACTCATATCCCTGCACAGTTGCCACGCTCACCCGGCCGCTTAAGGCGGGAAACCACTCGGATGCAGCATCCAAACTCCAACTCCCCCCTCGAACGATCAGGAAGGTCGACTGCCTCGGAGTATGACGGGTGATCCAAGCCATAGTAGACCGTTCGCCAGGCGTCAAGCTCGTGACTGACGTCGTGCTGACGTACCAGCCCGACAGAGTTCCGTACATGAGCATGAACCCTAGTACTATTGCTGCTACACACTTTGCTCCCCGTGCATTTTCGCCGTCGCCGCCGATGCCAGTACTGGCAATCCCACGTAAGAGTAGCGGCAGTAAGGCCGACTCCATGGCAATCCCCGCCAAGAGTGCCAGTGGGATCACCAGGCGTAACTGCCAGGCTCTAGCCTCAGTCAGCGGGATGCTCAGCATCCAGACGGGCAAAAGCCACTGTCGACGGTGGAGCATAACGACCATGCCTACAAGGCCGAGTGCTGTGACGAAGGGGAACCCGCCTTCATTCGCGAGTTGCAGGGAAGCGAAACCGACTAGGCTGCTATACCACGGCCACACCTGCGAACTGCCACTCATAGTCGACAGAAAAGGAGCTACGCCGTGCAGACGCAACACAGTGCTCCACCAGGGGGCGGCAAGAGCCAAAGCCCCTGATGCAATAAAAATCGTCTGCACTAGGCTCTTGCGTGAATGGCCGAAGCTGAGCCAAAAGACGCCCAAGGAGAGAAGGGCAAATAGTGACCATTCTAGGTGACTAAGCAGGACGCCGGCCAAAAATGCGCTTGCCAGGACGCCGTGTCGTTTACGGGTGAGACGCAAGAACAAGCACAACTGGTGGAGAAAGAGAAGAGTGAACAGTTCACCGGGCGCTCTCGTGAGGCCGCCGCCCTCCATGGAATTTTGGAACGCGTTCGGTAATACGGCGAACGCAAAAACTGCCGTGGTCGCTGCGACGAACGGAACGAGTTCATAAGCCAGCAGCGCGAAAGCGCCCACTATGAGCACACTGATAATAATTGGAAGGTACTGGACGATGGAGAGCAAATCAACCCCAGTCGCCCGCTGAGCTATGGCAGCGCTATAAAGTCCCAACGGAGGGTACGAGAAGGGGATGTGAGCATGGTTGTAGGTGGTGAAAGCCGGCAAAGCCAGGTGATGCAACTGGAGGTCGCGCACCATCGCATAGAACATGCCCCCGTCCAATATCGGGAAACCGGTGGTCACCGCGATGTCTAAACGCATGCTCAGAGCCAACGCCATCGCTGTGGCCACGAAGAGTGCGTAAGCCCCAATGTATTTGGAGCGGGAATTGGCCCCGATTGATAAACAACTCGTAGGGTAATACCGGAGGAGCTTCAACCCGCGTGCCGGTTGGCGGGCCCAATTGACTTCCATAGATCGTTCCCTTTCCTTGTGGTATCGTCGAACCGAGTATAAGCGCCCGCCGATGAACTAAACAGAGTCTTCCATCTCCCAATTAAGGGGACTAAAGTCGGTACTCTGAAACCGCCGTGAGGTCTGGTGTCAGGGATCATAAAACGCGGCCCCAGTCGATCGCGAACCGTACGTAGGTGACGCAGCGGGGCTGTTGCCGAGTACTTGTTATTACTGGCGAACCCCTTTCGTCACGCTGGTGATGTATCACGCCATCAGTCGGAGAGAACAGCTCACATACAGCCTGGAGCAACGCACATGGGGGGCAAAGTCCTACCTCAGCACGGTTGGTCGATCTGTCCCCTCGCTCGGGAACTCGGCCTGGGTCGCGTGGCCGTCTCGCCGCGAGCGTTGGTAGGCAGCGGATATCGGCTAAAAGATGGCATAGCCCCGCACAAACATGGTGGTAGCGAGCGCCAGGCCGAACAGCGACACGGCGAATATGCTGTATCGCACAGCTTTCCGTGGCCAACCGGCCCAGACTGCCATGGCGGGGAACAGGACGATCACGTACCGCTCCATCGAGACCAGCCCGTGGACCAGGGGCAACACGGTTCCCACCAGGACGTACACGCCGTAGCCTGCGCCCAGTCGGACCCAGGCGACAACCCCTGAAAGTATGAAGAGGACGGCCAGCAGGGCGTCGACCCGATCGAAGGGTGACAATTTGGTGTGAAACTGTTCTGTGATGGTATGCCACACCCCGCCGCTGGGCGCTACCCAGCCATATGAGTGATAGGTCAGAAAAGCTAGGGGGTGGCCAAAGGATAGATCGAGATAGAGGGCGAAGGCCAGGAGTGGAATACAGGCCAATGCGGCGGCTGCACACCAGCGGCGCTCTCCACGCTGCCAGGCCAGGGCCATCAGTCCGAGTACCACTGCCATCCCTACCGGACGGGTAACGGTGCTGAGCGCAGCGACGCCGATGGCGAGCGGCCATCTACCCTGTTCGGCCAGAAGGAAGGCGGAGATCGCCAGGGCCAAAAAAACTGGCTCGGCGTAGGGAGCGGCAAAAAAGAAGGCGAACGGGAAGCATGCCACCAGCACCAGAACCTGCAGTGCAGTCTCCCGGTTGGTGCGCAGCAAGGCCCATCGCCACAGGACCACCAGAGACGCTAGAAAGGCAAGGTTGGCGACGAGCCAGGCTGCCAGCCAAATAGAGCTGCCGAGGGCAACCGGTTGTACAGCCCGTATGATGGCGGGATAGAGAGGCATGAAATTGGTACTCGCCGTACCCAACGGTCCATAGTGATAGCCGTGCTCGGCGATGCCGGTGTACCATCCACTGTCGTAGCGGAACCAGCTCCCCACCCAGGTGCCCAGCGACCAGGTCGGATCTGAGACGGGAAGCAGCACGCGGTTTCCGTGGGCCGGGCGAGGGAGAAGATGGGGAGCGATCCAGGTGACAACCAGCAGCACGCATCGTGAGAGCAGAAACACAGAGACGGGAACGGCCAGGCGCTCGCGCGCCCAGACAATCCGCGGCGCCACGGCGCTGCGGACTCCTGTGCCCACTGACGAGATGGTGCCACCGTCCCGCACTCTATACATAACTGATTTGTTCTCTGCCAAAGCCCGCTACGTGGCGCTGGCCACGGTGCTCGGCGCCAGCTCAGGAAAGCGTGATGACGAGTATTTGGGGTGGTGTTCCACCATCAGCATGCAGGCCGCTACTCCGGCCAGGGGCAAGGGTAGGAGATACACCTGGAACGGGGTCCAGGAAAGCACCAGCAGTGAGAAAAACATGAGATAGAGGGCAAGAACAGGCAGGCGCCGGTTGAGCTTGTGTCCGTGCCTGCCGAGCAGAGCGGCGATAGGAATCGCGAGTATCATCTCGTCGTAGAAGTGCGCATACGGCGTGGCCAGCATCCACACCACCCACAACCAGGCGTCTCGGGCAAAGTCGAGCGGGGCGTTGCGGCGCACCCGGTACCAATACACCGCCGTGATGGCGATGGCGAGCCCGAGACTCAGAGCTTCCAACGCCGATCGACCGACAGACGGCATCCATCGCACGTACAGCCCCGCCAGCGACGCCACGTCTGGTTGGGTTCGCATGTCCTGTGAATACCCGACCAGGCCGGCGATCCAATTAACGACGCTACTCCAGCCGGTGGTTAGAAGGGTAAGACCAAAGAGGCTGGCGCTGATCAGGCTGAAGCCGGCCACCAGACGGGCCGGCCGGGCGACGTGGAAGGCGGCGATGAGCAGGACGATGGGCAAAGCCACCGGGGGCTTGAGCCAGGCCACACTAAGTACGGCGCCGGCGAGCGCGGGATAGCGGGGCGCAAGTGCTAACGAAAGACCGATCCCGGCGAACACCAGCCCAATGACGTTCCCGTCAAACATGCCCAGTACGACCTGCGGCATCAGGATGAAACAGAGCGCGGCCAGGGTGTAGCGCTTCCAGCCGAACCGATAGAGCGCGGCAATGAAGCCGGCGATCGAGAGCAGATACAGCACCAGGATGCCGGCCAGGGCAACCGGTTGAAACGGTCGTGAAGGCAGCGGTTCGAGCGCCCAGAAAAAGAGCGGTGGATTGCCCACTCGCACCGTTTCCTGGTGCTTCAGGATGGGCAGGCGCTGCCGGGAAAGTAGCTGCTTTTCGGCGCGGTAGAGCGCGGAGTGGGCGTAGGGATTCTGTCCCTGTCGCATCATACCGGCGGCGCCCATGAACATGGCCCAGTCGGCGCCGAACGTTTTCCCGTTCGGTCCGCCCTTGAACGCGCCCTCCGCGGCAAAGAGATCAACCCACAGAATGAGCAGGATGAACAGAGGGCCCAGGACCTTGTACAGGTGGCGCCGTCGTCTCCGACGGCTTACGGTCGCCTGTTGCTGATCGCTGCCCGGCGCGAGGGCGACGCTTTCGCGGTTTCGCAGATCGTCTTCGCTCTGAAGTTGTCGTACCACGGGCACCACTCTCGAACCATACTTGACGGTTGGACAGCGTCAGTATAAAGCGGCGAAACCCGCCCGGCAATGCCAAATGGCAGGGGAAAAGACAGGACCATAGTCCAAAACAGTTGACTGAAGCGGCTCTCTGGCCGAAGCACGGCGCCGGTAGCCCAGTCGTCTTGGCCGTCCTGGTCTGTGGCCTGGTCGTCCTGGCGGACTGGTCTGTAGCCCGGCCGTCCTGGCCGGAACTGGCCCGCAGGCCAGCACTCCCGGTTGTGTGAGTGAGGATTCAGCCCTCCACGGTGATGCCAATGCAAGACGGATGTCCGCGTGTGCCCCCCTTGATGGGGTACCCGCGATTCTTCTAAGTCAACCGTATTGGGACCATAGTCCCTGCCCCCTGTGCGACCCGGCGGAGATTATGCCTCCTGTATATCGATCCGGTCGCCGATCGCCGTGTTCGTCGCGCTCGCCGTTCCGGGGGGCAGCTCAACTACCAGCTTCGACTTCCGGACGATCTTACTCGTTCGCCATGGCGCCATGGAGTGCATCACGTGGCAGACCGCTGAATCGGCGTCAACGAACACGACGTCGATCGTAAAACGCATGAAGAACGAGACCACCGAATTGCAGGGCTGGATGATCAAGCCAGTCCCCTCGGGCAGCCCTTTTTTCCCGATCAGGCCGATGCCTCGGGAAACCGGCGTATCAACCTTGCCGGCTCGGTCCGCCAGCACCGTGTCCTTGCTGGTGTTGACCACCCGATATGCGCCGTGGCCCCGCGTGGAGGATGAGCCGGCTATCGCTTGCTCCTGACCGAGGCGGCACAGCGCGCCACCCGTGCGCGGACTGCGTGCTGTTTGGCGGCGGACAGGGCTGGTGTTCGGGTGCAAGGTAATCGATGGGTCTGGGTTACACCGGCAGGGACCAGCGTACCGGCGGGGTTGGTCACGAAATCTTCGGCAGTCTCTATTCCGTTACCCAGCGGTACGACAATCGACAAGCGCTTGATGCCCGAGGTGGCAATCGTGGTCTCACCCCGCGCGTCGGTCCGCACTGTGTACGGATGCGGCTGGTGAGACTGAGCAGTGGCCAGGACTTCCATCTCCCGGAGAGGAGAGGTGCGTAGCGTGCGCGTCCCGCCGCCCCTTCCCGGCTGGAGCCGCACCGTGGGAACCTGCACCGTCTGTGTCGTCACGCTGGTTCTCACGGCCAGTGTCATGGGCACCGCTGCCGAGTGCGCGCGACGGTCGATCCATAGTATAGGAGCGCTGAATTTTCCGCTGGTCACATCAGTTGCACCCACGCCGCCTCCCAGGGCTCGCCCGTGTAGGTTGAAGACGCGCAGGCTCACGATGGTGCCGGGCCTTGCCACCCCGTTCAGCATGTTTCGACTCAGGTCGACCCGCAGGGTGAGGAGGGAGCGCACCAGGGTGACCGCGTCTCCCGACTTCGCGGTGTACCGAATCGTCAGAGCATCTCCCACCGCTGCCAGCTTGACCGGGAGGGTGTAATCGCGGCGTCCAGATCGCTTCAGAGCGAGTATCTTGGTCCAGGTTGTCCCCTGACCGGCATAGGATAGGTCGATGTGTGCTCCCGCCGGCCCGCTGAACGTGGCCCGGCGTGATCCAGCAGTCAGTGCAGCACCCAGGGGTGGCAGTGTCAGCGATCGGCTGTGCCACCGTGAACCAAGGGTAATCAGATCGCCCGCGGCCAGTAGAAAGGGCTCGTGATGCGATCTCAACTCGGTCTGGAAGGCCCCATCGGTGGCGGAGTGAATGGTGCGGGTCAACAGCGGCTTTCCGTCTCTGATAACGCGGAGCACGCGCCGGGTACCCGCGATCCAGCCTCTCACGACTGACCCATTTTCCTGGACCTCGATCCCCGGCACGAAGGCCGAGGCCGCTATCTGATCGCCTGCCGCATCCACGGTCGACGCCACGGCCAGCGTGCCGGGAGGCAGAGGTCGGGAACTGGCCACGTGGAAGAGGCCGGATGATCCGGCCGACGTGACCGACTGGGCGCCGGCCGTCCTGCCGGCGTAGGTCACGGCCACCGGCACGGTTGAGCCGGGGGGGGCGTGTCCGATTATTCGACTCGGATGTGCTTCAAGCGAGAGCGGGGCGACCAGTACCCGCGCTGTCTTGCCTCCACTGACAATTTCAATCACGTCTCCGGATTGCACCACAACCGGGTTTCCGGCGGCATCGTGGAGCATGGCGACAAACCCGCCGGTCTCCGGGTCGCCGGTTGCTTCCGCGGCGGCTGGAACTGTGTTGTTTCGGTGGAGAGACACCACGACATGCGCGCCCGGCAAGGCAAAGCCAGTCAGTAACGCATGCCCAATCGCGACCGTGCTGACCGGTCGCCAGGCGTGGAAGGCCGACCGGAAACCCACTGGCCACAAAGAGGGCGACTGCTGGCGCCCGATCTGGATCAGCACGCTGTGCGCCAGCCCGGCCTGTGCATTGGAAATATCGTGCGGTTGAACCCCTGCCAGGGAGGCGACGCCCGACAAGCCCTCTAGCTCCGGCGCCGTTGCCGTACCTCGCACCCACACCGCGGCTGCGGCCGGGATCAATTGGTAGCTGTCAAGTAACCCTTGCGCCTGGAGATCGCGGAGTTGCGGCGCCAGGGCCTGGCCCTCTTGGGTGATAAGTGATTCGGTTCGGACCAGGGCGACATCCGCGCTTACAGACGTGCCCGCAACGGGGTCTGGCAAATGCAACAGGAGCAATCGGTCCGCCGGAGGTACTTTCTGGCTTGACGGCGCAACGGGCACATCGAGTCCGGGTACATTGAGTCCGGGCGCCGAAATGCGCAATCCCAAGGGGTAGGTGGGCCAGTTCGGTGGAGGGTTGAGTACCAGCGGATCGTGTCCCGGCAACCAGAGATACGAGGCCTTTTCATTGTCAAAGTCGCGCAGCGGATCGCGTCCCGCGCCACTCCAACCATAGGGATCGGTCACCTGACAATCGTGGAACACCGAGAAGTGCAGGTGTGGACCCGAGGAATGCCCTGTGGTACCACTGATCGCAATCTCCTGTCCGGCGGTCACCGTATCCCCGGTCTTCACTTCCAACTGGCTCAGGTGGCCGTACAGCGTCACATATCCGTTGTGGTGGTCGATAAGCACCATCTGACCGTAGCCGCCGTACACGCTCCCTTCGTTCCAGCCCGCAAACTCGACGGTGCCGGATGCAGCCGCCAGCACGGGCTGATAGCTAATGTCGAAGTCATACCCGTTGTGACCGTCGTAATTAATATATTGCCGGAGCGCGGGCGACCAGTAGGCCGGAAAGAGGTCCGATTCCTGGCCATCGGCGGCTGTTGCTCTCAACCCGTTGGCCAGCACAATGACCCCATCCACCGAGTAATCCGGACTGTCATGGTCCAGAAAGGATGCCACTTCGGTCCAGCCGCGGTACGGCGAGACCATGAACGGCGAGGAGGTCGGATGATTCTTCCCGTGGCAGATTAATTGGGCCGGAGCAGAGGCGGAGGTCGGCGCCGTGATAATCGATCCAAGGTCGGCGGTGGAATTGGTATCCGGGTTGGTACTCGGCGCGGTCTGTGGGATGGGCGGAGCTGACGGCGACTGCGATTGAGGTGCGAGAATGTTCGGCGCAGAGGTCTGTGGGGCTGATGTCGTGGGCGACGAAGTTTGAGGGGTAGATTGAATTACAGCCGCTGGAGGCGGCAGGTTCACGGGCGGCGGAGCTTGCGATGTCGGCTGGCTCTCGGGCAATGCGGTTGGGGGCGAAGCCGGCTCTACGTACTGCACCACCGGCGTGGCATGTTCGCGGGCTACCGGGACCGGTGCAGAGGGTGATCCGGAGGATGATCCAGGGGATGATCCATCAGAGGTCGGCGGCGCTGCCGTCGGTTGTGGTTGCGGGACCGGGAGCGGGACCGGCGCGGATGTCGGTGCGATATCTACAGGGGCGGAGGTTGCCACTGGAATCGGGGTGGAATCGTCCGCCCAGGTCGCCTGCGGCGCCGTTACCCAGAGGAACGAACACGCGATGAGAAGCAGAGTCGCTCTCATGCGAAGTCCCCTCCTCTGACATGAAATCACAAGTCTGAGTATAACAGGGCACGGCGGCAGAAGCGTGGCCACCGCACGATAAGCGGGCATAGTCGCTGACGCTCGATTAATCGTCGCCCGTCGGCGTAAGCCCTCCAAATACATGAAGACACGATGAAGGCTAGATAAAGAAGCATTCACAATAGCCTTGTTAATTCTTCATATACCCTGTAAGCTGATCTCGGCCCCCATTGCCTCCCCATATCATGCCGGAGTCGTCTTCTGCGTCGTTTACAGGAATTCTTCCGACCCGGCGTCGCACCCGCGGCACTTGTTGTGCTCGTGTTTGCCAGCGCTTGCCTGGTGCTGTCGCTGTTTTCGGCCCGGCCTGCTCGCAGCCTGGCGGCGGCCTCGACACCACCGCCGGCGCCGACCTACATTCCCACGCCGATCGGCCCCCCGCCGCCGCCCCCTATTGCCACGTCAACGGTTGTGCCGTCTCTCACGCCCACGGCAGCGCCAAGTGCGACTTCAGGAGCTGTTACCGTCACCCCGCAAGCAACGCCGGCGGGACCTACGGTAACGCCGACTCACGCCGCTGGTCTCATTTTCACCTTGGACGCCGCTCGAGTGAGTCGAGTGCGTGATCCGGGTGATCTGGCCGGGCTGGCCTCGGTGCGCCCCGGCTCCACCGTCTGGCTGATGATGTACTACACGGTTCGCAACTTGACCGCGCGAACCACCCGAACCACCACCTACGAAATTACGGGCGGGGGTCATATCGTGTATAAGGTCACCTACAAGCAGCCCGCTGGACTCAAGGAGATCGGTCGGTTAAGTCGGTACACGCCGTATCATGTACCCCGATCTCTTGCCTACGGCCACTATTTCTTCCATGCTTGGTTGGCTCTCGGCGCCCAGCGGCATCAGAGGATCTGGAAGTTTGACGTTGGGCGTCGGGAAGTGCCCGCGGCCGCACGTCCGTAAGCCGTTGCGCAGCAGCAAGCCGGCACGGCGATAGGCCGAGGGGACGTTCGGTATGCGACCTGGATTGTTTTGCCGGCGGGACCGCTTTTCCTTGCTTTGCGTCGGCCTCGGATGTAAGCTAAGAGACACATCCCCCCCTTCTCGGTGCCCGCATCTCCACCCCCTGGAGCGCTTACCTGGGTTCCCCGAATTTCTTCAATCTTCCTCGATCTATTGCACCCCTTCTCATCCTCAGTATCATTCTGGCCGGTCTCTTGCTACCCGCCCGGATGTTGTCCGTGGATGCGCATTCGGTCGCCGCTCCCGGGTCGCCAGGCGTGTTCGCGACATCGGTCCGGGGGGGCGTGGCTGAAACGCCGACTCCATCCGCTCCACTGCCGCTTTCCATTGAAGGATGCGTCTCGCTGGGCGCCGCGGCGACTACCCAGGCTGACTGTGTGGTAAGCGCTTCACCCGTTGAAGCCTTTAATCCTCTGGGAACACAGCATACTGTCACGTTCACGTGCGGTCACAGCGCAGCCAGTTTAAGTGGACCAACCGGCACAGGGACATCAGTCACCGGCTGCTTCGATGTCACTGCTTCGGCTACGGACATAACAAATGGAAGCCCCATTATTTTTACGGCCGCAACCTGCGGTGACGCCCCGGTACCAGCCGGAAATATCGTGGATTGTAGCTCGGTGGCTAACCCTCTATGCGCAGCCGGCTTCATCCGTCCAGCCGGCGGTACCACCTGCAGTCCCTGTCCGACTGGATCTACCTTTTCAGCTTCGTTGAATCTTTGCCAGACGCCTCCGCTGGTGGGCAATCAATGTCCCCCCGGGACCACCGCCTTCACCGGCGGTGGCGTCTCGATTATCTACTGCACCGCCCCCTTGCTGCCTCTCGATGCCACGCGCGCGAATCAGGTCAGTCTTACCATCAACCCCGGATCGCCGCATGCATACCTGGTTGAGATCGTTGGGTATATAGGCACTACGTCCACCGGGGGCTGCCCAACAGGGACCACACTCGTTCCCCACGTTCGGTTTCCACCGTTGAACGGCACTTCCGCGGTTATGGGAGCAGCGTGCAAATTCGACCTCCGCGCCTCGAAAAAGTACGTCGAGGGCACGAGCCTGAGCATCGTATCGCTGAGCAGTTGTGGCGGCTCCATCGCCCTCGACCCGGAGAGCCTGGCCGGCGGAACACCATGTTTCTTCACCGTGGTAGCGCTCGGGACGGTGATTCTCAAATCGGGAGTCGATTGCGCCGATGGCAGCGAACCGACAACCGGATTGCCCGCTCCCGGCAACTTCCCCCCAGGCGCCACCTATGACTGTACCGGCGACACGCTAAGCGTCACGAAGATTCCCGTGCCCCATATTCCGGTGAGTCTTACGGTTTCCAATGGTTTCTTCTCGCCGACCTGCGTTCCGCGCGCACGCATCGTTCCATCCAGACCCACCGTCACTCCGACTGAGATAGGCAGTGGTGGTTTCCCAACCCAGACGCCGACCCCTCTGCCAACCACTACTCCGAGTCCTACTCCCATCCCATCCCCCACTCCTTTTGGCGCCACGCCTACTCCGCTCGCCACCGGTGCTCTGCAGCCCGCCGCCTGCGGACCGCCTGGAGCAACATCCGCTGAGTTCGTCACGGACTCGAGCGGGCGGGTTGGCTTCGAAGGCGCCATGGTCGATTATTCCGCATCCATTCAGCCGCCTTTCCCGCAATTGCCGGGTAACGTTACTGTTGTTGGCGGGTTCTCAATCGATGGTGTTCCGATTGTTGGGGTGCCCCTGTACAGCACCTTTCATCTGCCCACCGGCGATGTCTTCTGCGACACGGGGAAAACCGACTCAAGTGGAACCGCCAGGTGCGTCGAAGCTCTGGCTCCCCTGCCTGCCGGCCAGCTGATACCGGTGGATGCGAGCTTCGTGTTCAACTGCGGCGAGTTCACGCTCCGCACCGGTTTCACGCCGCTTGGCGCGGGAACTCCGGCGCCGGCGAGCGATACCTTGTCTGCGATCGGTCGCTCGGCGGCGCCCGCCGGTATCTGTGTGGTTCGCACCGGCTTCGGCGATCTGTCGGTCAGTGCCTCCTTCGCATCACCCATTAATACGCAGCCGGCCTTCACCACCGGGCAGGTGGTTCTGGGGCAATTTACCTCCGTCACGGCTACCGCTATGCCCACGGCACTTCCTCCGGCGCCCACGACACCTACCACGACGCCGGTGATCACCCCGTCGCCAACATCGACCAATACTCCCGTTCCAACTGCGACCCCGACAGCGACTCCGACTATCACGCCAACCCCCATCCCCACGGCTACGCCGTCGCCAACGCCCACTCTCACCCCGATCCCCACATCGACGCCTACCGCTACGCCAACCGCCAAGCCGCGTGTGCTGCGCTTCTCGTTCGATGCGGCGCGCGTCGCTAATCCAAAGAACAAGGGCGATAAGAGCGGTTTAGATGCAATTTCCCCCGGCCAGCCGGTGTGGCTCATGATGTACTACACGGTACAGAGCTTGCCCCGTCCCCTGACCCGCACCACCGAGTACGATATAATCGCACCCGACGCTCGAGTATTCTATCGAGTCGTATTCAAGGATACCCAGACCCTCGCCGGCCAATTCGTTCGCTTCGATGCCTATCGCCTGCCAAGAAGCGCGACCTTCGGGGTCTACGAATTCAAAGCCATCCTCACCCTTGGGCGGGAATCTCGTATTGAGCGATGGAGGTTCGCCGTGGTCCGTAATCCAACCGGCACGCCACTATTACGCGACGAGATCGGGCATTAATTCGCGCTCTTAGGAGCGTTTGCGCTCCCCTGGGTCAAGATACCCTACGGCCTCCACGCGGTTCCGGGCGTGGAGTTTCCGCAGCATATTCTGCACATGCTTTTTGACTGTTGACTCAGAGATGAAGAGCTTGTCCGCGATTTCCCGATCTCGGGCGCCCTGCGCAATGAGATTGAGGATCTCGTCTTCTCGATCAGTAAGGTTGGCAGGGGCTTTTCGTTCCTGCTCCGGTCCACCCCGCTGAATGTATTTCATCATTCGAGTCGCGATTTGGGGCGATATGGACGACTCCCCGGCCATGGTGGTGCGAAGCGCGGCCGTCACGTCATCCGGAGTGATGTCCTTGGTCAGAAAGCCGATAGCGCCGGCTTTAATCGACTCGAACAGATTCTCGTCTGTATCGGAAACAGTAAGCATGACGATTCGGATTCCCGGCAGTTGTTCCACGATGGCACGGGTGGCCTCGACTCCATTGACCCTGGGCATGTTGACATCCATCAAGATCACGTCGGGGCGCACCGCAAGCGCTTGAGCTATGGCCTCAGAACCGTCGCCCGCTTCGGCCACCACTGACATATCATCCTGCGCTTCCACAATTTGCTGCACGCCACGGCGCCAAAATATGTGGTCGTCTACGAGCATAACCCGGACTATGTCAGCCACGATATCTCCCCGGACGGCGCCCCCGCTGACCGCAAGGTCTGGAGCCGACGACCGGATTCGAACCGGTAACCCCCTGTTTACAAAACAGGCGCTCTGCCGTTGAGCTACGTCGGCGCAAGGACCTCATCTCCTGCTATTGTAGCCCAGGCATTTCAACCATTTGAGCCGAGTCGCGCGACCTGGATACGTTGCCGAACGACCTCGTACATGGCGATCGCGCCCGCCACCGACGCATTCAGACTGGCGATGACTCCGGCCATCGGTACCCGGAGCAGAAAATCGCAATGATCGCGCGTCAAGCGTCGGAGCCCCTCGCCTTCATTACCCACCGCGAGCACCAGGGGCAGGGTGAGGTCTGCGTCGTAGATCGATTGGTGCGCGGTCTCGTCGAGTCCGGCCACCCACAGTCCGGCTGCCTTGGCCTCTCTCAGGGCGCGAGCCAGGTTCCCAACTTCGACCAGCGGCACGTGGTACACGGCGCCTGCCGACACTCGCGTCACGGCGCCGGATATGGGCGACGTCCGGCGGTCCGGTAGGAGAACGCCATGCACGCCGGCCGCGTTCGCCGTGCGCAATAGAGCGCCCACGTTATGCGGATCCTGCACCTGGTCGAGCGCCAGGAGGAATGGGATGCTGGCTGAGTCCTTCAGCGAGGTCAGTACGCTGTGTAAATCGACGCTCGTCGGCAACCGGACCCGCGCGGCCACACCTTGAGTCGGCTCACCCGGCGCAATCTTCTCGATCTCAGTCCGCTCTACTCGTCGCAACGGGACCAGGTGAGTGCCGGCTAGCGCCTGCAGTTCGGCGCCATATGGTGACGATCCACGGTTCGTTTCCACCAGAACTTCCTCCGCCCGGCCCGATCGGATCGCCTCGACCACCGGATGCCGTCCCCAAATCCAGGTAGTGTGACGGTTCATTCACGCCGCTCCATCAACACCACAGCCTGAGAGCTGATTGCCTCGCCTCGACCTTCGGGTCCAAGCCCCTCGTTGGTAGTCGCTTTGATGCTGACTACAGCCGTCTCCACTCGGAGGATGTGAGCGATCTTCCGGCCCATCTCCGGCGCTCGCGGGCCAATCTTTGGCATTTCGCATACGACCACTATATCGGCGTTACATGCCGTATACCCCTCGTCAGACGTCAGCGTGTACACCTGGTCGAGAAGCGACAGGCTCGATACATTGCGAAAACGCTCGTCCGAGGGAGGGAAATGCCGGCCGATGTCACCCAGCCCCGTGGCGCCAAGCATCGCGTCCATCAAGGCATGGAGTACCACGTCGGCATCGGAATGGCCCATGAGCCCCACCCGCGACTCGAATACAACCCCGCCGAGAACCAGCGGCCTGCCTGACGCCAGAGGGTGAATGTCATAGCCGATGCCAACGCGAAAGGTCAAGACTCTCGCCGGCTGAGCAGATAGTGCGCCAGCTTCAGGTCTTCGGCGGTCGTTACCTTGATATTCAAGACATCTCCTGGGAAGGTCGCGACCCGGTATCCATGGGCTTCCAACAGACCGGCGTCATCGGTTGACTCAGCAGCGCACTGCCATGCTCGGTGAGCAGCCCTGAGCGCCTCAGTTCGGAATACCTGCGGTGTCTGCACAGCTCGAAGGGAAGCTCGATCGACCGTCTCCACGACCATTCCATCCTGGGAGACACGCTTGATCGTGTCGTGTATGGGCGTGACGGGTACTGCGCCATCATGTACCGCCAGCAGAGCGCAGCCTTCCCGCATCATGCGGGCATTGCCAAACGGGCGCGCCGCATCGTGAACGGCGATGATCTCCGCCAGCTGTAAAACGTCGAGGCCATTGGCGACCGATTCGCGCCGATCACTGCCTCCAGTGACCACCACAAGATCGGGGAAATCAGAGTGCAGTTCTTCCTGGGCGCGGTTGATCATGTCGGCGCGAACCACCAAAACGGTCTCGTATGCCGCCGGCGCCAGCTGCGAGAGGGAGTGCCAGATAAGCGGATGAGAGCCGAGCGGCGCCCACACCTTGTCGATTCCCGCCATCCGGCGAGCGCTCCCCGCAGCTACCACGATGAGCCCAGGCAGTGGTTGATCTGTCACTCTCGTTGCTCGCCTTTCGGATGCGCGAAAATCATCCGTCCTGCTACTGTCTGCAACACACGGGTCACGACGACCTCGATAGTGAGATGCAGATGGCGGCGACCATTTTCGACCACGATCATCGTACCGTCGTCAAGATAGCCCACGCCCTGCTGGCGTTCCTTGCCTTCCTGAATGATCTCGACGGTCATGTCTTCGCCGGGAAGGACCATTGGCTTGACTGCATGCGCCAATTGATTGATGTTGAGAATCTGTACACCGTGCAGTTCGGCAACCCGGTTCAGGTTGAAATCGTTGGTCACAATGGGAATGGATAGCTGCCGGCCCAGCTTCACCAGCTTTCCATCGACGTCGGGAACCTCGCGCGCATCGACATCGGTGACTTCCACGGCCGAGTTCGGATGATTTTTCAAGCGGTTCAACGTCTCTAGCCCCTGTCTGCCGCGGTGCCGTCGTAACGGGTCGGCTGAGTCTGCGATGTTTTGAAGTTCCTTGAGAATAAAGTGAGGGATGACCAGGGTTTGAGGAAGAAAACCCGTTTCACCAATGTCGGCTATCCGTCCGTCGATAATGGCGCTGGTGTCAACCAAGCAGCGGGCTGTCGAACCGGCTGGCTTGGCAGCTCGCGACGATGTTTCGTGACGAAAAAAATTCATGAGCTCGCGTCGGTGCGTCCGTGTCAGTGAGATGCCGATGTACGCGCAGAGGATCGCCGCCACGGCCGGAAAGACGTGGCCGAACCATGATGGCAGCAAGGAGAGCGGATACGACAGCAGCGCCGCCACCACCAGTCCCACTACCAAACCACCAATGTCCATGACCAGGTCCTCGACCGGCACCGTGCTCACGGCTTTGTGAACCGCATAGTGGACGCGACGCACCAGAATCGGCGCCGGCCAGATGCCGGCCGCCGCTCCAATGCCCATGCCCCAGAGCGCGTGCCTCGGCTGTAGCTCGCCGTCACCGATGGCACTGCCGACCTGCCAGCCCACCAGCATCAGTACGACCGTACTCACGGCCTTTACAATCAAGCCAGGCCGCATGGTTACGTCTCCTCAGTGTGGCTGTCGGCACACCATGATAGGGCACGAGCGCTCCTGCGTGTCGGCCACGGGCGGCAGGGACAACGGTGGTCCAGTATCGATGCCACCGGTCGAAGAGTTGCTGCCCCGGTTACCGCCGAAGACACCCCGTCACATCGAGCGCTTCCCTCACCGTCTCCACACCGATCACCCCGCCGGTCGCGCGCTCTTCGGCGTCGCGCAGATTCCGGCGCGGTATCAGGCATCGTTCCAGGCCCAGTTTTCTCGCCTCATTGATCCGTTGACGAATGTGATTGACCGACCGAACCTCGCCCCCGAGGCCGACTTCGCCAATAATCGCGAACTCTGTAATCGGCACATCGCAGAGACTCGAGGTGATCGCCATAACTGTCGCGAGGTCTGATGCCGGCTCCGTTAGTTTCATGCCCCCAACGACGTTGACATAAATATCCTGCGTAGCAAGCGGTAGTCCAGCGCGCTTAGAGATCACAGCAGCCAGTAACACGAGACGATTCATGTCGAAACCGGTAGTGGTTCGGCGAGGTAATCCGAAGTGAGTGGGAGTGACCAGCGCCTGTAGCTCGACCAGCAGGGGGCGAGAGCCTTCGAGGGTAACCGCGACCACCGACCCAGCTGCTTGCGTCTCTCGTTCGGAGAGAAACATAGCCGAGGGGTTGGTAACTTCGCTTAGACCGTCTTCTCGCATGTCGAAGACGCCCACCTCGTGCGTGGCCCCAAAGCGGTTCTTCACGCTGCGCAGCAACCGGTACGCATGGAAGCGATCCCCCTCCAGGTACAGCACGGTGTCGACCATATGTTCGAGGGTCTTTGGCCCCGCGATGTTGCCTTCCTTGGTCACGTGGCCAACCAGAAAGACCGCGATTCCGCTGTTCTTAGCCAGTCTGGTCAGGCGAGCTGTTGCCTCGCGCACCTGGCCCACCGCGCCAGCGGGAGAATTAAGGTCGGCGGTCTGCATTGTCTGAATCGAGTCCACCACGACCATCGCAGGGCGCGTGCGCTCCGTCTGCTCTATAATCGCGTCCACATCGGTCTCGGCCAGAATGTACAGCTCGCGGGAGATCGACCCGAGCCGATCCGCTCGCAGCTTTACCTGCTGGGCGGACTCTTCGCCGGTGACGTAGAGAACGGGTCCGCAATGGTTGGCCGCCAGGTTACTGACCTGGAGCAGCAGAGTCGATTTACCGATGCCGGGTTCGCCCCCGAGCAGGACCAGAGAGCCGGGAACCACGCCGCCACCCAGCACCCGATTAAATTCTTCCAGAGGTAGCTGGAGCCGCTGGTACTCGGCGCTCTGTACATCGGCCAGGGCGAGCGGCGCGGCGCCAGAAGATGCGACCCGCGCCGTCCCGTTACGGGGTGGCGCGGGTCGTTCAATCGTCTCAACCAGCGAGTCCCAGGCATTACAGCTCGGGCATCGCCCGTATCCCTGGGGATATCGTCCCCCGCATTGCTGGCAGACAAACTGGGTGTGCTGCCTCGGCATCAGCTTTCGGCTTCAGCTACGCTCAATTCGGGTACGGCCGGGCTGTCTACCGTCAGTTCGATACCGTCTTCGGATCGCTCTACCAGAATATGGCTATTGGGTGTGAACTTGCCTTGCAACATGCCTTCCGCCAGCGGATCCTCAATCAGGTTCTGAATGGTGCGACGCAGGGGCCGAGCACCGTAGCTGGGATCGAACCCCTTCTCCACCAGGTAATCCTTTGCGGCCGGAGTCATCTCGAGTTCCATTCGCTGTTCCACCAACTGCGACTTGATGCGGGCCATTAACAGGTCGCAAATCTGATGGACATCGGACTGGGTAAGGGCCTTAAAGACAATCGTGGCGTCGATTCGGTTGAGGAACTCGGGCTTGAACGTATTCTTCAACTCGTTCATGATCTTGCGGATCATTTCATCGTGCTGACCCTGGAGTTCTTTCTCGTCGTCGACCGCGTTTCGCCTTAATTTGAACCCAACGCTGGCGTTTTGATTCAACAAATTCGCCCCAACATTCGAGGTCATGATGATGATGGTATTGCGGAAGTCAACCGCCCGTCCCTTGGCATCGGTAAGTCTTCCGTCCTCCAGAATCTGCAGCAGGATATTAAAGACCTCGGGGTGGGCTTTTTCGATCTCGTCGAGCAAGACCACCGAGTACGACTTGCGGCGCACGGCTTCAGTGAGCTGACCACCTTCTTCATAGCCCACATAGCCGGGAGGCGCGCCCACCAGGCGTGCAACCGAATGACGCTCCATGAACTCGGACATGTCGATCTTGATCAGCGCTTCCTCGCTGCCGAACATGAATTCCGCCACAGCCTTGGCCAGCTCAGTCTTGCCGACCCCGGTGGGGCCGAGGAAGATGAAACTGCCGATAGGACGTCGCGGATCCTTCAGCCCCGTGCGAGCACGGCGAACGGCGCTGGATATGGTAGCAATCGCCTCATTCTGACTGATCACCCGCTGGTGCAAGGCGCCTTCCATTTCGAGCAGGCGTGCCGACTCCTCCTGGGCGATCCGCATTACCGGAATGCCGGTCCACATCGCCACGATCTGAGCGATGTCTTCCTCGCCCACCTCAAGCTGTTCGCTGGTCTGCTGGTTATGCCAGCCGTGCTCCAACTCGGAGATACGGTCGCGTAGCTTCTGCTCTTGATCACGCAGCTGCGCTGCCAGCTCGTACTTTTGATGCTGGATCGCGTTATCCTTCTTTTCCTGGATGGTCTCGAGCTCCTTCATCGCATCCTTGAGGTTCTGGGGCGCAACCGCCCGTCGCATGCGGACGCGAGAGGACGCTTCGTCGATCAGGTCAATGGCCTTGTCGGGCATGAATCGATCGGTGATATAGCGCTCTGCCATCTCCGCCGCGCTTTTAAGCGCGTTGTCGGTGATCTTGAGCCGATGATGCTCCTCAAAGCGTTCACGCAGGCCGCCCAGGATCTCAATTGTTTCCTCCACCGTTGGCTCGCGAACCGTGATGGGCTGGAAGCGGCGCTCGAGAGCAGCGTCCCGCTCGATGTATTTGCGGTACTCATCGAGGGTAGTAGCTCCGATGGTCTGAATCTCGCCGCGGGAGAGAGCCGGCTTCAAAATGTTGGCGGCATCGACTGCACCTTCCGCAGCTCCGGCACCGACGATCGTGTGCAACTCATCGATGAAGAGCACGCAGTCCCCGGACATGCGTATCTCTTCAATTATTTTCTTCAAACGCTCTTCAAACTCGCCTCGATACTTGGTGCCGGCCACCAGGGAACCGATGTCGAGCGTGAGGAGGCGCTTCCCCAGCAAATTCTCCGGGACCTCGCCGCTGACAATACGCTGCGCGAGGCCCTCCACAATCGCTGTCTTGCCCACGCCGGGTTCACCAATCAGAGCCGGATTGTTCTTGCGCCGGCGCGATAGTACTTGCAGAACTCGCTCAATTTCATGGGCTCGACCGACGATCGGATCCAGCAAGCCGGAGCGTGCCTGAGAAGTGAGGTCGATCCCGAGCTGGTCAATGGTGGGGGTCTTGCTCGTCCGCCGCTCGCCGTGGTGCGGCGTGGCGCCGGACTGGGTCAATACCTTGATAACCTCAGAGCGTACCTTCTCCAGATTAACGCCCAGGCTCTCGAGCACGCCCGCGGCAATGCCTTCGCCTTCACGAATCAGGCCAAGAAGTAAGTGTTCCGTGCCGATATAGTGGTGACCGAGCCGCCGCGCCTCGTCGACTGCAAGTTCGATGACCTTTTTTGCCCGAGGCGTCAGGCCGATTTCGCCTATAACCTGACGCTCGCCTCGTCCAATAATGAATTCGACGGCACTGCGAACCTTGGTTAACTCAATACCCAGGTTCGACAGAACCTTGGCCGCTACACCCTCGCCCTCGCGCACCAGGCCCAGAAGAAGGTGTTCAGTGCCAATGTAGTTGTGGTTAAAGCGCTGCGCTTCTTCCTGGGCAAGGGTTAAGACCTTGCGCGCGCGCTCGGTAAACCGGTCAAAACTGCCACTCATGCTCATGATTCAAATGTCCGATTAGAAACTAGCGTAATCCTAACGATACTGCGACCGGTGAAGGGGCGCGTCGCATGATTCTACTCTGTGGTAGAGCCGCGCGGCACGGCAGAAACAGCCTCTGGTTGCTGGTCTTCCTCATCACGGATCTGTACTCGCTCCACTGGAGCGTCCTGTGCCTCAGCGATAGCTACGGCCGGGGAGGCGGGTTCGGCGTCGAGCAGGTCCTCTTGCTCAAGCTCAAGGATAGCGGTCCGCTGCTCCGCTCCGAAATTTTCATTCTGGGGCAAGAACGCTTCCGCTGTTGACGCGGTTCCTTCCTCCGCTGGTTCGTCGGCTTCCTGCATACGATACGATCCTAATCCGGCGGCTGCGAAGGGACTTTCGAACTCATCCGTCCCGCCCGTGCCATTGACCGGCTCGGTATCGACATCACCCATGCGATAGGGATCGACATACGTCTCCACGAAGGAAGCGTTGCCCTGGCTTTCGCCCACGCTCTGCGCTTCCAACGCCGAGTTGGCAGCCTGACGTACGCTCAAGCCGAGGCGACGTCGTTGGTCATTAATGTGAATAATCTTGACGTTGACCTGCTGCCCCTCCTGGACAACCTGTGCTGCGTCTTGGACGGCCGCATCCGTCAATTCACTGAGGTGAATAAGGCCCTCCAAGCCGTCCTCTACCTTAGCAAATGCCCCAAACTTGGCAAGCTTGGTAATGGTCGCGGATACAACCTCACCGACGCGATACCGCTCTTCTACCGTGTTCCAAGGGTCTGGCAGGGCTTTCTTGAGGCTCAGCGCGATCTTTTTGCTTTCGCGATCGACGCTGAGAACGGACACATCGACTTCCTGTCCCACCCGCAGCACCTCGCTGGGATGATTGACGCGATTGTACGACAACTCCGAGACATGCACGAGGCCGTCCGCGCCCCCCAGGTCAATGAAGGCGCCGAAACTGGTCAAGTTGCTGACGACACCACGTCGGACCTGCCCTGCGTCCAACTGATCGATTAATTCATCCTTGCGTAGCGTCCGCTGCTCTTGCACGGCCGCGCGCTCCGACAAAATGAGTCGGTTGCGGCTTCGATTGATCTCAATGATCTTAAGTGGCAGACGCCGGCCGTTCATGGCCTGCAGGGTCTGCGCCACTTCCTCGCTTTCGCCGTCCTGCCGCGAGATGTTGCGAAGATCCAACACTTGGGAGACGGGCACAAAGCCGCGCACTCCCTTAACGTCAACAATAAGACCGCCCTTGTTGAAGTCCACCACCGGCGCCTGCAAGAGAGCGCTCTGGTTGTACAATTCCTCAATTTCTCGCCACGACCGCTCGAGCCTGGCCCGGCGCAGCGACAGAATGGCATGCCCCTCGGACCCTTCAGGCTGCATGACGTAGACCAGCGTCTTGTCGCCCACCTGCAAAGGAGGTTGTTCCTCGGTGTCAGAGAAGAATTCGCGCGACGGGATGACGCCTTCGGACTTTAGACCGATGTCCACCAAGACTTCGTCTTGATCGACCCGCACAACTGTCCCTTCGATGGTTTCGCCCCGGCGAACGCTCCGAAAGGCATAGTCGTTATCGCGCAGCAGAGCCTCCATCCCAGACTCGACCTCACCATTGGAGGCGTCATCCGACGGACGGTAGCTCTCGGCTGCCTGGGCCGGCTCGCCTTCCTCCTCATATCGGAATGCGTCCTGACCCTTGACATCGTTGTCCATGCTTCTCCTCTGGACCCTTCCAAAGGTGGGGGATTGTGGAAGATTGGAAAGGCCCTCTATATGCCACAGGCCCAGGAATTCGCAAGATTCCCTGGGCTCTCGGATACCCATAGTATACCAAAGAGGTCAACAAGTGTAAAGGCTTTCCGCCAGACGAGTTGACATAATGGCAGTATGATGATGGGAAAAGCGGGAGATCCGCACGTGGCGGGGAACGATGTGGGAAGAGCAACTTGAGGAGCAAAAAAAGGAGACCGCACTGGCAGCGGCCGATCGTCCCACCGAGGTAGACCCGGCAGTATTGTAGGTGCTGGGGTGTTTCACGACCGTGTTCGGGAAGGGAACGGGTGGGTCCACCACGCCATTGGCC
>JAABUJ010001378.1_pt1 | contig 36322 bp, 36 predicted proteins | sample 5559131 | NCBI WGS metagenome assembly JAABUJ01 (sample SAMN10711875, study PRJNA513366) | rock metagenome | isolation source: Antarctica rocks | place: Antarctica: Victoria Land, Mt New Zealand nord | collected 2016-01-07 | reverse complement strand
CAGCTACGACACCATTGTGGACCGCTGCTGCGCCGCCTGGAACTGGCTCACCGAAACGCCAGACCGCATCCGCTCCGGCGCAGCCGCGCCTTGGACCAGAACAGTCAAAGCGTAGGGCCGTTGGTATAATTCCTGCCGACCTCTTGGCGCGGAGATAACGGCAATGGATCTTTAGGCAGCGTTAGCCCGATCAGCACAGGCATGGCGAGGAGCACCAAAGGAAACTGCGCGATCAGGCCCGAAATGATTGCGACTGCGAGCGGCTGCTGCATTCCCGACCCGGCGCCAATGGCGAGCGCAAGCGGCATGAGGGTCAGGATCGCCGCAAGCGTCGTCATCGCGATCGGGCGGAAACGGCTACGCGCCGCTTCCAGCAACGCCTGCCGCCGCGGCATCTCACGCGACAGCGCCACGTATTCGGACACCAGGAAGATCGCCATCTCGGTCCCGATGCCGATGATCATGGTCATGCCCATGATCGCCGTGATGTTCAGCTCGATCCCGGTCAGCCACAGCCCGGCGAACACCGCCGTCGTGGACAGCGCCGACGCGCCGATCACGATCACAGGAATCCAGAAACGCTCATACAAGAACAACAGCAGTACGAACTCGGCCACGAGTGCCGCTGCGAACACGCGGGTGAGCCCGGCGAAGGCGATTTGCTGCTGCTCGTAGAGGCCGCCGAGTTCGAAGCGCACGCCGGACGGCAGCAGCCCTTTTTGGGCGAGCACGGCTTTCACGTCGCCGACGGCCGCGCCAAGCGACCGGCCTTGCAGCCGCGCGGTGACGGCCACCATGCGCTGCAGGTTCTCGCGCGTGATCTCGGCCTGGCCCGGCGCGGCCGAGACGCTCGCCACGCGTCCGAGCGCGAACACATGGCCGTCCGGCGCGCGGATCGGCAGGTCCGCCAGCTGGTCGTCGTACTGGCGCGCGCCGGGCGGCAGCCAGACGCGGACGCCGATCTGCTTGACCGTTTTCGGCAGTTGGGTGGCGACCGTGCCGGCAAGGTAGCCTTGCAACGCCGCGCTGACGATGGAGGCGTCCACGCCTTCGATCGCAGCGCGCACCGGGTCCACCTTGATGTTGAGGCCATCGCCGGCGATCACGATGCCGTCCTGAACGGATACCACGCCAGGCACCTTGGCGATGGCGGCCGCGAGCGTCCTTGCCGCGGGGGCCAACTGTGCCGGGTCGTTGGAGAACAGCTTGATCTCGATCGGCTGCGGCACCGCGGTCAAGTCGCCGATGAGATCCTCCATCAGCTGCGCCGTCGCGATGTGCAAGCCGGGGACGAACTGGCCCGCCTTGGTTTCCACCTCGGCCATCACGGTTTCGATCGGCCGCCGCGGGCCGGTTTTGAGGCGGACGAAGAAATCGCCCGTATTCGGCTCGCTAAGTCCGCCGCCCAATCCGGCGCCGATCCGGTTGGAGTAGGTTGCGACCTCCGGCGTCGCTTGCAGGATGGCCTCCACCTGGCGCAGCTCACGACTGGTCTCGATCAGCGAGGTGCCGGGCGCGGAGCGGAAGTCGAGCACGAAGCCGCCCTCGTCCATCTTGGGCATGAAGCCGCTGCCGACATGGCTGTAGGCAAGATAGCCGAGCGCCAATAGCGGCACGACGCCAAACGCCAGCAGCCAGGGGCGCTGGAACAAGTGGCCCAGCAGCCAGCGATGCCCCCGCCCGACCCGGCCTTCCGGTCCCTCGCCAGGGTCCTTCCAGCGGTCGAAGTTGACGATGAGGCGCGTCAGCACCGGCACCGCCAGCGCTGTCAACACGTACGAGATCACCAACGCCGCAGCCATGGTCAGCGAGAGCGCTTTGAAGAAGGCGCCGGTGACGCCCGAAAGGAACGCGAGCGGCAGGAACACGAGCAGGGTCGCCATGCTCGACCCGGTCAGTGGCGGCAAGAACTCCCGTCCCGCGGCCAGAACCGTGTCCTCGCCTCCGGCCCCATGCCCGCCCGCCCGGCGCGCGAGATGCTCGATCATGGTGATCACGTCGTCGATGACCAACCCAACCGCCGCCGCCAAGCCGCCGAGCGTCATGATGTTGAACGTCAGGCCCAGTCCGAACAGGAGCAGCACCGTGACTGTGAGCGTCGCCGGAACCACCAACATGGCGACGAGCGTCACCCGCAGGCTGCGAAGGAAGGCGAGCAGCACCAGCCCGGCAAGTCCGAGCCCGATCAGGATCGCGTCGCGCACGCTGCTGGCGGAATCGGTGACCAGGGTGCTCTGGTCATACCAACTGATCAGCTTGACGCCCGGCGGCAGCCGCTGCTGGAAATCAGCCAACGCCTTCCGCACGGCGCCGGCGATCGCGACGGTGTTCGCGTTCGGCTGCTGGTAGATCTGGACCTGCACCGCGGGCGTGCCGTCCTCGCCGACCTCGATGAATTGCGGCACCGCGCCGTCCCGCACTTCGGCCACGTCGCCCACGCGCACGACGCCACCCTGGCCGCCTTGGAGCACGGTCTCCCGCACCTGCTCGATCCGGTCCACGGTATCGTCGAGCGCCAGCAGCAGCAGCTTGTCATGGTCCTGCATCTGGCCCACCACGGTCAGCACGTTGGCCTTGCCGAGTGCCGCCGCCACGTCGGATAGCGCAAGCCCGCGTGCGGCCAGGCGGTGCGGGTCCACCAGGACCTCGATCTCCTGCACCTGGCCGCCCTGCACGTTGACATAGGACACGCCGGGAATGGCGGTGAGCAGCGGCACGATCTCATACTGCGCAATGTCGTATTGCGCGGTTGCGCTTACCGTGCGGGAGAGCATCGAATAAGCGATCACGGGAAACACCGTGGGGTCCATCCGGCGCACCCGGTAACTGGCGCCGGACGGCAGGTTGGGCAGCGTTTGCGCGACCGCCGCATCCACCTGCGTCGTGACGGCGACCATGTCGGTGCCCCACGGGAAGTCGAGCGCGATCTCGGCCGAGCCACGGCTGGTCGTCGAGCGTACATTGAGCACGCCCGGCACGCGGCGGACTGCCTGCTCCAGCGGGATCGTGACCAGCAGGGCCGTTTGATCCGCAGGCCGCGCGCCGGCGTCGACGTTCACCACCACCCGCGGAAATTGCACCACCGGGAACAACCCGGTTGGGAGCAGCACCGCCGAAAAGCCACCCGCGATGGCGAGCGCCAGCATGATGGCGAGGAGGGAGCGCGTGTGCCGCGCCAGCCACCCGGGTCCGGCGCCCTCCGCTGCACAGTGGGGCACTTGGCCGCCAAGCACCTCGCCGCTCATGGCTTTGCTCCGTCCTGCCGGATCGCCTCGCCGCCCTGAAGCTGGTAGTTGCCGCTCGTGACCAAGGGACGCTTCGGGTCGAGCGGGCCGGTGGCGACTGTCGTGTCGCCGATGGTTCCCAGGACCTGCACGTCCAGCCGGACCGCCTTGTCGCCGTCCACTTGAAAGACATAGGCTCCCTTCGCATCGGTCAGCACGGCATCGCGCGGCATCAACCAGCCGCGGTACTCGCCAACCTGCACCACAACGCGCACGGCGCCACCCGGCAACAGCCCGGCGTCGGCAAGGTCAGCTCCCGGCGAATCGACCAGCACCGGCACCAGCCGGGTCGCCGGGTCCAGCATGGCGCCGACCGAGAGCACGTGACCCGGCGTCGTGCTGCTGCCATCCAGCGGTTCGAGTTGTGCTGGCTGACCCGGCGTGATCAACCTCCGCTGCCCCGGTTCGACGCCCACGGCTGCGACGAGCCGGCTGGAGCGGTCGAGCGTCACCAAAGGGGCCTGGGGCGCGATGCGAACGCCGGACGCCACGGAAAGGCTCGAGACAACCCCGTCGAAGGGCGCCGCCAGCGTCTGCTCGGCGCTGCCGCCACCCGCCCGGGTGAGGGTGTCGAGACTGGATTGTGCGTCCGTCACGGCTTTGTCGCCCTGCGCGAGTTGGTCCCGTGTGGCAAGGTGTTGCGCCAGCAGCTCCGCGGTTCGCGTTCGTTCACCCCGCGTGAGGGTCAGCGCGGCGACAGCCTGGCGATAGGTGGCAAGCGCCGCCGGATCGGTGCTTACAACGAGCAGCGCCTCATCCCGGTGCACGCGTTGACCCACAGCGACCAATATTTTGGTGACTTGTCCGGCGCGCAACAGGCTCAGCGCCTCGTTGCCGCCTGGCGCCGTTTGCACGCTGCCATAGGCGGTGAGCGTGTGTGGCAGGCTGCCTTGGCGTGGCGCCTCCGTGGTGACGAGCACGCTCGGCGCGTCGCCTTGCGCCAGCGCTGCCATCGGCAAAAGAGCAAACGCCACCGCGAATAGGCGCCTCATAACAGGCTCGGCTCCGGCGGCGGGACCAGGCGCACGGGCGGCAAACCGGCGCCGAGCAGGGTCCCAAGCGCGGTGCGCTCGTCGAGCACCTGCTGTTCCAGCCCCATCACCTGTCGCTCCTTTTCCAGCCGGGTCACGACGAGCTGCACGTAGCTGAGTTCGTCGATCAGCCCGGCACGCAACGCGCCCTCGGCATCCACCGCCAATCTCCTCGCCTGCCCGAGTCCCGCGCGGGAGGCGGCCAACTGGCCTTCCTGCAGGGCAATGTTTGCCAGCAACGCCTTCGCGCCCCCGACCGCGGTGGCGAGTCGGGCCGCATACTCGTCGCGCAACTGCTCCCGTGTCGCGCGCTGGATCGCGATGGCGCCCCGGTTGCGGTTGAACAGCGGCAAGGTGATCGAGAGGGCAGGTCCGAAGGAGTTCACGCGAGTGGTGTCGATGCCGTAACTGGGACCGAGGGTCAGGGCCGGAAACAGGCCCAGAATGGCCGCGCGCAGGTTCGCCTGCTGCGCCTGGTAGCCAAGCTGCAATGCGATCAGGTCCGGCCGGCGCTCCGGCAGGCTCGCAAGCAGCGATGCGGCCTCGCCCGGCCTAAGGGGTGGCACGTTCAGGGCGGTCGCCAGCAGGGGCCGCACGCCGGGTTCGAGGCCCAGCAGCGCGTCCAGGCTCTGCCATCGTTGCTCCTGCGCGAGGATTGCCGCGTCGTATTGGGTTTGCAGGCTGGTCAATGCTGCCACGTCAGGAGCCAGGGTCTGCAGCGTGGCATTGCCCTGCGCGACCGCCTGAGCCGAGATGCCGGCGCGGTGCTGGAGCACGTCAAGCGTCTGCTTGATGCTCCTCAACAATTGCCCCTGCTTCACCAGGTCGATCGCGAGCGTCTGCGCGCGGCTGATGGTCTGCCACTCCTGCCAGATCACGTCGGCGTTCACCTGGAGAGCGGCTTTCCGCGCGGCGCGACGGCGGACGGAGAGGGTGATGAGCGCGGTGATGTCGGTGGTCAGCGACGCGGTGATCGCGTTGGCGACGGCGGGGCCGCCGAGCAGCACGCCGTAGCTGCTGCCGAGCACCGGGTCCGGCAGCAGCCCGGCTTGGATTACCTGCGCTGCCGCACCACCCTTCTGGGCCCGGATGGCACGAAGATCGGGGCTGTTCTGCAGTGCGAGGACAGTGATCTCCGCGAGCGTGAGCGGCTTGTCCGCAGCAATCGGGGGCGTACCCGGGCGAGTTCGGTCGAGCGCCGCGACATCGGGGGCAAGCGCAGGCTGCCGGGTAAGCGGCTTTGCCGGATCGCCGGCACACCCGGTCAGGACGACACAGGCAGCCAGGACACGAACAGGCAATGTCGCGCAAAACCTTCCCACTATGATGCTACAACCTTCTGGAGAGACGATGCGGTGGGAATGCCGGACATTCTTGCCGCGGGTGGAAAGCACAGCATGGCGCGCAAGCCCGGAACGCGCCTGTCCAGCCGTAGCGCCGCCCGATGCAGCTCCGCCACCGCTGCAACCAGACTGAGGCCCAACCCGCTGCCGGGGGTCGTGCGGCTGCGTTCGCCCCGGTAGAAGCGATGCACGAGACGCGGCAGGTCTTCGGCCTCCACGCCAGGACCGTCATCCGCTACGGACAGGCAGGTGCCCGCTGCGCAATCCTGGGACAGGTTCACGCTGATATGCGTCCCGGCTGGCGTATGGCGCAACGCGTTTTCCACCAGGTTGGCGATCGCCTGCGTCAGCAGCTCCTGGTCGCCATGGATGACGATGCCGGGCGCTATCTCGGCGGTCAGGCGATGGCCTGCCTCCTCGGCGTCCGGCCGGTAGGCGTCGGCAACGGCTTCGGTGACGGCACTCAAGTCCACCTCGCGGAATCCTGCGCGAGGCGAAGCGCCCTCGACCTGGGCAATGCGCAGCAGGGCCGAGAACGTCTCCAGCAGCCCTTCCGCTTCACGCACCGCGCCATCGATGGCCGCTTCGTACTCCGCCGCCAAACGCGCATGCGTCCGCGCGTCCTCCAGCCGTTGATGGAGGCGTGACAAGGGCGTGCGCAGGTCGTGCGCGACATCGCTGCTCACCTGGCGCAGGCTATCCATCAGCGCCCCGATACGGTCCAGCATCCGGTTCAGCGTGCCGGCGAGCCGGTCCAGGTCATCGCCGGTCCCGCGGACCGGCACGCGGCGCGCGAGATCGCCCTCGATGATCGCTTCCGCCGTACGGGCAATGGCGTCCACCCGGGCCAAAAACGCCCGGCTGAGCAGGACGCCGCCGCCGACGCCCAGCACCGCAGCAAGCCCCACGGTCCAGAGGAAGGCCGTCGCGACCGCCTCCTCCACTTCCGTGATGCGGCTGAGGTCGTCGCCAACCGCGAGCAGCAATCCGCCGCCCAGGTCCGACACCAGGGCGCGCACCCGCTCGGGCCGCCCGTTGTCCTCGGACGCTTCCGGCACGTCGATGGTTGTCCAGCCCGGCCGCAGCGCCGTGGCCACTGGCAGCTCGCCTGCGAGGTGCGCGCCGTTGCGGTCCTGGAGCAAGTAGTCGAGCGCGCTGGCTCCGCGACCACGCGCACGCACGACCAGCAGCAGATGATCCAGCCCGCCCGTCCGGAACTCCTCATGCAGGAAAGCGGTCTCGGCCTCACTCCTGGCTGCCATCTGCTGCTCCAATGCGGAGCGCGCGGCGAGAAACACGGCCACGCCTAGCACCAGCGCCGAGACGGCGAACATCGCGACGTAGAGCGCGGCGAACCGGAAGCTCGTCGTCCGCAGCAACCGGGGCAGCCTAAGCACCGGGCGCACGCAGGATGTAGCCGGAGCCGCGGACGGTGTGGATCAGCTCCGGGTCGCGCCCGGCCCGGCTGAGCTTGCTGCGCAGACGGCTGACGTGCGTTTCCACGATGTTGGTCTTGGGATCGAAGTGGAAGTCCCATACCCCTGCAAGCAGCATGGTTCGCGTCACCACTCGATCGGCGTGGCGCAGCAGGAACTCCAGCAAGCGGAACTCGCGCGGCTGCAACTCCACACGCTCCCCGCCGCGCGTCACCGTGCGGCGGAGAAGGTCTAGCTCCAAGTCGGCAAGGCAAAGCTGGGTGGGCGCGCCGGACAAAGGCGGGCGCCGGGCGAGCGCTTGCAGGCGGGCGAGCAGCTCGGCAAAGGCGAACGGCTTGACCAAGTAGTCGTCGCCCCCCGCCTCCAACCCCTTCACCCGATCACCGACCCCGCCGAGTGCGGTGAGGAACAGCACGGGCGTCTTGATGCCGGTCTCGCGCATCGCGCGCACGAGGCCGAGGCCGTCGAGGCCTGGCAGCATGCGGTCCACGACGAGCACGTCGTGCTCGCCGCCCGCAGCCAGGAACAACCCATCCTGGCCAGTAGCCGCGAGATCCGCCACATGGCCGTGCTCGCGCAGGCCGCGGATGAGGTAGGAGGCCGTCTCCTGGTCGTCCTCGATTACCAGGATCTTCATGTCGCCTCCATCCCCATCCTGCCTAGTCCTGCTCGCCGCCGGCATGGCTGCCGACGACCTGGCCGCTCTGGGCGTCGATGGCGACGGTTTGAATCCCCTTTGGCCCGTTCGTCTCAACGATGATGCGGGTCCGGCTGCCCTTGATGTCCATGCCGGCGTCGTAGGCGCGACCGCCGGTCTGCTGCTTGGCGCTGGAAATGGCCTGGCTGAGCGAGATTTTGGCATGTTGCAGCGCCGTCGCTTCCCGGTCCTCGCCACGACCGCCAGCGAACGCCGTCCCGGCGAAGGCGCCGATACCGATCAGGCCGACGAGGAGAAGTGACGTGGTGCATTTGATGTTCATGGATTGATCCTTCGTCCCGTTCTCGCGGAGACAGGATGCCGTCCGCTGCCGCCGAGACTATGCACGGGACGGTTGGGCGGCCTGTGAGGCCGGTATACAGTTTGCCAACCTTTAGCGGGCTGTGGGAAATGGGCTTCCCTGGGCGGCCCTTACACGATCCAATAGCTGATCTCAGCTCGGCTCGTGTCAGGTTCTCCGACAAGCGGTTTCGGCATTCGACGTTTCAGGGAGGCGGTGGTGAGCTGGGCAGTCGCGCGAGCCAAAGGCTCGCTGGTCCACTCGTATCCGGCGGAGTGTGGCGTTCCTGACCAAAATGCCTCATTCGGGCGAACCGGCTCAGGAACTCGCGCTCGATCTCCCGTCGCAGGCGCTGAGGCGACTCGCGACTGTCGCCCGTGCGCAGCTCCTCCAGCCGAAGCTGGCGCACCTCGCGACGCAGCCGAGCCAGTTCATCGCGCTCGGCCGCGGCCAGGCCAGGCACAGCCTCCTCCCGGCGGCCCTCGTTGCGATCAGCCGAAGCAATCCAGGCGCGGATCGAATGCGACGTCGGCTCGAACTCACGGGCCAGGTCATCCGGAGAGCGTCCGGCACGCACCTGATCAAACATCCGGCGTCGAAACTCAGGTGAAGAGGGTGGGCGACTTCGGGGCATAATGGACACCTCGCGTGAAAGCTTCAGGGTGTCCACCGAACCGGGTCAATCCCACGTTCGACAACGGCGCGTTTTCTGAACATGGCATGTTCTCCATCACCAATTGGATCAACGTCACGCCGAAAGACTTGCTGGCGCTCAATTTCGGCGTGCCTAAGGACATACTCGACGCGTTCCCGCCGGGCAGGGCCTACATCGTGGCTGGCCCGGTCGTGCCAATCGTTGAGGCGCATGAGCAGCCACTGCCGAAGGAGCAGTCGCACAAGTTTAGCCTGCACGGGATGAAGGCCACCCATGATTTCGAGGGCGGCTCGCTTCGGCTGGCGACCGCCAACGAGTTCCCAGTCTCGCAGGGCATGTCGGGAGGCGTGATGACCATTAAGCCGGAGATAATGTGCGAGCTGCACTGGCATCCGAACGCCAATCAGTAGTGGTACTGCCTGCGCGGCACAGCACAGGTGTCGCTGTTCGGCTCGGGCGGGCGCGGCAAGGTCGCCGAGTTTAAGCCGGGCGACGTCGCCTACCTGCCGGTCGGCTATGGCCACGCGACCCGCAACGTCGGCAAAGACGATGTCGAACTCGTGCTCACCTTCAACAGCGGCCAGTATCAGGAAGTCTCGCTGTCCGACTGGATGGCGGCCAGCCCGCGCTACACGCTCGCAAACAAGTTTGGGGTGAACCTAGCGACCTTCGACAACTTCCCGAAGGGGTCAAGCTTCATTCGCATGCCGACCTGACCTTACACCTGCTTCGCCTGCTCGCGCAGGGTAAACTTCTGGATTTTGCCGGTGGAGGTTTTTGGAATGAGGCCGAACACCACCCGCTTCGGCACCTTGAAGCGGGCCATGTGCTGCCGGCAGAACTGGACCAGATCGGCCTCGCTCACCGGGTCGACGCCATCCTTGAGCTCGATGAATGCGCAGGGGACCTCGCCCCAAGTCGCATCGGGTCGTGCCACGACGGCGGCGACCAGCACGGACGGATGTTGCGACAGGGTCTCCTCAACCTCCAGGCTGGAGATGTTCTCGCCGCCGGAGATGATGATGTCCTTGGAGCGGTCCTTGATCTCGACATAGCCGTCGGGGTGCCACACCGCGAGGTCGCCCGAAAGGTACCAATCGTCGACCAGGGTTTTCGCCGTTGCCTCGGGATTGGCGAGGTAGCCCTTCATGACAGTGTTGCCCCGTAGCATGATCTCGCCCACCGTCGCGCCGTCCTGCGGCACCGGGGCCATGGTGACGGGATCGGCGATCATCAGATCCTCGATGGTCGGGTAAGCGACGCCCTGGCGCGCCATGTTGGCATAGCGCACTTCCGCCGGCAGGTCCGCCCAGTCCGGCTGGAACACGCAGGAAATCGCGGGGCCGTAGGTCTCGGTCGCGCCGTACAGGTGGATGACGCGGAAGCCGATCTCCTCCATGTTGCGCAGCACGATCGACGGCGGCGCCGCGCCGCCAGTGGCGCAGTTGACGGTGTGGCTGAACGGCACGCGCTGCTCGGCCGGTGCGTGCGCGAGCATGTTGAGTACGATCGGTGCGCCGCAGAGATGCGTGACCCGGTGCTCGGCGATGAGCTGGAAAATCAGCGCAGGATCGACCTTGCGCAGGCAGACCTGGGTGCCGCCGGTGGCGACCACCGCCCACGGGTACGACCAGCCACTGCAATGGAACATCGGCAGCGTCCACAAATACACGCTGTCAGCGGTCAGCCCGAACGAGAGCGCGTTACCGAGCGCCGTGATGTACGCCCCGCGGTGGTGATACACGGCGCCCTTCGGATCGCCCGTAGTGCCGGAGGTATAGAGCAGGCAAAGCGACTGCCACTCGTCGTCTGGCCCGGGCCAGGTGAACGCGGGATCGCCCTCCGCCAGCAGCACCTCGTAGCTGAGAACGCCGACAGGCGAAGCTCCGGGTGCAGCCGGGTTTTCGACGTCGATCACCAGCACGTCGTGGTTCACCGCCGGCAACGCCTCGGCGACCAGGGCCGCATAGTCTTGGTCGACCAGCAGCACCTTCGCGCCACCATGGTTGAGCGAGAACGCGATCGCCGCCGCGTCGAGGCGGGTGTTGAGCGGGTTGAGCACCGCCCCGAGCATTGGCACGGCGTAGTGCGCCTCGACCATCTCCGGGATGTTGGAGGCGAGGATCGCGACCACGTCGAGCCGTCCGACGCCACGCCGGGCGAGGGCGCAGGCGAGGCGGCGGCAGCGGGTGAACAGCTCGGCGTAGGTGAAGCGGCGCGTGCCGTCGATGATGGCCGTCTTGCGCGGAAACGCCTGGGCGGCCCGCTTGAGGAAGCTGATGGGCGTGAGCGGAACGTGGTTAGCGCCACTCCGGTCCAGCCCCGCCTCGAATGGGTGCGGTTCGTTCATGCGTTTCTCTCCCTCGTCCGCGCGCAGACTGCCCGGTTCAGAGGCTGGAAACCAGATGCCCGCCATCGACCGCGATTACGCTGCCGGTCATGTACGACCCGGCGTCCGACAGCAGCAGCAGCAGCGGCCCCTCGAGCTCGGCCGCCCGGCCGAGGCGTCGCTGCGCGATGCGCTTGATGAGCGCCTTGCCGGCGTCGCTGGTGAAGAAATCGCTGTTCAGCTCCGTCTCGATGTAGCCCGGCGCGAGGGCGTTGACCCGGATGCCGTGCCGGGCCCATTCCAGCGCGAGGACCTTGGTCATCTGCACGACCCCGGCTTTCGAGACGGCGTAGGGCGCGACGCCGCCAGCCACCCGCAGCCCAAGGATGGAGGCGATGTTGACGATGCTTCCGCCTTGCGCGTCGCGGACCATGCGGCGCGCCACCGCCTGGGCCGTAAGCCAGACGCCCTTGAGGTTGGTGTCGACCACCTGATCCCACGCTGCCTCGTCGAGGTCGAGTGCCGCGCGCGTCACCGTCACGCCGGCGTTGTTGACCAGGGCCGTGATCAGGCCGAATCCCGCTTCGGCGCGCTCCAATGCCCGCTCAATGCTGGCGGCATCGGTGACATCCATCACCACGCTCTGTGCCTGCCCGCCTTGCGCGGCGATATCCGCGACAGTGCGGGCGAGCGCCGTCTCGCGCCGGGCGGCGAGCGTCACTCGCGCGCCGGACGCGGCGAGAAAGCGCGCGAAGTGCTCGCCGAGCCCGCTGGACGCGCCGGTAACCAAGGCATGCTTGCCGTCGAGTCCGAAGTTTCCAACCACGATGCGCTCCTTCTCGGCCAAGGCCCGGAATTTCCTGCACCGTAACCCAGCTTCGTCCCAAGCCAAGGGGGCTTGCATCCGCGCGGCGGAACGGGTCGCATGTCTCCGCTGTCAGATCAGAGGAAAGGTCCACAACAATGAGCGGAACCGCTCTCTCCCAACCGCGCCGCCGCGGCCTGCAATCGCTCGCGCCACTCTTCGTCGGGTTGTTCGAGCGCTACATGCCGGACCCGTTCGTGCTCGCGATCGGACTCACCGCCCTCACCACCGTGCTGGCGCTGCTGCTCGCGCCCCAGGGCTCGCCGGCGATGGTCGTCATGTCCTGGTACACCGGCATCTTCGCCATCCTAGGCTTCGCGTTCCAGATGATCCTAATCCTGGCGACCGGGCACGCGCTCGCCCACGCCCCCGTGGTCGTGCGGCTGCTGCGGCGGCTGGTGGCGCTGGCACACACGCCCAACCAGGCGGTGGTGCTCACCTTTCTGGTGGCCGCGGCGGCGTCCCTGCTGAACTGGGGGTTCGGCCTGGTAGTCGGCGCCATCCTGGCCCGCGAGGTGGCACGCCAGGTCCGGGTGGATTTCGGCTGGCTGGTGGCGGCCGCCTACTCCGGCTTCGCGATCTGGGCGAGCGGCATCTCCAGCTCAATCGCGCTGACGCAGGCGAGCCACGGCAACGCGCTGAACATCGTCGAGAAGCTGACGGGCCAGATGCTGCCGCTGTCCGACACGGTGTTCGCGACCTTTAACTGGCTGCCCACGGCGCTGATCGTCGTGGTGATGCCGCTGGTGTTCATCGCTATCCGCCCGGCCGACGCCGACGTGGCCGCCTTCGTGCCCGAGGCCGAGTTGCCGCCGCCGCCACCGGACCTGTCCAACTCGCCGGCCCGCCGGATGGACCGATCCCCTGTGGGCAGCCTGTTCCTGCTGGCGGCCGGGCTGGCCGTGATGCTTGTGCTCTGGTCGCAGGGAAAGCTTAGCTTCGACGTCAACATGGTCATCCTGATCTTCCTGATTGGCGGCATCGCGCTGCACGGCACGCCAGTTGTCTATGGCACGGCGATGAAAAACGCCGCCAAGCAGACCGGCGGCATGATGCTGCAGTATCCGTTCTACGGCGGCATCATGGGCATCATGTCGGGCACCGGCTTGGCCGACGTGATCTCCAAGGCGTTCGTGGTGGTGTCGTCCGCCCACACCCTGCCGTTCTGGAGCTATATCTGCTCGTTGATCATCACCTTCTTCGTGCCCAGCGGCGGCGGGCACTGGGCGGTGCAGGGACCGTTCGTGGTGCCTGCGGCCGTCACCCTGCACGCCTCCATGGCCGGGTCGACGATGGCGGTGGCGATGGGCGAGCAGGTCGCCAACATGCTGCAGCCGTTCTGGGCTCTGCCGGTGGTGGCGATGGCCGGCATCGGCATCCAGCGCGTGATGGGCTACACCGTCGTCACCTTCGCCGTCACCGGGCTGATCTATGCGTTGGCGTTGCTCCTGCTGATCTGAAGGGACCTGCCGGCATGAGGGACGACGACATCCACAGCTACGAGCCGGCGCAGGGCCATGGCCTGCGCCACGATCCGTTCAACGCGATCGTGGGTCCCCGGCCGATCGGCTGGATCTCGTCGCACGACCGCGAGGGGCGCCTGAACCTCGCGCCGTACAGCTTCTTCAACGCGTTCAACTACAAGCCGCCGATCCTCGGGTTTTCGAGCATCGGCTGGAAGGACAGTGTCCGGAACATCGACCAGACCGGCGAGTTCGTCTGGAACCTCGCCACCAGGGCGCTCGCGGAGGCGATGAACCAGAGCGCCGCCCATGTCGGGCGCGAGGTGGACGAGTTCGGCCTGGCCGGGCTGACCTCCCTTCCCAGCCGGTACGTCAAGGTCCCCCGCGTCGCCGAGAGCCGGGTGACGATGGAGTGCAAGCTGACGCAGATCGTGCAGCTTCGCGGCGCAAACTCCCAGCCGGTCGAGACTTGGCTGGTGCTGGGCGAGGTCGTCGCGGTGCATATCGACAAAACGCTGCTGAAGCATGGCGTATACGACACCGCCGCCCCGCGCCCGATCCTGCGGGCCGGACGCTGGGGCGACTACGCCGAGATTGTGCCGGAGATCATGTTCGAGCTGGCGCGCCCGGACGCGGCCAGGAGTTAGTGTCGCCGCCATCCGACTACGTGGTGGGCGGCGGCACGGCCGGCTGCATCCTGGCGGCCCGCCTGTCGGAGGACCCCGCCTCCCGCGTCACTTTGCTGGAGGCCGGACCGTCCGACCGTGACCTGTAAATTTATATTTCGGCCGGCTACGCGCAACTGTCCAAATCCCGCCGCTACGATTGGGATTATGCGACCGGGCCAGAACCGGAGCTGCACGGCCGCAGCGTAGCCTGGCCACGCTGCAAGGTTTTGGGCGGCTCGGGCTCGGTCAACGGACTGGTGTACCTCCGCGGCTCCCCACACGATTACGACCGCTGGGCGCAGGCCGGCGCGCTTGCTGGGGCTGGGACGACGTGCTGCCGGCATTCCGCCGCGTTGAGGGCTGGGCGGGACCGGCCGGCGATACCCGCGGCAAAGGCGGCCCCACCTCGGTCAGCGAGCCTCGTCGGCTGTCGGCTGGGGCGGTGGCGTTCCTGGCGGCGTGCCAGGGATGGGAACCGACGCCGCCGCGGTGCTGGACCCGCACCTGCGGCTGCGCGGCGTGGATGGGCTGCGAGTGGCGGACGCGTCGGCGATACCGCTGGTTCCCTCCTCGAATATCCAGCCCGCGGTGATAATGCTAGCAGAACGGGCAGCGGAGTTTATCCGAGCCGGCGATTGAACGAGGGAGAAGGAAGCACGGTTGGCTTGTCACTGCGGGCACCGTGTCGCTAGTCTGTCCGTACGTGGTACGATGGCTTGGCGAACATGCCGGGATGACCGCCGAAGGAAACGGAATGCGCATTCGCACAGCAAGCAAATTGCACAACCTTGTCGCGGCGCTGGCTTTGGCCGGGATAGGCGCCGCCGGGACAGCCCACGCAGATCCGATGGCGCAAACCCAGAACGGCCCGGTGGCCGGCATCGCCGCCAATGGCATGCGCGAGTTCCTCGGCATCCGTTACGCCGCGCCGCCGACGGGGCCGTTGCGTTGGCAGCCGCCACAGCCGGTTCCCGCCGACATGGCGACCACGGCCGCCACTGGCTTCGGCCCGCACTGCGCCCAATTGGCTTCCCCCTACGGCATCGCCAGCACGTCCGAGGATTGCCTGTACCTCAACGTCTACGCGCCCCAGCAGCAACGCGCGGCCGGTTCACGGCCATTGCCGGTGATGGTCTGGATTCACGGCGGCGCACTAGTGGTCGGCGAAAGCGACGACTACAATCCGGTGCACCTCGTGACGGCCGGCGACGTGATCGTGGTCACGATCAACTACCGTCTCGGCTATCTCGGCTACCTCGCCGGGTCAGGCCTGGATGCGGAGGGGCACGTCGCCGCCAATTATGGGCTGCAGGATCAGCAATTCGCCCTCGACTGGGTGCGGCGGAATATTGCCGGCTTCGGCGGCGACTCCCAACGCATCACCATTTTTGGCGAGTCGGCCGGCGGCTTGAGCGTGCTGTCGAACCTGGTGTCGCCAACCGGGCACGGCCTGTTCAACCGGGCCATCGTGGAAAGCGGTGCCTACGCCCTGAAGCTGCCCACCCTGCCGCAGGCGGAAGCCGCGGGTGACGCGCTGGCCGGCGCCGTGGGCTGTGCGGCGTCCGACACCGCCTGCCTGCGCGCCCTCACCGTGCCGCAAATCCTGGCGCAGGAGGCGTCCCCAACCCTCAGCATCACCACGATCGTGGATGGCACGACGCTGCCACTGTCGATCAACGCGGCGCTGAAGGGCGGACAGTTTAACCGCGTGCCGATCGTGAACGGTTCCAACCGTGACGAGTACCGGCTGTTCCTGTCCGCCCAGGCCGGGCTGACGGCGGACCAGTATCCGGGAGTGCTGGCGACCACCTATGGAACGACGCTGGGCGCGGCCGTGGCGACCGAGTATCCGGTGACGAACTACACCCAGCCGGTGCTGGCGCTCGCCGCCGTCATCACCGACCAGGTGTTCGCCTGCACCGCGCGGCAGGTGGACCGCTGGGCATCCCCGTTTGTCCCCGTGTATGCCTACGAGTTCAACGACGAGAACGCGCCCGAACCCTTCCTGCCGCCCACGAGCTACAATTTTGGGGCAGCCCACGCGAGTGAGATCCAGTTCCTGTTCGACATCCGGAAATTGCCGGGCACGCCGCCGCTGACGGCCGATGAGATGCAGCTGTCGCAGGCGATGGTGAAATACTGGACCAACTTCGCGCGCCATGCCTCGCCCGACACCAGGAACGTCTGGACCTGGCCGCCCTACACGAACGGCACGGACGTCTTTCAATCGCTCGTGCCCCCGGTGCCGACGCCGGAGAGCACTTTCTCGACCGACCACCATTGCACGTTCTGGGAGCCGGTCATCAACCCGTCCTAGCTGAGTTCCCAGGCTGCCGGCATGCTGGGCAGCCTGGAGCTTTCGACCCGCATTCACGACTCGACGCTGGGCAGGGAACCGGCTCACATGTCCTATGGTGAAGTTCCGATTGCCTGGACGGGCTTGCTGACCGCTGGAGCCCCATGCTGATCGGACGCCAGCCCTAGTAAGCAGGCATCTTGAGTAACTTGCTTGCGGATACGGCGCGTCCCCTTCCTGGCGCGCCGGAAGAGTGGTCCACGCGCGCCGCCTTCTTCATCGCAGGGTTTGGCATGGCGGCCTGGGCGCCGCTCGTGCCCTATGCCAAGGACCGCCTTGCTGTTGGCGAGGGCACGCTCGGATTGCTGCTGCTCTGCTTGGGCGTCGGCTCCATCGCGACCATGCCGCTCGCCGGGGTGTTGGCCGCGCGCTTTGGATGCCGTCGCACCATCTGGGCCGCGAGCCTGGTGATCTGCATCGCTCTGCCGCTGCTCGCTGCGGCGAGCAGCGTTCCGTTACTCGCGGCTGCGCTGCTGCTGTTCGGCACAGGCGTCGGCACCGTGGATGTCGTGATCAACATCCAGGCTGTCATCGTGGAGCGGACTGCTGGCCGTGCGGTGATGTCCGGGTTCCACGGCCTGTTCAGCGTCGGCGGCATCGCCGGTGCTGCCAGCGTCAGCATCGTGCTTTGGGGCGCCGGCTCGCCCCTGCTCGCGACCCTGTGCGTGGATGTCGTAATCGTAGCGACGCTGCTCGCCTTCGGGCGCACCTTGCTCCCCTACGGCAGCGACCGGGATGGACCCGCCTTCGCTCTCCCGCGCGGCGCTGTGCTCCTGATCGGCGGCCTGTGCTTCATCTCCTTCCTGGCCGAGGGCTCCATGCTGGACTGGAGCGCCCTGATCCTGACCGCCCTGCACGGCCTGGACCCGGTCCGCGCTGGATTGGGCTACGCGGTGTTCTCCGTCGCAATGACAGCCGCGCGACTGTCCGGTGATCGCATCGTCCGCGCCCTCGGTGGGCGCATGGTGCTGCTGTGTGGCGGGTTGTGCGCTGCGGCTGGCATGGCGTTTGCCGTACTCGGCCCGTCCTGGCCTTCCACCCTGGCCGGCTTCGCCCTGGTCGGCCTGGGCGCGTCAAACATCGTGCCCGTGCTCTATTCTGCTCTCGGTCGGCAGCGCGCGATGCCTGCGAACCTCGCGGTCAGTGCCGTTACCACCCTCGGCTACTCCGGCATTCTCATTGGGCCAGCAGGGATTGGCTTCGTCGCCCACGCGGCCGGCCTGCCCACGGCCTTTCTGGGCGTGGCGGCGTTGCTCCTGATCATTGCGGCTTGCTCCGGTGCCGCGACGCGCACAAAGGGCAGGCAGTCGGCCGTTTGAATGCCCACCATCGCCCGCTCAATTATGATCAGCGCGGGCGATGGCGGGGCGGGCACGGCACGGCATCGATGACTACAATCCGAGACGCCGATGAATGCGGTTCGCTACAACTAGGACGCTGCCGGATAGGCGCATGTGGACCGCGTCCGGCAAGGTCGGGCCGTTCGGGCTGCAAGCGCCGTCGCGGTGCGTGTATTGCGGAGGGTCGATGCAGGCGCGCGCCGGAAGGGAGACCTCGACCGCAGCGCCGTCGCTTGTCCAGCCGGCCAGCTTGCGAACGGTGCGCCCGGCGCCGAAGGCGACGACGAAAACGTTCGGGTCCGGCGTTTCGACCCGGCCCAGTGGGGCAAGTCCGGCCAGCTGCTGAACCAGCCGGCCGAGGGCAAGGCCCGCGGATTTCACCACGCCCGAATGGTCGATGACGCCGAAATTGGCCTCCTTATCGTCCGGATCGGTGCCGTCGTTCTGCCAGTCATAGACGACGCTGAGTGGCACCCCAGCGAGCAGGTTCAGGAGATAGACGCGGGTGACGTAGTTGGCCTGCCGCTCTGCCGTCGCCGCGCCACTGGTGACGGCGTAGCCCCACTCGCTGCTGACGAGGGCGGGGCAGGACGGTTGATTGGCGCACTCGGCGAGGCCGAACAGCGAGGCCCAATCCTGGAGCACGCTTTCTGGCGGGCCGTTGCGGTACGGATGGACGCTGATGGCGTCGAAGCAACGGGCGCGGTCCGCGGCGACGAACCGCCGGAGCAGCGGCAAGGCGGCGAAGTTGGACGCGGCTGGTCCGATCACGCGAGCGTCCGGGACGGTGCTGCGTATCCGCCGGCAGGACTCCATGGCAAGGCCGACATAGCCGTCGGTATCGATCGGCTGCCCGAAGTTGAGGTCCGGCTCATTCCAAATCTCCCAAACGACGTTCCGGCCGTAGCGCGCGGCCGCGGCATGGACGAACCGTAGGAAGCCCGCGCGCGGCGCTCCTGCCAGCAGAGCCGCGTAGGCGGGCGAAGGCTTGCTCGACGAGGCGGCAAGGCCAGGGACATAGATCGGGTTGGCATAGTCGAGGATGAGGAGGGGGGTGAGTTTGGCCGTCCTCAGGTCGTTGACGAGGGCGTCGTAGTGCGACCAATCGTATGTCCCGCGCTGGCGCTCGACCAGTTCCCAAATCATGTCCATGCGCACGACCCGGAAGCCCATTGCATGGATTCGCAACAGGTCCGCGCGGTGGCCGTCGGTGAAATGGATGTTCACGCCCAGACCGCTCGGGACAGTCCCGCCGGCGAACACGCTCGCCAGCCGAGCCCCACGCTCGGGGCCCTGCGCGTCCGCCGTGCTGCTCGCTCCTAGCACGAGGATCAACGCGGCGAGTCTGAGGAGGAACGTCCCAATCGTGAACATGGGGCATCTGCATAGTCGTGTCTTTGGCGTTCGTCCAACGGTGGACTGGGCCAAAGACCTGACCTGTCATGCTTCTTCTCTTCCCGTCTGGCGGTAGAGGGGTGGATCGTGGGTGGCACCCCTCCCAGCCGGCAAAAGCGCCATCTTCACCCAATCCTCTCCCGCCAGCGTAAGCGGGCTCGAGTAGCGCGCCCACTAGCATCGCCATCTCCCGCGCGATACCACCTTGCCGATGCTCGCCCAGCAACTCGTCAACGGCGTCCTCCTCGGCGCGACATACGCCCTGTTCGCCCTCGGCTTCACGCTCATGTTCGGTGTGCTGCGGGTCATCAATCTCACCTACGGCTTCTACTTTTCCGCCGGTGCGCTGATCGCGCTCGCTCTGACCCGGTCCGCAAGCCTGCCGATCTGGCTGGCGCTGCCGGTCGCCGCAGCCGGCAGCGGCGTGTTGGCCGTCGCGTTCGACTGGCTGCTGCTCAGCCGCCTCCGCCACGCCCGCGCGCCCGAACTCTCGTCGCTCATGGTCACGCTCGGCGGCGTGCTGGCGCTCTACTCAGCGCTGACGGCGTGGCTCGGCTCCGACATCCGCCGGTTTCCGCCCGGCCTGGTCAACGGCGAGGCGTTCCACATCGGCGAGGTCCGGGTCACCGCGGCGCAAATCCTGATCCTCGGCGCGGTCGCGCTGATGGTGGGCGCGCTGCTGCTGCTGCTGCGGGGCACGCGGCTGGGCCTCGCCATTCGCGCGATGGCGGACAAGCCCGACGCGGCCGAGTTGATGGGCATCGACACCGGCCGCACCGCCGCGCTGGTGTCGTTCCTGTCCGGCTGCCTGGCCGGCGCCGGGGGCGTGCTGATCGGGCTGAACTTCAACGCCATTCAACCCTACATGGGCGAGCAGATGATGCTGCGCGGCTTCGTGGTCATTATCGTCGGCGGCCTTGGCGACATCGGCGGCGCGCTGGTCGCTGGGCTGCTGCTAGGGGTGTTGGAGGTGATGACCGCCGGCTATGTCGCGTCCAGCCTCAAGGAAGCGGTGCCGTTCCTGGTGCTGGTCGCCGTGCTCTGGACGCGACCCGCCGGGCTGTTCGGCCGCGCCGTGACCCGGCGCGCCTGATGCCCGCGTGGCTCGACGATTTCCTGTGGACCTACCAGAACCTGGTGCACGCGCTCGGCATCAACGGGCTCCTGGCCCTATCCATGTACGTCGTCTTGGCGGTCGGGCAGCTCTCGCTCGGGCAGGCGGCATTCATGGGGCTGGGCGCCTATTCTTCCGCTTTGATGACGTTGCAGCTCGGCCTGCCGTTCTTTTTGGTGCTGCCGCTGTCCTGCGTGGCGCCGGTGCTGTTCGCGCTGGCCATCGGTGTGCCGACCCTGCGGCTGTCCGGCGTGTATCTCGCCATCGCGACAATCGGCCTCGGCGAGGTGCTCCGCGCCGTTTATCTCAACGTCGACCTATTCGGCGGCGCGCTCGGCCTGTCGGGCATCCCGGAGCGCGGCGAGACCTGGATGATCTACAGCCTGCTGGCCGCTTCGATCGCGATCCTGTGGCTGGTCGGCCGCAGCGGCGTCGGCCGCGCGATGGAGGCGATGCGCGAGGACGAGACGGCGGCGCAGGTGATGGGCGTCAACCTTCAGCGCTACAAGATGGGCGCGCTGCTGGCGTCGGCCGTGCTGGCCGGGCTCGCCGGCTGCCTGAGCGCGCACGTGTCCAGCTTCATCGGCCCTGGCGAGTACGGGTTCGAGCCCGCGGTGACCATCCTGTCGTTCGCGCTGCTCGGCGGGATCGGCACCCCACTGGCTCCCGTCGCCGGCGCCGCCATCCTGACACTGCTGCCCGAGCTGCTGCGCGGCCTCAGCGACCTGCGCCTGGTGTTCAACGGCGTCATCATCGTGTTGGCCGTGCTGTTCCTGCCCGGCGGCCTGTTGCCCTGGAAGCTCCGGCGCACCGCATGACGGCGCTGCTCGAATTGTCCGGCTTGACGCGACGCTACGCCGGGCTGGTCGCCGTGGACCGAGTTGACATGACGGTGCACGAGGGCGGCATCCACGCCGTCATCGGCCCGAACGGCGCCGGCAAGACGACGCTGTTCAACCTGGTGTCCGGGATCGTACCGCCCAGCGAGGGCCGCATTCGTTTCGCCGGGCAGGATGTCACCGCCTTGTCCGCCTACCGCCGCGCCGAGTTGGGCCTGGCGCGCACGTTCCAGAACATCCGCGTGTTCAGCGCCATGACGGTGCTGGAAAACGTGTTGACCGGCGTGCACACGCGCCTGCACGCGAGCCTGCCGGAGGTGGTCGGCCGCCTCGCCAGGTTTCGGCGGGAAGAGCGCGCCGCCGCCGACGCGGCGCACGCGACGCTGGCATTGGTCGGCCTCGACGACCGGGCCGGCTTGCGCGCGTCCGCCCTGTCGTACGGCGACCAGCGGCGGCTGGAAATCGCCCGCGCCATCGCCGCCTGCCCACGCCTGCTGCTGCTGGACGAGCCCGCCGCCGGCATGAACCCGGCCGAGACGCAGGCGCTGTCCGCCCTGGTGCGCGCCATTCGCGCGGCCGGCACGACCATCCTGCTGGTGGAGCACGACATGGGCTTCGTCATGGACATCTCCGACGACGTGACGGTGCTCAGCTTCGGCCGCCGCATCTTCGGAGGCGTGCCCGCCGCCGTCCGGCAGGACCCGACGGTGATCGAGGCCTACCTCGGCCCTAAGGTTGCGGCGCGACTGGCAGCGGGCGCGCGGGCCGGAGTGCGTGGCGCGTGAGCAGCCTGCGGATCGAGGGACTGGCGGTCGGGTTCAGGAACACCCTCGCGGTGAAAGGCATCGATGTCGCGGTGACGCCGGGCCAGGTGGTGTGCCTGATCGGGGCCAACGGCGCCGGCAAGACGACGACGATGCGGGCGGTGTCCGGCCTGGTGCGCCCCCGTGCGGGCCGAGTGCTGTTCGACGGGCAGGACATCACCGGCCGCTCCGCCCATGCGATCGCCGCGGCCGGGCTACGGCAGGTGCCGGAGGGACGTCAGGTGTTCGCCGAACTGACGGTGGCGGACAACCTGGCGCTTGGCGCGTATCTTTCGCCCAGCCGCGCCGAGAGCGCCCGGCGGCGGGATGCCGTGCTGGCTCGGTTTCCGCGGCTGCGGGAGCGTTTGGCGCAACTTGCCGGGTCGATGTCGGGCGGCGAGCAGCAGATGCTCGCGTTCGGACGGGCGTTGATGGGCGCGCCCCGCCTGTTGCTGCTGGACGAGCCGAGCATGGGCCTGGCGCCGCTGTTCGTGGAGGAGATTTTTGCCGCCATCGCCGACCTGAAGCGCGAGGGAACGACGATCTTGCTGGTAGAGCAGAACGCGTCCGCGGCGCTGGACGTCGCCGACTATGCCTACGTTATCGAGACCGGGCGCATCGTGCTGCAGGGCGATGCGGCCAGCATAGCCGCCGACCCGGCCGTGGTGGCGGCATACCTGGGCGGCCACTAGTTACATTTCGTGATAGATAGTTTACTGACGATGCCACAAATTTGCCATCGCGATCCCTATATTGGAAATGTTGGGTCAACCAATGCGGCGACCCTAGGATTTGGAGAGGCGACCATGACGTCTAAATTGCGCTTCCTCATCGCTATCCCTGTCGCAATCGGCCTTCTTGCAGCGAACGCGCCTGATGCGAAGGCTTGGTATCGTGGCGGCTATGGTGGCTACGGTGGGGGCTATGGCAGAGGCTTCGGCGGGTATGGCGGAGGCTATGGCGGCTACGGCGGCGGCTACTATGGTCGCGGCTACGGTATTGGTCCCGGCATCGCCGGCGCGATCGTTGGGTTAGGCGTTGGCGCCGCCATCGCAGGTGCATATGCGCCGCGCTATTATGCGCCGCCGCCCATCATCTACGCGCCTCCTCCGGTCGTTTACGCGCCAACTCCCGGTTATTACGTCACACCCGGCTACTACGGCCAATAAAGGGCGTATTGTCCATTCCAGAGCGTTCTTCTTATACGATCCGGGTCCGAACGCTTCCCACGCCTTCAATGACGCCTTCCAGAATGTCGCCGTGCTTGACCGCGGCGACACCTTCTGGTGTTCCAGTAAAGATCAAGTCGCCAGGTGCCAAACACACGAGCCGTGACAGGAACGCGATCGTCTCTGGCACGCTCCAAATCAAATGGCTTAGGTCGGACGACTGACGGATCTCGCCATTCACCTGCAATTCAATCCGGCCGCGCGCCGGATCGATTCCGGACGCTGGAACCAAGGCCCCGATCGGCGCCGAATGATCGAAGCCCTTGGCCATGTCCCAGGGACGGCTAGCTTTCTTAGCCTCGGTCTGCAAGTCGCGTCGGGTCATATCCAACCCGGCGCCGTAGCCCCACACATGGGATAGCGCGTCGGCTTCGGCGATGTTCGCGCCGCCGACGCCGATGGCGACCACCTGCTCCATCTCATGGTGCAACTCACTCGTCATCGCCGGATAGGGCATGTCGGCGTCGCTGATCAGCAAGGCATCGGCGGGCTTGGTGAAGAAAAACGGCAGCTCACGGTCCGGATCGTGGCCCATCTCGCGCGCGTGGGCTGCATAGTTGCGGCCGACGCAGAAAATCCGGCGGACCGGGAACAGCCCGCCCTCAACTGTCGGCACGGCGACCTGCGAAGGGGCGGGGACCACGTACTCGGCCATGTTGTCTCTCCTTGTGCCACGTCGACCATAGAGCAGCGGTTTCCAGTGAAAAAGGGGTCGCCAAAGCGGTCTCCTTGCTCTAATCGCCGAGCGAGGAGAAATCGTCCATAATGTCGATCAGCGGATCAAAGTCGCTCTATATCCAGGTCCTCGTCGCGGTCATCATCGGCGCACTACTCGGTCATTTCTACCCAAGCCTCGCCGTGGAAATGGGGCCGTTCGGCGAAGGCTTCGTCAAGCTGGTGCGGATGGTGATCGCGCCGATCATTTTCGTGACGGTCGTGGTCGGCATCGCTAAGCTGACCAACACGTCCGAGGTCGGGCGCATTGGCCTGAAGGCGATCGTGTACTTCGAAATCCTGACTACGATCGCCATGGTGATCGGCTTGGTCGTCGGCAATCTCGCCCGACCCGGCGTCGGCGTGAACGCCGACGTGCACGCCCTGAACGGCGCCGTGGTCGCGCGCTACACCAGCGCGCCGCACACGACCCTCGCGGACTTCCTGCTGGCGATCATTCCCAACACCATCGTCGATGCGTTCGCGAAGGGCGACATCCTGCCTGTGCTGTTGTTTGCGGTGCTGTTCGGCATCGCGCTCGCGCATCTTGGCGAGCGGGGCAAGGCCCTGGTGCGCGTCATCGACGAGGCGGGCGCTGGGCTGTTCGGCATCATCGGCATGATCATGAAGGTCGCCCCACTAGGCGCGTTCGGCGCCATGGCGTTCGCCATCGGTAAATTCGGCATCGGCACCTTGGTGAACCTCGGCTTCCTGATGCTGTGTTTCTATCTTACGTGCGCGCTGTTCGTGTTCGTCGTGCTGGCTACCGTCATGCGCCTGTGCGGTCTGTCAATGCTGCGCCTGCTAGCCTACCTGAAGGAGGAGTTCTTCATCGTGCTCGGCACGTCCTCCTCTGAGGCGGCGCTGCCGACCTTGATGGAAAAACTGGAGGCGATGGGCTGCCCACGCCCAATGGTCGGCCTGGTGGTCCCGCTCGGCTACGCCTTCAACTTGGACGGCACGAGCATCTACTTCACCATGGCGATCGCGTTTATCGCCCAGGCGCTCAACATCCCGCTCAGCTGGTGGGAATACGCGCAGATCATGGCGGTGCTGCTGCTGACGTCGAAGGGCGCCGCGGCGGTAACGGGGGGCGGCTTCATCACCCTGGCGGCGACGCTCTCGACGATGGGCGGCAAAATCCCGGTCGAGAGCATCGTGCTGGTACTGGCGATCGACCGCTTCATGAGTGAGGCGCGGGCGATCACTAACCTGTTCGGCAACGCGGTCGCGACGATCGTGGTGACGAAGTGGGAGGGCCAGCTCGACATGGCCCGGGCGCGGGAGGCACTAGCCCGGCGCGAGCCGGTGCAGATCGCAGCGCCGGCCTGACTTCTCCCCATTGATCCTTGTCACGGGGGCCAGCGGCACGATCGGCCGCGAACTCGCCAGCCAGCTCGCCCGGCGAGGCCCGGTGCGCCTGGCGCTGCGCGATCCCTCTCGTGCCGAGACTTTCACCGAAATTGCAACGCCCGAGCGTGTGCGTTTCGACTTCCTGGATCCCACCACCTTCGAGGCCGCCCTGCGCGGGGTCGAGCGCGTGTTCCTGCTGCGTCCGCCACGCCTTGCCCGCGCGCGGCGCGATTTCGGCCCGTTTGTCGCGGCCATGCGCCGGGCCGGGGTAAGCCAGGTCGTGTTCCTGTCCGTTCGCGGCGCCGAGGGCAACCCCCCTGCTTCCCCATCGGCAGATCGAGCGGCTGCTGGAAAAGTCGGGGACGGCCTGGACGCATCTGCGTCCCAACGACTTCATGCAAAATCTTGCGACCGTCCACCGGGCCGACATCAGGGACGGCGGCGAAATCTGGGCGCCGGCTGGATACGGACGCACGAGCTTCGTCGATGTCCGCGACGTGGCGGACGCGGTAGTGCGAGTACTGACCGAACCGGGTCACGAGCGGCGTGCCTACACCCTGACCGGCGGGGAGGCGTTCAATATGAACGAGGTTGCCGCCCTGCTGTCCGACGTGCTCGGCCGGCGGATCACCTACAGGAACCCAGGCATCCCTGCGTTCCTGCGCCATATTAGGGCTTCGGGCGGCCCTATCGCACTCGGGCTGGTGATGATCGGCGTTTATACTGCCGCACGACTGGGATGGGCCGCCGCAGTCTCACCCGACCTGGAGCAACTGATCGAACGGCCGCCGACGTCGCTGCGCGCGTTCGTCGCGGATTATGCGGCCGTCTGGCAATAGCGCTTATGGCGCAACGGTGAATTTGCCGTTCTGCATCACCAGCACGACGACGCCCTCGGCAGACGCCGGGTCGCGGCCGGAGGTGAAGCTGAACGGTCCCATGACGCCGTCATAGGTGGTCTTGAGCAGCGCGTCGCGCAGTTTGGCCGGGTCAGCTGCTCCCGCCGTGTCGATCGCTTTCGCCATGATGTGCATCGCGTCGTAGGCTTGCGCCGCGAACTGGTCGGGATCGTGGCCGTATTTCTTGCGAAAATCGGTCACGAAACTCTGGTTGACCTCGCCCGGCTTGCCGATGAACCAAGGGCTGCCGACGATCAGCCCATCGGCTGCCGCCCCCGCGATCTCGCCGAGCTTGGGCGAGTTCGACCCGTTGCCGCCGATGACCAGCGTCTCGCGGCCGAACCCGAGCTGCCGCGCCTGTAGCAGCACGCCGGCGACCGGCTCGACTAGGGCGGAGAGGCCGATCGCGTCCGGCTTCAGGCTCTTGATTTTGGTTAGCTGGGCGGAGAAGTCACTGTCCTTGCTGCCGAAGCTCTCGACCGTGAGAATTTTAAGCCCTGCCTTCTCGGCCGCCGCCTTCATGGTGTCAAAGCCCGATTTTGAGAACGCGTCGTCGTTGGCGTACATCAGCGCGATCGTCTTGACGCCGCCCGCCTCGGCTTTCCGCAAGGTGACCGGAATCACATCGCTCTCCGGCAAAGAGGTGCGGAACACGTAGTCGCCGATCGCGGTGATGCCGTTGGCGGTGGTGGACGTGCCCAGGATCGGCACGTGCCGCTCGTTGGCGACGGGGCCGGCGGCGAACATCTCGTTGGACAGGGTCGGGCCGATGATCGCCACCACCTTGTCCCGCCCGATCAGCTTGCGCGCGGCGTTAATGGCCTGGTCCTTGTTGCCCGCGCTGTCCTCGACCGTCAGCGCGATCTTCTGGCCGCCCAGCACGCCTTTTTGGTTGATCCCGTCCAGCGCTAGTTCCAACCCGGCGCGGATTGCAGTCCCATACGCCGCGTTGGGGCCGCTGAGGATCTCGATCGAGCCGACCGGAACTTGGGCCGATGCGGCGCCGATGGAGAGCAGCAGCGCCGTGGCGGCAATAATCTGCCTGCGCATCTATGGACATATCTCCCGGGTCGAGTTGCGGCGGACCCTAACTGAACGCAACGATCGGTCAAGCTTGCGCGTCCGGCGCTGCCGGGCGATGGGGTCGCTATGCCCGCCCTTCGCAGCACCCTTCGCATCGTCACCTGGAACATCAACTCGCTGCGGCTGCGCGTGAAGCTGCTGGAACGGCTAATCGACGCGCTCGACCCCGACGTGATCTGCTTGCAGGAAACCAAGGTGCCGGACGAGCTGTTCCCCGACGCGGCGCCCGGCGAGCTGGGCTTCCCGCACGTCGCCCGGCGCGGCATGAAGGGATACAACGGCGTCGCGATCCTTTCCCGGGTGCCCCTGACTATTTACGACCTGGCGCCGGACTGGTGCGAGAAGGGGGATTGCCGGCACTTGGCCGTGTGCTTGATGGTGCCGAGCGGGCCAGTCGAACTGCACAATTTCTACGTTCCGGCTGGCGGGGACGTCGCCGACACGGCGGTTAACCCGAAATTTGCCCACAAGCTGGCCTTCGTGACACAGGCGACGCACTGGTTTGCCGCTCGGCCGGGCCTTACGCGCGGCGTGCTCGTCGGTGACTTGAACATTGCACCGCTGGAGCACGACGTCTGGAGCCACAAGCAGCTGCTGGAGGTCGTCAGCCACACCCCGGTCGAGGTCGCGCACATGCTGGCTTGGCAGCGTGCCGGCTTCGTCGACGCGGTCAGGCATTTTGTGCCCATGGACGAGAAGCTGTATACTTGGTGGTCCTACCGCAACCAGAACTGGCGCCGGTCGAATCGGGGCCGCCGGCTCGACCATATCTGGGTGACGCCCGACCTGGCCGGAAACCTGCGGTCCCACGCGATCCTGACGGAAGCCAGGGATTGGCCGCGGACCTCCGACCACGTGCCGGTCGCCGTCACACTAGACATTTAGCTAACTGGAGGCACGCCCTGCGGGTCCAACCGGTAGCCACCGCCCTCGGTCACCAGCAAGCGGGCGTTGGACGGGTCGGGTTCGATCTTTTGACGCAGGCGATAGATATGCGTCTCCAGCGTGTGTGTGGTGACGGCGGCGTTGTAGCCCCACACCTCGTTTAGCAGCACCTGGCGCGCGACCGGGCGCATGCCGGCGCGGTAGAGGAACTTCAGGATCGCAGCCTCTTTCTCGGTCAATCGGATTCGGCGGTTCTTTACCGGCTCCTGCAGCAGCTTGGCCGAGGGGCGGAAAGTGTAAGGGCCGATGGTGAAGACCGCGTCCTCGCTGTTCTCGAAGATGCGTAACTGGGCGCGCAGCCGGGCCAGCAGCTCGGCAAGCCGGAACGGCTTGGCGATGTAGTCGTTCGCGCCGGAGTCGAGCCCGCGCACCACGTCCGCCTCATCGTCAGAGCCGGTCAACATGATGATGGGCATGCGCATGCCCTGGCGTCGCATGCTGGCACACAGGTCGCGGCCGTCGCCGTCGGGCAAACCAACATCGAGAATTACGGCGTCGAATCGAGAGTCGCGCGCCGACACCTTACCCTCGGCTTCCTTGATGGAAGCAGCTTCGTCTGCGCTGAATTCGCCGTCGACTTGCAGTTGTTCGACGAGGGTCTCGCGCAAGGCGAGATCGTCATCGACGATCAGAATGGGGCGTTCGCCCGCCATCAGCCAATCCCTTCGCAAAAGCCGGGCCGGGCCGCATGGGACGGTCAGGCGCCAGGTCAGCCAGAAGCGTAAAGCATAGCCTCTCCAGGCTTGCGTACCATCGTTCGGCAAGCCAACGCACGACCATCGGCGGCAAACGGGTCAGTCGTGCTGACTATCGCACACATTTCCGTGAACTGTCGCATGATATCGTGACCCGACCCGCCATGTGCAACGGGTAGGCATGAGCGCACCAGCATCGCGTGGACGCAGATTGCCTTCGGCCTGCGCTTCGGCTGTATGTGAATCTTATCTTGGCGGCCGGAGAAAATCGACACCTATGCCCGATACGCCGACCGCCACAACGTTAACTCGCCGTCCGCCGGCCGAAATCGCTGCACTCCGCAGCGTCCACGCGGCTGCCGCAGCTATGAGGCAGGGCCAGCCAGTCTTATTGCGTGGCCGCGAAGACCTGCTCATTGCCGCAGCGGAAACGCTGGACGCGGCCACACTCGCCCAAATGCCGCCGGATGCCGCGCTGATTCTTTCGGGTCCGCGCGCAGAGGCGCTGCTGCGGCAGGCCGGCGACTCGGCTTTAGCAGCCGTCAGGTTGCCGCAATGGACGGTCGCAACCCTGCGTGGCTTGGCCGACCCCACGGCTGTCCAAGTGGCGGCTGACTTACAGCCCGCGCCGGCGCCGCTCGACGCCGATGCGGCGCTTGCCCTGGCCAAGGTGGCGCGACTTCTTCCCGCTGTGCTTGCGGTCGCTTTATCCGCTCAGCCCGGCGTCGTTATCGTCGACGCCGCCGACGTGCTTGCCCATCCCGACCGCAGCGCCGGGGCATTGCAGCGCATTGCCGAAGCGCGCGTGCCGCTGGCCGCCGCCGCCGATTGCCGGCTGGTCTCCTTTCGGGAGGCTGAGGACGGGCTGGACCATCTCGCCATCCTGATCGGCCGTCCCGAAGACGACCCAGCACCGCTTGTCCGTGTCCACTCGGAGTGCTTCACCGGCGACGTGCTGGGCAGCCTGCGCTGTGATTGCGGATCCCAGTTGCGCGGCGCGATCGACCGGATGGCGGCCGAAGGCGCCGGGGCCGTGCTGTATCTAGCGCAGGAAGGCCGCGGCATCGGCCTGGCCAACAAGCTGCGTGCCTACGCATTGCAGGACCAAGGCTTGGATACGCTCGACGCCAACCGCGCGCTGGGCTTTGGGGCCGACGAGCGGCGCTTCCTGGTTGCGGCCGTGATGCTGGAGCAGCTGAGCCTTCATCGCATCCGGCTGCTGACCAACAACCCCGATAAGGTTGCCGCCCTGGCCGCGTGCGGCATCGCCATTGATCGACGCGAGAGCCTGCTGTTCGCCGGCAATGGCGTTAATGACCACTATCTTGCCACCAAGGTGCAGCGGCTCGGCCATTTGCCGGATTGATCTTATGGGGCCAGCCGTTTTGCCGCACGGCCGACTTGGCGCGTCCACCACACATCGAAGACAGCGAGCGGCCAGGCGGCAAGGGCGGTGATGGCCAGCGTGGCCAGGGCTGCCGCAGCGGCGCCACCGCGCCCGCCGCCAACGCTGAGGTAGGCGAAGCTCCCGGCCGAACACAGCACGGGGATGTGCAGCAGGTATAACGGAAACGACATCCGGCCGAGCCACCGGGCGACGGTCCCACTGAGGATTTTGCGCACGGCCGGAATCGACTCGGCTGCGACTAGGGCAAAGACGGCTCCTGCCCCATACATTGTCGGCCCAGGCACCGCGACATGCAGATGCGCGTAGATCCAACGGTTGAGCGCAGAATTGTCCGAGAAGGTCGCGGCAGCGTAGGACAGCAGCAGCAGAGCCGGCGCCCAGGCGGCATGCAGCCGCGGCAGGCGTCGCGCGGCGGCCAAGGTTGCCAGACCGACTCCTAAGGGAAAGTTCGCTAACCAGGGATCGACGCAGAAGCAGGCGACCCACGAGACGCCGAGCAGCAAAGCCCGTGCGCCTGGCCGCCGTAGCCGGAGCAACGCCAACGCGATGCCGAACGCCAGGAAGCTTCCGGTAAACTCGATGCGCATCGTCCAGATACTGCTGTTGTAGTTCGCCGATCCCGTGAAAAACGTCCCAGCGACGCCTTCCCACAGTGCGCGCCAGACGCTCGGGACGATTGCCGCCCCTTCCGGGCTGTAGGCGAAACCTGCCAGCCAAGGGGACCCGCTCAGCGATCCCGCCTGCTGGAACCGGTACAAGCCGAGCGGGAACAACGCCCAGCTCACCAGGCAGGCGATACCGACCGTTCCCGCCAGGCGAGGCCATCGCTTGAGCGCACCCCGGGCCAAGCCATCAGCATCGTCGGTTTGAAGGCCTCTCCGGGTAAGCACGAAGCCGGACAGGACAAAAAAGAAACCGACCGCCGCGCCGGCATTGACAAAGCCATACCAAGGACGCCCGATCCAGGACATACTGGGCGGAAAGCCGAGTAGGACGCCGGGCAAGCCCGGAGCGAAGCCCAGCAGCAAGTGCCAAAACACCACCACCAAAGCGGCAACGCCCCGCAGAGCCTCTAATGGCTCGTCTTTCGCGACAGCGTGGCCACGAATGGCGCTATCGACCAGGAGCTCTGACAGTTGGCTTTCAACCGTGACCAAATAACATGCTTTCGAGAGTAGGTCCGACGAGTACTACATCAAACCGGTTAACAGGGTCAGGGCGCGCCGCTGCCGGATCGAGCCAGTTGGGATGATCGCCCTCGTCGGGAGCGATGGACGCGTCGTGCTGGGCCGGCTCGAATGGCGCGCCGTGCTAGGTCGCGGCGGCGTGCGCTCCGACAAGGTGGAAGGCGACGGCGCGACCCCGCGGGCGTTGCTGCCGCTCCGGCGCGTGCTCTACCGCGCCGACCGCGGCCCGGCGCCTCGCACCACCGTTCCCATCGAGCCGATCGCACCTTTCGACGGGTGGTGCGACGACCCGGTGCATCGCGACTACAACCGCGCCGTCACCCTGCCGCATGATGGACGGCACGAGGCGTTGTGGCGCGACAATGGCCTATACGACATCGTCGGCGTGCTTGGCTGGAACGACGCGCCGGTCGTCCGAGACCGCGGATCGGCGATCTTCCTGCACGTCGCCCGGCCGGAGTACGCGCCGACCGAGGGCTGCATCGCGCTCGCCCTGCCCGACCTGCGCGCATTGCTGGCCGCCGGCATCACCGGCCTCAACGTGGATCCCGGCTGAACCCCTTGCTGTCCAACTCGTCCAGGTAGGTCGCCCAACGCTGTTCCTGATCCTGGCCGAGTTCGTAAAGATACTCCCAGGTGTAAATGCCCGTGTCGTGGCCGTCGTCGAACAGGATGCGAACGGCGTAGTGACCGATCGGGTCCACCGAAGTCAGGCCCACGTTGCGCTTTCCCGGAACCACCTTGCGTTCCATCGGGCTGTGCCCTTGCACCTCTGCGCTGGGGCTGAGCACCCGCAGCAGCTCGGCAGGTAGGCTGAAACGGCTGCCGTCCTCGAAGTCGACCTCGATCGAGCGGCTGGCCCGGCGGACGCGAATTTCACTTGGCCGCACCATTATTCGAGCCGGCGCGCCTCGTCGGGCAGCATGATGGGAATGCCGTCCCGCACCGGATAGGCGAGGCCGGCCTTGCGGCTGACCAGTTCGCCGGCCGCGCGGTCGTACTCCAGAGGCCCCTTGGTCAGCGGGCAGACAAGGATTTCGAGAAGGCGTGGGTCGAGGATGGGCTGGTCGGACAAGGCGTGCTCCTGCGGTCAGCTGACTTGGTGGTCGCCCTCAAGCAAGTCATGCGCGCCCATCTGCAACAGCGCCAGCAGCGTGCCGGCTCGGGAGGCCGGATTGGACGCCTCCAGCAACGCCTGCTTCTCCGACGGCCCGAACGGGCAAACCATGCATAACGTCACCACCAGCTCGCTGTCGTCCATTCGATCGATTGCTTCCCAATTCGCGTCAAAACCGCGGGTGGCGAAATAAGCGCGAAGAGCGGCCACGATCGCCTTGCGCTGCGGCGCCGACGCGGGGTCCTCCTGCAGATCGTCCACGAATCGGGTGAAGTCGGACGCCACCCGTCGGTAGCCGCGCCGTCCTTCGACCTCAGCTGTCACCTCGAACCGGACCAGCCCGGTGATGGAAATCAGCATGCGGTTGTCTTCGGTTTCACTGAACGAGGACAGGCGGCCGAGACAGCCGACCCGATAAAGCGCGGGGCCGTTCGGCGTCACTGGCAAAGTCGGGTCAGGCTGGATCATGCCGAACATTCGCCCACTCGCGAGCGCGTCCTCCACCATGGCCTTGTAGCGCGGCTCAAACACATTCAACGGCAAGCGACCATGCGGCAGCAGCAGCGCGCCCGACAAGGGAAACACCGGGATTTCGCGCGGCAGATCGCCCAGCGAAGGAGAAAAAGCCTCCATTCCTAGCTGAACAGCAGGGCCGAGAGTTTCCTGCGGGCGGCGACAGTCACCGGATCGACGACGCCCCAGGCTTCGAAGAATTTGAGCAATTGCAGGCGAGCAGCGCCGTCGTTCCAGCCGCGATCCTGCCGCATGATGTCGAGCAGGGCGGCCGCCGCCTCCTCCCGCCGGCCAGACGCGTTCAACGCGGTCGCCAACTCGTAGCGCGCCTCGTGATCGGTCGGGTCAGCCGCCAACCGCGCCTCGAAGGCGGACAGCCCCTCGGACGCGCGCCGGCCTTCCTGGGCCAGCAGCAATGCCGATCGGGCGCCCGCTACCTCCGCGTGGTCGGCGACCTTGGCCGGCACCTGGGCGAGCGCCTCGGCGGCCTGGCCTTCCTCGCCTATGGCCAGCAGGGCGCGCACGATGCCGCCCCAGGCGTCGGGGCTTTCCGGCTCCTCCTGCAGCACGGCGCTGAACAGCTCGGCGGCATCCTGCGCCTGGCCGTCCTCAAGCGCCGCGCGCGCTTCGGCGAGCAGGTCGGCCGAGGGCATCGTGCCGCCAGCGATCTTGAGCAGTTGCTCGACGAAACGCTTGATCTCGCTCTCGGGCAGCGCGCCCTGGAACACGTCGGCGATCTGCCCCTGCCAGAACGCGGCCACGGTCGGCACCGACTGCATCGGCAGGCCGGCGCGGGCGAGCTGCTCGACCACGGCGCGGTTCTTGTCGATGTCGACCTTCACCAGCTTCAACCGCCCGCCCGCCGCGCGCGTCACCCGCTCCAGCACCGGCGTCAGGGTTTTGCACGGGCCGCACCAGGTTGCCCAAAAGTCCACCAGCACGGGAACCGTACGGGACGCCTCGATGACTTCGCGGACGAAACTGGATTGGTCAGCATCCACGATCATCGCAGAGGAGGTGGCGGGAGGCGCAACGCCGGGCGCACGGGTAGGCGATTTTTGGCCAATGATCGAATCCATAATGGGCTTCCTGCTCGCGCCACGGCGGTTTGGCGACTGGGTGTTAAGATGTTGTCGGGACGGGATCGCGCAAGCGCGGGCCGTGCCGGTTGGCCGGCGTGAAGCGGGTGAAGGGAATCGAACCCTCGTATGCAGCTTGGGAAGCTGCCGTTCTACCATTGAACTACACCCGCGGTGCCGACGGCTCCGGTTATACGAACTGGGCGTTGACCGTGCAACGCCTGCGGACGTAGGGTCTATTCCCTGCGACCTCGTGATTTGTCCGGCCGGATTGCGGCGAGGTGAAACAAGCGCGCTAAAGAGGCCAGTGGACCGCCCGGCAAACCGTTGGTTGCGGCGCTCCGCCGGCATCACCCGGTCGACAACCAGGCCATCCCATGTGGACGGCAACTGTCGGAAAGGCTGCAACGATGCCCACCCATTTCCTGCGCCCTGCCACCCGTCTCGTGCACAGCGGCGTCCAGCGCACCCGCTTCAGCGAGTCCACCGAGGCGCTGTTCCTCACCTCCGGCTTTACTTATGCCAGCGCCGAGGAGGCCGAGGCGACGTTTGCTGGAACCATCGGCCGGCACCAGTATTCCCGCTTCGGCAATCCCACAGTGGACATGTTCGAGCAGCGCCTGGCCGCCGTCGAGTGCGCTGAGGCTTGCCGCACCACCGCAACCGGAATGGCCGCCGTGCACGCCGCGATGCTGAGCCACCTAAAGGCCGGCGATCGCGTAGTGGCGTCCCGCGCGCTGTTCGGGTCGTGTCACTGGATCGTGTCCACCCTGCTGCCGCGCTACGGCATCGCCAGTGAGTTCGTGGACGGCGCCGACCTCGCGCAATGGCGCGCCGCCCTGTCCCGCCCGGCTGCAATGGTGCTGCTAGAAACGCCGTCCAACCCGATGCTCGAGATTGTCGATCTCCCGGCGGTTGCCGCGCTGGCGCACGCGGCCGGCGCGATGGTGGTGGTCGACAACGTGTTCGCGACTCCCCTGCTGCAGCAGCCGCTGAGCTTGGGCGCTGATGTGGTGGTGTACTCCTGCACCAAACACATCGACGGGCAGGGGCGCGTTCTGGGCGGCGCCGTGCTGAGCCGCAAGGACTGGATCGAGGGCACCTTGCAGCTGTTCATCCGCAACACCGGGCCTGCGTTGTCACCGTTCAACGCGTGGCTGCTGCTGAAGGGCATCGAGACGCTCGGCCTCCGGGTCGACGCCAGCTGTGCCCGGGCCGCCGCTATCGCCGACTACCTCGCCTCCCGGCCGGAGGTATCGCGTGTGCTGTATCCGTCCCGCGCCGATCATCCGCAGCACGACCTCGCCATGTGCCAGATGTCGGCAGGTGGCACGCTGGTGACGTTCGAGTTGGCAGCCGGCAAAGCGGCGGCGTTCCGGATGATGAACGCCTTGCAGGTGATCGGCATTGCCAACAACCTCGGCGATAGCAAGTCCATCGCGACCCACCCCGCCACCACCACCCACATGCGCATCAGCGCCGAGGAGCGGGCGCGGCTAGGAATCACCGAGGGCGTGATCCGGCTGTCGGTCGGACTGGAAGACCCGGCGGATTTGATCGAGGATCTCGCCGCTAGCCTCGATGCAATTGCCCTGCGCCAAGCGGCCGAGTAGAAGATGGCCGAGCAGTACAGTGCTACTACCCGGGCTATTCGTGTCGCCGTGCAGGCGTTTTTCCTGGAAGACCAGTCTGTCCCGGAGAACGACCAGTTCGCCTGGGCCTACACCGTGCGGATCGCCAACCAAGGCCGCGAGACCGTGCAGCTGATGCGGCGCACCTGGCAGATCACCGACGGGCACGGCCGGGTGCAGGAGGTGCACGGCGCCGGGGTGATTGGCGAGCAACCGGTGCTGGAACCAGGTGACAGCTTCGAATACACCTCTGGCACCCCGCTGGAAACGCCATCCGGGTTCATGGTTGGTTGGTACCATATGGTCGAAACGACGACTGGCGAGGCCTTCGACATCGCTATTCCCGCCTTCAGCCTGGACAGCCCGCATCAGCCGCGCGGGCTGCACTGAACGAAGTCAATTGCATCTTTAGACACCGAACGAAAGCTCGACTTTGGCCATTCAGGCGGCGTAGCAGGCTGCGCCGATCAGGGCGTTGATGGTGGTGCGAGGTAATTTGACGAGGCCTGGTACGGCCGCGGATGTGCGGAAATCATGGTGCGTCCATAGC
>JAABUJ010001374.1_pt1 | contig 36367 bp, 32 predicted proteins | sample 5559131 | NCBI WGS metagenome assembly JAABUJ01 (sample SAMN10711875, study PRJNA513366) | rock metagenome | isolation source: Antarctica rocks | place: Antarctica: Victoria Land, Mt New Zealand nord | collected 2016-01-07 | reverse complement strand
TCTTGTCGGTGATCTGGTCCAGCGGGCTGTAGCGCAGGTTGCCGTAGTCGCCCGCAGGCATCGTCCATTGTCCGTCTGCAAGCGGAGCAACCGGCTGAATCCCCGGCAAGGAACCAGGGGGTGGAGCGACGGCCGCCTGCCCACTCGCCTGCGCTTCTAAAATCGGCGCGGGAAGGGCCGCCAACATCGCACAGACCAGAGTCGCGACGATGCGGCACATTGGCCCTGTGACTCTGGCCCGCCGTTCCCGCTTCTTCACATTCGTTTCCGTCATGAAGCTCCTTCTTCCTCTATCGCAGCGTGTAAAGGTATGCGGCCATGTCACGTGCCTTGTCGCCGGATACACCCAGATTCGGCATCGCAGTTTCGGGCTCAATGGCCTGCGGATTCTCGATCCAGCGAGCCAGGTTATCGGGCGAATTAGGCAGCTCTCCAGCGATGATCGTTCTGCGGCTGTAATAAAGCAGCGGCGGCCCGACCAGCCCGCGCGCCGTACGGATGCCCGGAACGATATGGCAGGAGCCGCAGCCATAACTCTGGATTAAGGCTTTGCCGTTTGCCGGATTGCCGCCTGTGCCCGGTTCATAGCCGCCAGCCTCATGGCCCCCTCTGCATCCGGCCAGCAAAGCACACCCGACCATCAGGTAGCTACTGACCAGAGAATGCAACGAGCTGCGGCGGTGACGGCTCATCGTATCCTCTCGCACATTTCAATGATGATGACAGGCAGGCAAAGCCACACAATCCCAATCCCCAGGATGAGGCTGGTGAAGAACCCTGCCTGTGACATGAATTCCCTGCGCTCCTTGCCTTCGGAGCGAAGCAGATCGGTGGTCTCCGCCTGCTTGCTCCAGCTCCGCAAAGACATCCAGCCAGCCAGCAATGCCAGACCGAACAAAAGGATTCCCGACAGGACATAGAGAACAATCGCCCATGGGTGCGAGCTGGGACCGCCAAACTGCTCTTCGTGAACACAGGCGCGCCACGTAATCACAATGTCCACAAAACCGAGTCCAAACCAGGCAACGTGCGGGCCTGCGACCTCAAACCACAGGCGGCGATTGGGGACGGGCGCAGCATCCGCCGCTCGACTACCGGATTGACGCTCGTCGTGGAAGGGATTGTTCATATCAAAGTCCATAGACCTGAAAGTGAGGAATCACATACAGAAGCAGAACAACGAAGAACCAGATCACATCCACAAAATGCCAGTAAAGAGCCACCACGCGGTACGGACGATGCGGTGGAATTTTAGTCGGCCCATAGTTCGGCAGAATCGCCAGATAGGCCAGCAGAGTAAGTCCTACAATCACATGCACTGCATGAAAGGTAGTAATTGTGTAGAAGATGGAGCCGTAGGAATCAGTAAACGGAGTCAGCGTCTTCCAGTGATCGCTGTACTCGTACCCCTGCACGCCAAGAAACACCAGGCCCATAACGATGGTCGCGACCACTGCTAAGCGAGCGCGGGCGTAGCGTCCCTGCTCGACCATCTTCTCTCCCCACATCACCACCAAACTGCTGGCGCTCAAAATCGCCAGCATGATGAAGGCAAGGTGCAGCTTGGGAGGTGTGTCGATCATCCAGCGATGCTTGTTGTTGCCCAGAAAATAGTAGCTCGCAAACAGGCAGACAAAGAGTGTTCCTTCGGTAGCAATGACGTTGTAAACCGCATAAACGCCGCGGTTGCGCTCAATCGGCCAAATACCCGTATGGAGAGCTTTGGTGGCCACTGGCGGCTGAAGCGTGGTGCTCATAGCTCCCCCTTGATGGGTCGCGGCCACAGCCAATAGCAACCCAGTAGGTACGTCAGAATTAGGCCCGCGAGACACACCCACAACAGCTGGTAGACCAGGGCCAGAAAAAACCCGAACAGGGCAAGAGACATCATCAACGGCACCAGGCTTTCTTTCGGCATGCTGGCTGCCGAAAGAGGTACCGCATCGAGCAGGCTTGTGGTCAGCGTAAGCCGCGCCTGCGCCAGGACTCGCTCATCCCCAGGATCCTCATCTTCGTCGAATTCATCCCACAGCGGATGGCGTGTCGAAACAGCAGGAATGTGCACGGTTTCATACACCGGCGGCGGCGACTCCATCGCCCACTCCAACCCGTCCGCGTTCCAGGGATTGTTGCCCGCGTACTCGCCTCTGCGCAGGCTGTAAAAAAGATTGATGATACTCAGCAGAATTCCAATTCCAAGCATGAACGCGCCAAACGTCATCAGCTCATTCATAGGCTGCAAGCCCAGCCCAGCCGGATAGGTGTAGATTCGTCTCGGCATCCCCATGATGCCAACCAGGTGCATAGGGAAGAAACCAATGTTAAACCCGACAAACATGACCCAGAAGCTCCATTTACCGAGCCGCTCGTTCATCATCCTTCCGGTCATCTTCGGGATCCAGAAATAAAGTCCAGCGAACACCGGAAAGACATTGGCACCGATCAACACATAGTGGATGTGGGCCACCACGTAGTACGTATTATGCAACTGCCAGTCCACCGGGATAATGCCCGTAACCACGCCGCTCAAACCTCCGACCACCAGTAGAGCCACCGAGCCCAGCGCATACAACATGGAAGTGGTCGCGACCGGGCGGCCGTGCCAGACTGTAGCTACCCAGGCAAAAATTGTAATCGTGGTGAAGAGCGAAATCGTCATGCTGCCGGCGCTGAAAAAACTCATTGCCATATCCGACATGCCAACCGTAAACATATGGTGCAGCCACACGCTGAACCCGACGGCACCGGTCAAGACAGTGGATAGAGCTACATACGTGTAACCCACAATCGGACGTCTTGAAAAAACTGGAATTATCAACGAAATCATTCCGGTTGCGGGTAGAAAGATTACGTACACCCAGGGATGGCCAAAGAACCAGAAGAGCTGCTGCCAAAGCAGCGGATTTCCGCCCGCATCTGTCCCGAAGAAGTGGAATCCCCAGCGCCGCTCCAACTCCATGAAGATGCACGCCAGGGTCAACGCCGGCATGGCGAACACGATGGTCACGGAGATGGTGAGCGTGCTGTAGAGAAAGAGAGGCATCTTACTAATCGCCATGCCGGGCGCGCGAAAGCGAAGGATGGTAACAATAAAGTTGATGGCGGCCGCGGTCGTGGATATTCCTAAAAAGATCAGCGAGATAGCGTAGAAGTCCATCCCATGAGTCGGTGAATAGATGATGTTCGTGTACGGCATGTACGAGAACCAACCGGCGTGCGGTGCCTCTCCCATCAAAGGGCCGATGTAGACCAAAACTCCCGATAACAAAAACGTCCAGTAAGTGAACGAGTTCAAACGTGGGTACGCAATATCGCGCGCACCCGCCATCAGCGGAACCAGATAGACGGAAAACCCAGTCAGAATTGGCGAGGCATACCAGAAGATCATGGTGATGCCGTGCATCGAGAAGAGCTGGTTATACATCTCCGGCGACAGGGAGGATTCATTGGCGCGCATCAGTTGAATGCGCATGACCAGCGCCTCAACGCCCCCGATCAGGAGGAACAGAAACGCTGTGACCAGATAGCGGATTCCCAGGTCTTTATGGTCCACGGTCGCAAACCAGCCGTAGACGCTCTTTGGCGTCTCCCAAAGCTCCGTTAGCTGCTCCTCCACCGCCACCGTAATCATTTGGTCTCCTGCTTCCAACCCGAATCAGCAGCTAACTTTGTCTGCTGCTGATGGTGGTTTGTACACTCGTCAGGATGCAGAGCCACCTTAGCGGGGTTGCCAGTCTCCATCAAGGATTGTCGCTTTCCGACATTTTCCACGCCGCGTGCAACTTGCTCTGCTGCACTCCATCCGGGACCGCGTCCGGAGCCCCACCCGACACAGCCGGCAGCAGGAGCAGCGGTTCCTCGTCTTCGCGGAGTGCGTGCGCGACTTGCCTTCGTTCTTCCAGCCCGGCGAGCTGTTCTGTAAGAGCAGCAGAGGCCGCCCGGCTGCTTCTCAGCCTTACGCACACAAGGTAAGCCGCTCCCGCCGCGCAAACAGGAGCGACAAAGACCAAGATGCGCAAAATGGTACGCAGCTCAACCACAGAGGTGCCCAGCGAAACCGAGATGATGTCGTCCGCACCGCCGGTCAGCAGCACCAGCATAAAGGTGAAGACCGCCACGCCAAGAGCCGTTTTGACGGGCTGCTCATAGGGCATCCGCAGGACGTTCTGGTCTCCCTCGTCCTTCGAGAAGAGCTTCTCCAGAAATGGCCACAGATACAACGTAAGGAAGACCAGCGAGGGCATTAGCACAGCTGGGAAGAAAAGCTCCGGAATTAGCCAGTGTCCCAGGCGGAGGTTTGTGCCGGGCGACAGGCGCATCGCTCCCTCTACCCATCCCAGGTACCAGTCGGGCTGGGCCCCCGCCATCGTTGCCGAAGGATCGTAAGGACCGTAGATCCAGACCGGATCGATCTGCGCGAACGCACCCAAAGCGGCGACCGCCCCAAACACAAGCAGCAGCAGACCGATGGATTTTGCCGTATAAGTCGGCCACAGCCGCGAACCTACGATGGTGCGGTTGGTGCGCTTCGGCCCCGGATAATTGGTGTGCATCTGCCGCCAGATCATCCCCAGGTGCAACACCAGGAGGCCTGCAATCAGTGCTGGCACCAGAAAGATATGCATGGAATACATGCGCGGCAACGTCTCAGGGTTCGGCACCGTGCCGCCCATGAACAGGTAGGCCAGCCAAGGCCCGACTACCGGAATCGAAAGCATGATCGAGTAACCGACGCGCAGTCCGGTTCCGGAGAGCAGGTCGTCGGCAAGGGAATATCCAAAGAAGCCGTTAACCAGCGCCAACACCAGCAGCGTCATACCGACTAGCCAGTTCAGCTCGCGCGGTTTGCGATACGCGGCCGTAAAGAAGATGCGTGCCAGGTGCGCCACAATGGCCCACAAGAAGATATCTGCCGCCCAGTGGTGCATTTGCCGGATCAGCAGACCTGCCGGCACATCCAGACTGATATGCAGCATCGACCGAAACGCAACCGAGACCTTCTGCCCTACCAGCGGAGCGTAGGAGCCGTGATAAAACACCTTTTCAGAACTGGCATGAAAGAACAACGCCAGATACGTCCCGGTGATTACCAGGATTACGAAACAGTAGAGCGCAACCTCCCCCAGCATGAACGACCAATGGTCGGGGAAGACGTGATTCATCGCGCTGCGCACAAACTTGGCGGCACCTAGACGCGAGTCGATGAACCGGCTGACCCGTTTCGTAATCACGAGAGAATCCCCCAGAAGCCCGGACCTGGAGGCTCGGAAAATCCTCCACCGGCACGCAACGTGCCGTCTGCATCCGCGTACAAGGGAAGCTGCGGAAGCGCTCTGGCCGCGGGTCCCCCGGTTGGAGCGGCCGCACGCAGAACATCAAAGGTCGATTGGTGGCATGGGCAAAGAAGCAGCGATTGCTCTGCCTCGTACTCGCCTACCGGACACCCTGCATGCGTGCAAACCCGCGAATAGGCGACATATCCGCCGGGTGCCCAGGTAGCACGCTCCTGCGGCAGTTGCAGCAGATTCTCCTTCACACGGATGAGGACGGTCTGTGCGCGTTCAGACCCTACCTTGTCTTCGGGAAACACCGTCACTGTACTCCCGGGCTGAAGGGACGTGAGCGAAACCGGCTTCCCATCCAGCGTCACCAGACGTTGTCCACCCTTCCACTCGCGGCTGTACAGGCGCTTGTCGGGGGACATTCCGAGTGAGCGCAGCAGTGTAAACACCATGGAGGCCAGCACACCAGCCCCGCCCAAACCCATAAACTGCAATAACCTGCGGCGGCGCACGTCACGCGCTCCTCCGCAGAAAGCCTCGGCCGTACTCTCCTCTTCAACGGGACTGGGCTTCAGCACCTCTCGCGGCTCGATGGCCTCTTTGTGGACCATCATCCAGCGCGCCCACAGCACAGTCGTAAATCCCAAACCTCCCAAAAACAATGCCAGGCTGGCGCCCAGCATCTGAGTGCTGAATCTCCCGGTCCAGTAGAAGACCACGAAGGCTACACCACCCAAAATTGCTAGCGTGAACGAACAGATCACCAGCAGCGTGCCCCGGCTCTCCCGCTTCTCCACCTCGGACTCGCTCTCCAGCCTGCAGTCCGCCTCGCGCCCGCTACTTGGTATCTCCTTGAGAGCTTCGCGGCATGGGAACATGCGATCCACTGCCCGGGCGAACAACGTCAGGAGCTTCCAGCCAAATCGCAGGAAACGCCAGACCAGCCTGAGGAAGGCACCGAGCCCGCTCTCCCGTTGCTCCCCGTCCTTGTTCATCCCTTCTCCCCTTTCTCAATCCAGCCGGTAAAACCGATCAGAATCATCAGGACAGCGCCGGCTGCCAATCCTTCTGAAACCGGACCATAATACTTCAGAGGGTCGCCTCCGGGATCGGGCGGATGCTGAACGAACTTGACGTAACGCACCACGGACGAGAGCTGCTGGTCACTCAATACAGGCTCAGGAAATGATGGCATCGTTCCCGGCCCCCAGCGCACAGCACCTGCAATCAATGCCGCTGATTTGTTCGTGAGCGCAGGCGCATTTCTTCCGGTAAACGCCAGCGCACCTCCTCGCACAGCCGTGCGGTGGCAGCTTGCGCAGTACACACGGAACAGCTTGCCCCCTTCGCCCAGATCGCCTTGCGTCAGAGGAATAATGGCAAGCTGCGTCGTCACGTAGCCGGAGACTGAGTGAATCTGCGGAACGGACAGCACACGCGAGAACGCCGGCATGTGACTCGGCCCCCACTCCACGGCGGTCATCACCTTTCCTGCGTCGTGTTCCGCCTGGAGCGACGGTCCAGCGATGGTCACTGCGGACGCAATCCCCTGCCCTCGATCCCCATGGCACTGCGAACACCGCTGGGCGAAGATTGCTGACCCAGTAGAAGCACCGGGACCAGAAGCCTGCTGTGCAGGAGTAGGAGCGCCCGCACCAGCATGCTGCGCAGGAGCAGCGGGCGCACTGAGAATGAGCGGCAGCAGAGCTCCCACCAGCACAGGGCTGAATGGCAACTTACGTGGCCATGCGCGTTGCAAAGAGAGTCTCACGGCTGCTTGGATGCCCAATGTCGGAATGCGATCTACCCGCTCGCAACAAATATTCTGAACGCCTCGATTGCACGGTTTGGATTGCCTCACCGCATGTGCCCTCCAGGACAAAACCTGCATCTATCCAAAGCAACGGCAGTGCTGAACGCGCCCGCTTGATTGTGTTCCCCGCAATGCCCGTCTGTGTTCCGATTTGTGCAAGCTAGTGCAGCGGAAGGATGTGTTGGAAATGCGCGCATGTCTATGTCTCGTCGCCTGCCTCGCCGCTGGCCTGCTCACCGGATGCAGGGGCGGACAATCGACCCACCCCTACACTGTGAGCACGGGCGGCAACGCCCACCGCGGAAGGGAAACCATGGTCACATATGGATGCGGGAAATGTCATAACGTCCCTGGAATTCACGGTGCCGACGGCGTCGTTGGGCCACCGCTGGTTGCGCTCTCCCGACGAACTTATATCGCAGGCAATTTTCCGAACACGCCCGAGAACCTCGTGCACTGGGTGATGGCACCGCAATCCATGAAGCCAAAAACTGCCATGCCTGAGCTTGGCCTCACCGAGCCGCAGGCACGCGATGTCGCCGCTTACCTCTACACCCTCAGGTGAGGTGTAGCGCAGCCTGGGTTCAACCAATGCTACCGTGACAGCCTACGCTTCATGGCGATCGATGCAGCCAGTAGCAGAAACGCAGCACCAACGTTTCTCGCTTTCTCACCCACCGAAGAGGGTTTCTTGGGAGTAGATCCCGCGAACAGGTTTCCTTGTGGCTTCCTGTCGCTTTCAGGAGCGTCAATTTCAAGCGGAAGACGCCAGTCGCGCGCCGAGGCCTTGCCCGCTTCGACCCAACCGTAGCGCGTAAACATAGAGCCAGCGATCCCCGCGCATGCTGCGAGGCGACGCAACAGACCTTCGCGCTGTGGGAAGAAAGAGCCAAGCCGAAGCGCGATCGACACCGGACCTGACAACCATGCACCCGCACTGACCAGCGCGCCGCTTGTACCCTTCTTCAGCGGCACCAGCGCTTGCGATGTCTTGCTGGAGATTTCAAGTTTTTCCCAGGTCTCCATGGATGCGCTGAGCAGCCCCAGCAGATTCAGCGCGCGATTCTTACCATGCCCCGTTAACTCCAGAATGCTTGCGCCAGCTTGCAGTCCGGACATTCCGAAATGTCCGGGCAGTGAATCGGCGCGCTCGTTCCAAACCGGCAGCGCGGTCGTCGCCAACAAGACACCGGTGTAGTTGTGGAACGGCATGCCGAATGCAACAGACCCGACTCTTCCAGCGCCACGCAGGAGGTGAACAAAAAGGTTGGAGCCAAAGAAGTGTTCCAGCACATCCGCGAAGGTTGAAGCGGAGGCGAAAACGGAGAACCCTGACAACACCCACGAACCCATGGACATAGTGCTCTGCGGCTTAAAGACACGCAGCATGTTGATGAAGCGGCTAGGCCGCCCCAGATCGGCTATCAGCAGTACCCCGGAAAGAACTGCGCCTCCAAAAGCCAGCGTGCGTGCGTCCCTGGCCAGGCTGCTATCGTCGGCGAGAATGTCGGCGAGTGAGCCAATCACGCCGAGTGATCCGGCGGCACCGCCCACAAAGAAATAAAGTGGAATGAGCTGCGTCCACTGCGGCTCTTTCAGCAGCGGCTGCTCATAGTACCCGGTCTGGGGAGAAGCCAATGGGAAGGGCGAGCCCGCAGGCCGAACTCCTGCTCCATCCACCTGCCCGTACAACTCGGCCTGGCGGCGGATCTCTTCCAGTTTTTGTTCGCGGCTGTCAACCGGAGAAATCGTCTCAAACATGGAATTCCTCCTTGTGCGTGCCACGGGATGCAAGGAAAGCGGCTGCGACTCCGGCCAGCAGCAGCAGACCATCCCGTGCCGCCCCTTTCCAGCCGGCGCGAAGATAGATGGTGGGAACCTCTGGGTTGGGAGGGAGATTGTAGCTCTCGGGCTCTCCGCGAATCAGAAAGAAAGCATGAATCCCTTTCACGCTTGTGTGCTTCGGATTGTAGAGTTGAGCGTCATCCATGCCGCGGTCGTGCAGCGTAGCAAGCCGCTCAGCCGCTTTCTCTTCGAGCGTCTCCAACTTGCCGAACTGGATCGACTGCGTAGGGCACGCCTTCGCGCAAGCCGGCTCCAGCCCAGCCTTCTGCCGATCAGTACAGAAGGTGCATTTGAAGGCTCGCCCGTCCTCCTCGTTCTTCTGCACCACACCGAAAGGACAGGAGACGACGCAGTAAGCACAGCCATTACAAATGTCGGGCTGCAAAAAGACGCCGCCAAACTCGGTGCGCACCAGCGCCCCCGTAGGACACGCTTCCAGGCACCCGGCCACCTCGCAATGCTTGCAAACGTCCGACGAAAACTCCCACGTTGTGTGGTCCGGGGAGTTGCCCCCCAGACCCGGAATCGGAATCTCTTCCACAAACTTCACATGGCGCCAGGTCGAGTGCCCAAAGCCCACCGTGTTGTCATACGAGAAGCCGGAAAGGTTATAGCCGTCCGCTTCCAGGCCATTCCATTCCTTGCAGGCTACCTCGCAGGCTTTGCAGCCGATGCATGTCGTCGCATCGGTGAAGAAGGCCGTCGTCTCACCGGGCTGAATCTCGAAGTTGCCCATCTTTTCGCTCATGCGCGCTCCTTCAACAGGTGGGCCAACTCTTTGAGAGCTTTGCGTCCCTGATCCCGCCGGCCGGGGATCAGATTACAGACCAGTGCTTTGGTCTCCATGATGCGAACGTTCGGGCTCTCCGAAATCACCAGCAGATCGTTAACCACATCGCCGACCGCAATTCCTTTCCAGCCGAAGTGATACGGCAGACCGACCTGGTGCACCGTTCGTCCTTTCACCGTCAGGGGTGCCATGCGTCCCGTGATCAGTGCTTTGGCGGAAACTAGACCACGCGGAGAGTAGATCGTGACCCACTCACCATGTTTCACCCCGCACAGCGCAGCGAGTTCCGGCGATATCTCCGTAAACAGCCCCGGCTGCAACTCGGCCAGGTGACTGAGTCCGCGCGACATTCCACCTGCTGTATGGTGTTCTGTCAGAAGATAGGTGGTCAGGACGTACGGGAAACGGGGATCGTCCGGCGAATGCGCATACGGATTGTCGGGCCGTTCCTTCTTCTTCGCCGGAGGATTCGTCTGCCGGTCCGGATAAACAGGATTCCGGATCAGCGACTCCAAAGGCTCGAAGTGGACCGGCAGCGGTCCATCCTTCAAACCGCTTGGAACAAACAACCAGCCCTTGCCATCCGGATGCAGCGTGAACGGCTGGTCTCCGTCGAGCGCTTCCAGGCCCCTCGCCGCAGGGTCACCTTTGTGGTTGGGAGGCATATCCGTCTTGAAGTCGCTATTGTCGAGTCCAACCCATTTGCCCTTTTCTCCTGCACTCGGGTCCCACCAGATCAGCTTTTTGCGCTCGCTCCAGGGGCTGCCGTCCGGTTTCGCGGAGGCGCGGTTGTAAATGATGCGTGTGTCTTTTGGCCATGAAAACCCCCAGCCATGACCAAGTGCATCGTGTGACTCGCGTGTATTCGGAAGGTTCTTGTCCGGCGAGGGCATCAGCCCGGAATAGATCCAGCAACCGCAGGCGGTCGAGCCGTCTGGCTTGAGCTCGTCATAGGTCTGGACGTGCTGCTTGTCCTTCCAGGTGTACCCATTGATCTCAGCCAGAATGGCTTCGCCAACCGGCTCGGCAATCTTTCCTTCGGTAGGATAGTCCCACGTCAAATTCTTGATCGCGATGTCCCGTTTTGTGTGCGAAGACAACGCCGCCTTCTGCTTCAGGCGTCGGCCCAGGTGATAAACGAACCATGTTTCGCTGCGGGAGTCGCCCGGCGGGTCCACGGCCTTGTTGTGCCATTGCACCAGACGCTGCGTGTTGGTAAAACTGCCGCTCTTCTCCGCTTGACCAGCAGCCGGCATCAGGAAGATCTCGGTTGCAATCTTCCCCGGCTTCAACTCTCCGCGTTTCACCTCGGGGGAATCCAGCCAGAACGTGGCCGTCTCGGTCTCGACCAGATCCCGCACAACGAGCCACTTCAAGTTCTTCATTGCCGTGCGTTGCAGCCTTCCGTTGGGTGCTCCCACCGCAGGGTTCTGCCCCATGACAAAGAGGCCGTCCAGCTTGCCGTCCGCCATGTCCAGCCAATACCCCAGCTCCGAGTGGTCGCCAGTCACACGCGGCATCCACTGGAAGCCCCATTCGTTTTCACTTGTAGCCGCATCGCCGTACCAGGCCTTCAGCAGAGAGACGATGTAAGCGTCAAAGTTGGCCCACACGCCGGCCCGGTCGGTATGCTTCTTGATGTACTTCTCCAGGCTGGTGGAATCGTCCTCGAAAAACGGCATCGGTATATAGCCCGGCAGGATGTCATACAGGGTCGGGATATCAGTTGAGCCCTGGATGGAAGCATGTCCGCGCAGAGCGAGAATACCTCCGCCCGGCCGCCCCATATTGCCCAGCAACAACTGTAGGATAGCTGCCGCACGGATGATCTGCACACCGTTGGAATGTTGTGTCCAGCCGACCGCATAGCATATGCAAGCGGTCTTGTCCGGTCCGGAAGCATTGGCAAACGTCTCGGCCACCTTCAGGAAAATATCCTTCGGCATGCCGCAGCCTTCCTCCACCATCTCCGGCGTGTAGCGCGCATAATGCCGCTTCAGAACCTGGAAGACGCAGCGTGGATTGGTCAGCGTCGGGTCAGTCGTGTACTGGTGGGTGTTGCCCGCTTCCCCACCGCGGTCTTTACCATGGCCTCCGTCCGCAGGATTATGCCCGGGCATAGTGGGAGAGGCGTGGCGCTTTGGCTCAGACCCTTCGTAAAGCCACGTCTCCGGATCGTACTGCTTCTTCTTTTCGTCCCAACCGGAGAAGAGGCCGTCTAGATCTTCCGTATCGCGGAAGTCCTTGCGGAGAATGGTCGAAGCATTGGTGTAGGTAAGGACATACTCCTTGAACCACTTATCATGCTGAATCACATAGTTGATCAACGCGCCAAGGAAGAGAACGTCCGTTCCCGCGCGCAGGGGTGCCCAAATATCGGCACTCGCGGAGGTGCGGGTAAACCGGGGATCGACATGAATTACTTTGCCGCCGCGTTCACGCGCCTCCATCACCCATTGGAAGCCAACCGGGTGCTGTTCCGCCATCGAGGAGCCCATGATCATAATGGCGTCTGAATCCGCCAGGGACGTCAATGCCGTCGTTGCGCCGCCCCGTCCAACCGAGGTGCCCAGACCGGGCACCGTTGAGCTGTGTCAAATTCGGGCCTGGTTGCTGACGCAAACCATGCCTAGACCTCCCGAGAAAAGTTTTTTGATCAGATAATTCTCTTCGTTGTCCAGCGTTGCTCCACCCAGGTGAGCGACCTTCTTGGTCTGCATCACCGAGTGGCCTTCCTGGGTTTCTTCGAAGCTCTCGTTGCGGGAATCCCAGACGCGGTCGGCGATCATGTCCATCGCCTGCTCGAGCGGAATCTCTTCCCATTTGGTCGCGTAGGGCCGCCGGTATTTCACTTTTGTAAGGCGCCCTGGATTCACGTGCAGTTCCAGCGTATTAGCGCCCTTTGGACAAAGGTGGCCGCGTGAGATAGGAGACTCTGGATCGCCTTCAATCGAAATCAACTTGCCATCTTTGTGGTAGATGTTTTGTCCGCACCCAACCGCACAGTAAGGGCAAATCGAACGTGCCATTTCGGCCCCGGCCGTCTTCGGCTGCAGGGTCCGGGTGCGTTCGCTCCACGATTCCGCCCCGTTGCCGTTCGATCCGTGTTTAATCTGCTGGTAGACAGGCCACTTCGACAAGAGCTCTTTGATCATCGTGTTCCCCCGCTGATCCTTGGGACGCTGTGAGTCGGAAGGAGGTTGCGCTGTGGATAAATCGTGACCCGACATTTATTTACAGGACAATCCGCGTGTCTCCCTGCCTGCGCGTGATCCGCTGCCGGTCCAGGTACTCAAGTAGCGGAATCGCATACTTCCTCGAAAGCCCCGTGATCTGCTTCAGCCGCGCGACGTCGAGCGTCTGGCCCTTCAGCCCGCGGATAGTCGCTTCCAGCGCGTCCACGGACGTGCTGTGCATGTACACGTCTGCTGCCGCAATCTTGACCAACGTTTTGTCCCGCAGTAGCAAGGTCAGGCAGGCGCGCCCCTCCCGCTCGTTGAGGCGTACCTCGCGCAACATCTCAGCGAAGATCGGAGGGTTCAGAGCGGCGCGGCGGTAGATCTCCGCGACCGCTGCGACCTGTGGCGGGTTGCCGCCGTCAGGCTTGGCGCCGGCTGGATACACCATCTCGTGACCGGAATCGCCTCGCAGCACAAGCCGCTGCTGCTGCGTAAGCATCTCGATGGATACCTCGAACACCTCGGGCCCAAGATGTGCCTGGTTCCGCAACTCACTTTTCTTGACCCCTCCGGTAGCCGGCTTCACGCTGCCGGATGCACCGCCAAGCAGCCCCAGTACGGCGCTTTGCGCTTCCTCAATCCCGCTCTTGCTCACCAGAATCCGCTCCGCTAGCAGCCGCATGGTGCCGCTCGCAAGCTCTGCCTCCGCTGCGGTGCGGGCTGCGTCTGCCGTCCAGCCCATCTCCTGCGCCAGTTGGGGCAGGCTGATTCCTGTACGCCCACATCGCTCGACCCGCAGACGGAGTTGCTGCGCGGGCGAAGCATCTCTCATCTTTTCGAGCCACAGCAGCGCCTGCTTCCTGGGGGTTCGCGGGGCGAGATGGGCGTCGAGCACACGTCCTCCGCCGATCGTCTGCGCGGGCGAAAGACGGCGCAGCACAAAGCGGTCGCCCGGCACCAGCAGCACCGGATTCGCCAGCTTCAGACGCACAATCTGGCTCGCTCCGGGCGCGACCACGCCGTAGCCATAGATCGAAATCCTGGCTACAGCCTCCGACGTAAAGCTGTGTAGCCGCACTCGAGCACCATGGACCAGCGCGGGCGCGCTCGCCAAAAGCGAAACCTCAGCATCGATTGTCTCGACCGCCTGCAAAGTTTTGGACAGCACCAGTGTCGCACCCCGGCGAACCTGCGCAACCTCGACCCCGGAAAGGTTCAGCGCAACCCTCGAGCCTGCAAACGCCTCTGTCTGGGCGCGTCCCTGCCTTTGCAGCCCACGCACGCGCACCGGGGTACCTCCGGGCTCGAGCATCAGGGTCTGACCAGCTGCCAGCCTGCCCGATTGCAGAGTTCCCGTGACCACCGTCCCGAAACCTTTGACCACAAAGCTCCGGTCGAGCGGCAGCCTAGGCAGACCCAAAGTGCTCCGAAGCGGCACCTGCTCTGCCAGCGTCGCCAGTTCGTCGCGTAACGCAGGGATCCCAGACCCCGACTGCGCACTGACCGGCACAATGGCCGCGTCCGCAAGAAACGACCCTGCAAGCGCAGACCGCACACGCTCGCACACCGCACTCAACTCTTCCTCTGACACCAGGTCGGACTTGGTCAGAACCGTCAGCCCACGCCGTACCCCCAGCAGTTCGCAAATGGCAAGATGCTCCTCAGTCTGCGGCATCACCCCTTTGTTGGCCGCGATCACCAGCACCACGAAATCAATGCCGCCCGCCCCAGCCAGCATGTTGCGCACAAACTGCTTGTGGCCGGGCACATCGATCAGGTCGAGCCGCAGATGTTCCCCTGACATCCCTGCAAGCTCGAACGTCGCAAAGCCAAGGTCGACCGTGATGCCGCGCCGCTTCTCTTCCGGCAAACGATCCGTATCCACACCCGTCAGTGCGCGGACGAGCATGGTTTTGCCATGGTCGAGATGTCCGGCTGTGCCTACGACAATCGAGCGCTCGAGCGACTCGCCAGGTGTACTCATCGCTTCCACACCCGCGGTGCGACGGCCCTTACAATCCCGATCACCACTTCGTCCTGTGCGGGAGGCACAGCCCTCAAATCCAGCAGGACGCGGTCGTTCTGCACACGCGCAATGAGTGGAGGACTCTGGCGACGAAGTTCCGCAAGCAGAGCCGACGCCGTGTGCAGTTCGTGCCGCAGAGACACCGCAAAGCTGTCCAGCGTGGAGCCCGCCGTCGTCCCTCCACCTATAACACTTTGTGTGCTCACAACTATAGCTTCCAGATTTCTCGTCGCGACTGCATCCCGCACGGCAAGGCAGCGCCTGTGCAGCTCTGATGCAGGAACCCGCAGCATGCGGACGGTTGGAATCTCATCTTCTTTGTGAGTCATGTAACTGAGCAGCGTGGCCTCAAGCGCCGCATACGTCAGCTTATCCACACGCAAAGCGCGGAACAGCGGATTCGAGCGGACACGCTCCACTACCGCGCTTTTACCCAACAGAATCCCACACTGCGGCCCGCCCAGCAGCTTGTCTCCACTCGCAGTGATCAGGTCCGGAGCCTTCCTGAAGCTTTCAGCCAGAGACGGTTCCCCGTGTACACCCAAATCATCGAGAGAAACCATCAGCCCGGTGCCCTGATCCTCAAACACGAAAATTCCGGAGCTTCTCCCCAGCTCAACCAAATCCTCCAGCTCGACCCTTTCCGTAAACCCTTGCATCCGGAAGTTCGATTGGTGAACCCGCAGGATCATGCGCGTGTTGGCATTGATTGCACCCGCGTAATCACTCAGTCGAGTGCGGTTCGTCGTTCCCACCTCGCGCAGGTGAACTCCGGCTTTTTTCAGAATTTCGGGGATTCGAAAGCCGCCGCCGATCTCCACCAGTTCGCCGCGAGAGACCAGTACCTCCCCACCTTCAGCCAGCGAATTGAGCCCAAGCAAAGTTGCGGCGGCGCAATTGTTCACGATCGCTACATCCCAGCGTTCGCCAATCTGTTCCGCAGGCTCACCCACAATGGAGCCAAGCGCGCGCAGCAGCATCGGCCCCGCATGCCGATCCCGCCGCCCTCGAGTCCCACTCTGGAGATCGAACTCAAGGTTCGAGTACCCGCTGGCCACGTCAACAATCGTTCGGATTGCCGCCTCACTCAAAGGAGCACGACCCAGGTTTGTATGCAGCACCACCCCGGTTGCATTGATGACCGCCACTAATGTTGGGCTCAACGAACGTTGTGCCTCGAGCGCCACCCTATCGCCCATCGCATACACCACTTCCAGAACAGATTTCTGAGTGTGAGCTCCGGCTGTGATGTCCTTGCGCACGCTTCCTAAAATACTGCGGGCGGCCTGCACCAGAACAGCGCGCGGATACTTCTCAAGGAGCGCGCTCAGCCCAGACCCACGCAGAAGTTCGTCCACTGACGGCAGCAAACGAAAGAGCGCCTCGGGGTCGGATTGCGGGTCATCCACCTCGCTACCTCGCACGTGCCGGCGTTTCCCGCGAGGCTAGCGTTTGAGCATCCGTGTTCGAGTGCAACTCAATGCCCGCACCTCTGGAATTAGCCGAATCCTGCCGCTCAACCCCTCCGATAGCGGCTGCTGGAAGCCGTGCTGCCTGCAACTCCGCCACAAGCGGCTCCGCATGCTCCGCAGCGATGGACAGCAGCAGCCCACCCGCAGTCTGTGGGTCATAGAGAAGAGCACGCAGTTCCGGCGAAATCTGCACTCCATGCGCATCTTCGACCATGCACTCCACAAACTCTCGATTCGCCAGCAGCCCAGCGGGAACAGCGCCCAGGCGCACTGACTCCAAAGCTCCATCGAGAAGAGGAATCGCCGTCACGTCAATCAAGAGTCTTACACTGCTGCCCAGCGCCATCTCCCGGCAATGGCCCATCAATCCGAAGCCGGTGACATCCGTTGCAGCATGCACCTCGTAGCCCCTGGCGATCTCCAGCGCTCGCCGGTTGAGAGTTGTCATGGACGCAACCGCACTCGCAACCCACTCGGGCGCTGCCTTGCCCTGCTTCAATGCGGTTGTAATCACGCCTGTTCCAATGGCTTTGGTCAGCACCAGAACATCGCCTTGCTTCGCGTTCGCATTCGTCAAGACCGCATCGGGATGGATCAGCCCTGTGACCGCGTAGCCAAATTTGATCTCAGCGTCACGCACACTGTGACCGCCAACAACAACGCACCCCGCCTCCTGCATCTTGCTCAGCCCACCGAGCATGATCTGCTCCAGTAGGTCGGAATCTCCGCCTTGCGGGAAGCACACGAGCGAAAGCGCAGTCACTGGCCTGCCACCCATTGCATACACATCGCTTAATGCATTCGTCGCAGCGATTTGCCCGAAGGTAAACGAGTCATCGACCATCGGCGTAAAAAAATCTACCGTCTGAACCATCGCGAGATCGGGTGCAACCCGATAAACGCCCGCATCATCCGAGGTGGCGAAACCAACCAGCAGATTCTCGCTTTCCTGCTTGGGCAAACGTGCCAGTACAGAATGCAGAAAACCGGGCGGCAACTTGCTCGCGCAGCCTCCCGCTTTAACCTGCGCAGTCAGCCGCACCACGCCTGAAGCCTCCGGCGTGGACTGAATCTTTTCGGTCACCATGTTCCATCGCTCCTTATGTTGCATCACAGGGGTAGATGCATTCTCCTGACGGAGTGGAAGCGCTTAGGTATCCGGTGATCCTCCCGGTCTTCAAAACCGGCGGTCGCCCTTCATGGGCAACGGTGTGTTCGACTCACACGCGCTTCCGCCACTTCCGCCCTGCGTCCGGCAGGACTTGGTCCTTCAGCCTGTATCGAAGCCCTGTCGTTTCACCAAAGTAGAGCCCGCGCGTTTAGTCCTTCACCCTGCTTACCCACCGCCGATTCTCCCCAACCCTACTCCGATGAAGTAGGTGACGATCCCTTCCAAAGCTCCAATCCAGGTCATCTCCAATCCGCTTGCCCACCACGAGCGGATGGTGATGAGCGACTTGGCAGCGCCAACAGCGAAATGCGCTATCAGCGAAACAATTGCAGCTACGATGACAGCAGGGATCCCGGTCAGGAAAAAGAATGGGATGATCGGGATGAAAGCCCCCACAGCAGTCGAAAGCGCGCCTGACATGGCCGAAACGATAGGCTTGCTCAAGCCTTCTTCCATGGTGTTCAGCCGTTCCCTTGCCAATGCCTGAATCAGTTGGTCTTTGTCTTTTGCCAGGTGTTCGACGAATCTCTCCGCATCTGCTTCCGGCAACCCGCGGACCTGATAGGTCAACGACAGAACTTCGCGTGCTTCGGATTCATTGTCTTCGACGGCTTCTTTCTCTCTGGCAAACTCGGCCTCGTAGATTTCCCGTTCACTCTTCGCCGCCAGGTATGCTCCGGAACCCATGGAAAGCGCGCTGGCGACCATGCCAGCTAAACCGGCGATCAGAACGAAGTGGCTATTTCCGAGTGTTGCCCCAGAGACGCCGGAGACAATTCCAAAGATGGATCCGAGACCGTCGTTGATGCCGTAGATCGCGTCGCCAACCCAACCCGCAGATTGGGAATGACCCTTGTTCCGGGCAGCTATAAGGTCATCCAGTGCCGCCTGTGCTTGGTCTGCGGGCAGCGGGGGCAACTCCCCACGCGACCGGATCAGGTTTCCAAGCGTCCGATAGTGTTCGCGCTCGTCCGCAATCACCTCTTCCAAAATCACTATGCTTGGTGCGTCTCCGAGCGCTTTGAGCTGCTTGCCATACCTCGCAATGTCGCGGCCTTCGTCGACCTCCAGACGACGCAGCGCCAGGTTCGGCCCTCCCACACGGCTGGGCAACGAATCAGCTTGGCCGGACGACGGTCCCGAATACTTTGGTTCTGAACCTCCAAGCTGCTGTATTCGCCCGGCCCAAAGCTCGGCATGATGCTTTTCCGCAGACGCCAATCCGCGCAGAGCGTTGCGTCGGTGTGGATTGTTTTCCATCTTTGCCAGAGCGCTATAGGTGTGAAAACCTTCCATTTCGGCTTGCCAATTTGCGTCAAGTGCGGCCAGAAGCTTCTTCACGTCAGAGTTGGACATCGCTGCATCCTTTCACAATCTTTCCTGCGCTTTGATCCGAGCCGCCATGAGTGGAATGAGATGCACCACCGCGAGAATCGTCGTCACCATTCCTCCAACAACGACACGGGCGAGTGGCTGCTGGGCTTGGGCCCCAATACCGTTCATGACTGCCGCAGGCATTAGCCCCAGTCCCGCCGCGAAGCATGCCATCAGGACCGGCCGCAACTCATCCAGCGCACCCTCACGCAATCCACTCGGACCGGGATGCGTCCGCTGCGCGCGGCGAATCCCTGAGAGAAAGACGACGGATGCCAGCGTAGCGACACCCGTGAGCGATGTGAAGCCCACTGCGGCAGAAATGCTGAACGAAGTGTGCGTGACCAGCAGCGCGAACACGCCGCCAACCGCGCAGAATGGCAGGGTAGCCATCACAATGAGCGCATCGGCCCAGCGTTGAAACTGCAGATACAGCAGAAGAAAAATAGCCACCAAGCTGATGGGAATGATGATCGCAAGACGCTGCTGTTCCTTGCGAAGAGAGTCGAACTCACCTGCCCAGCTATAGCTATAGCCCTGAGGGAGTTTGATTTTCTGGTGAATCTGGTTCTGCAGATCCTGGATCGTCGCTGCGAGATCCCGGCCACGCACGCTGAACTTAATCGGGATGTAACGGCGACCACCTTCGCGAAAAATCATGAAGCTGCCTTCCTTGATCGCGACCTCAGCAATTTGCGACAACGGAACGCGACTTCCATCCGGTGCCTGCAACAATATGCGCCCCACTGCTGCGGGATCAGAACGGTCCACCTTCGGATAACGAACGGTGATGTCGAAGCGGCGATCCCCTTCGATCATCTGAGTGATGGGTGCACCTCCCACGGATGCCTGAATCGCTGCGTCCACATCTGCGGGTGCGATTCCATACCGGGCGGCCTCGGCGCGGTTCACCTTGATGACCATGCTCGGCTGGCCGTTCACTTTGAAGACACCAGCATCGGCCACGCCTCGGACCTGGCCCATCACTCCCTGAATCTGGTCCGCCAGGCGCGTCAACTCGCCTAGATCGTCGCCAAACAGCTTGAGCGAGTTCTCGCCCTTGACTCCGCTCATCGCTTCTTCCACGTTGTCCTGAATGGTTTGCGAGAAGCCAAACACCACGCCCGGATACTTTGAGCTCCTAAGCCGAATTTTCGCGCGGGCAAGGGAGCGAGCTGATCAATCGCAGGAAGACGGAACACAATTCTGAGCCGCTTTTTTCGAAACATTATGCCGTCGCCTTTGACCGGACACTGGCTATGCCTAAGCTTGTATGGAGCATTGCTGCGGTCGGGATGCTCGCGGCTGTCCTGCTCTTCGTGTTTGCGATAGGGGGCGAGTTTATGCCTCCGCTGGAGGAAGGGAATCTGTGGATTCGCGCGACCCTGCCGCAGGACATCTCGTTTGAACGGGCTGCGACTCTGGCCGACCAACTGCGTGCCGATCTGTCTACGTTCCCAGAAGTGACGCAGGTGGAGATACTCTCGAGAACAATGATTGACGCATCGACCAGAATGCCAAAGTCAATCGCACCGATCGAGATCAGGTTGGCGGAGTGCCCCGTCAGGGCCATCATCGAGAACGCAAACAGCACGGCAAACGGAATCGTAGCGGCTGCAATCAGAGTGGTGCGAAGATCCCCTAGCATCACCAGCAGAATAAGCGTCACCAGAAAAAGGCCGGTCAGGATGACGTGCTTGACTGTATGAGTGGTCAGGTCGATTAACCTGGTGCGGTCATAGATCGTGCTGATGTGCATCCCGGCCGGAAGCAGTGTGCCGCGATTCAACTCCGCGATCTTTTTCTTCAATGCATCGAGCGCCGGCAGACTCTTTTCATCCTTTTGCAACAGCACGATCGCTTCGACAATGTCCTTCTGACCATTGCGCCCGATCTTCCCCAGCCGTGGTTGGAAACCCTCGCGAATGGTGGCGACATCTCGCACCAGCACCGGCGTGCCATTCTTTTCGGCAACTACGACATTGCCGATGTCAGCGATGCTGGTGAGCAGGCCCAGGGAGCGCACATTGACGTTCTGATCTCCAATGGTACGCAGATCGTCAATTGTGACGGTGACAGGTGGCGGGTCCAGTGTGCCCACGATAGCGAAATCATCCCGCAGTAAGTGGTAACAACCAGACCAAGAGCCGCGATTGCCCAAACGATATTTGAAACCACTTCCACGTATCTGATTCTACGGCAATGCTGTGCACAATCAACTCAACTAACAATTAGATCTGTTCGGTTTATGTAACTGCGAACAGGTTCGCGACTACTCAGTGCTGCTCACTGGAATATACGAAGTCACTCGCCTTCGTCTTTGTCAGGGTAATCATGCTGATGGTCAGGGTGCGAATCATTGTGTTGTTCATTGTGTTTCTCCTTGTCGAGTTCCAGTGTCGAGCCGCAGATACCCCCAAGTCCAAGCAGTAAATGTGATGGGCTATAAGCAGCGCCTTACTGTTCGCCCGGTGTTAGCTTGGCAGTGGGGTCGCTGTTCAAGGATGATTGAAAACTTTCGGATTCGCGTGTTTCGCGCCGTGGCGCATCATCTGAACTTCAGCCGCGCCGCCGAAGAGTTGTTGCTCACCCAACCTGCCGTCACGCAGCAGATCAAGGCACTTGAAGAGGAGCTCGGCGTATCGCTGTTTGATCGCGGCGGCGGACACATCGCGCTGACGCCCGGCGGTGCCGCACTGCTTCCCTTCGCGGAGAAGTTTAAGACACTGGGAGAAGAGGCGGTTGCCGCGGTCGCAGGTGCCTACGGACAGGAGGCCGGTGAGCTTGCCATCGGTGCCTCGCAAACCATCGGGCAATATCTGCTGCCCAACTTCATCGCGGGTTTTCGACAGGCTCACCCGAAGGTGCGGATCACCGCGTGCAGCGGCAATACCGACAGCATGCTCGAAGCGCTGCTTGCCAAGCACATCCACATAGCTTTGATCGAAGGTCCTGAGCAGCGCAAGGACGTGCATATCGAACCCTTCATGGAGGACCACATGGTGCTGGTCGTTCCGGCCAGCCATGAGTGGGCCGGGCAAGAGATCTCTGCCGAGAGTTTAAAGACAGAGCCTCTGCTGGTGCGGGAGTTCGGTTCCGGTTCACGCCGGATCGTCGAGCAGGCGCTGACGAACGTGGGTCTGAAGGCCAGAGATTTGAGCATCAGCATGGAATTGGATTCGACGGAAGGTTTACTCAATGCTGTTGAGGCCGGCCTTGGCGTGACGTTCGTCTCCCGCTGGGCCGTGCGGAATCAGCTCGCGCTGGGCACGTTGAAGCTGGCGCGCGTGAAGGGTCTTAAGCTTGCGCGTCGGTTTTCGATGGCCTACGCGGCCGGTCCGGAACCGGGCGGCAACGTGGGCACGTTTCGCGGCTTTCTGTTGAGCCGTGCAATGGAGATTGCACCGCGTCGAGCACAGGCGGGAACCAAAAAGCGAATGCAATGCTGATTTCTATCAGCGTCAACCCAGTTACCATCCAACAATATACAAAGATGAAGAAGCAGATCAACAGCAGCCAACCGCAAACAAGGAGAAGCAACGTGAACGCAATCAATCGTAGATCGTTTTTCGGCACGGCTGCAGCAGGCATCGCAGCGCTCGGTCTCACGCAAGAGGCAACGCCCATGGCGCAAGCTCAACTCGTCTATGCCAAAAAAGATTGGAAGATTCAGCAGTTCGACCAGCTAGCAAAGAGCCCGGCACGCGTCAAGCAGGTGTACGACATCGTCGGTGTCGGTGAGGGCAAATTTCTCAACAACGTCAAAAATTCGCTGAACGGCTTTGAGATTGGCTGGGGCATTCCCAGAGATCAGGTCAAGGTTGCCATCGGCATGCACGGCCCGGCGAACATGTTGAATTACGACGACTCCATCTGGAGCAAGTACGGCATCGGCGAGTGGCTCAAGGTAAACGATCCCGAGACCGGAAAGCCCGCGACCCGCAATCCTTACTTCGCCAGCAAATCCGGCGGCAAGTACAGCAGCCAGGATCCCAACAGCCGCGAGTCACTGTTCCAGGACACCAGCATCCAGGCACTGCAAAGCCGCGGCGTGCAGTTCATGAGTTGTCACACGGCGGACGAAGAACAGGCACGCGCACTGGTCGCGCACAACAAACTTTCCATCACGCCCGAGGCGCTGGTTGAGGAGATGCTGGCCCACACCGTCCCCGGCGTACTCGTCGTCGCCGCCATGGTTTCCGCCATTGCTCTGCTGCAGAGCGAAGGCCACTACAGCTACATCAAAGTCTAGTCACCCAGGAAAGAGGATCGTTCCGATGACGAAGCACCTTGTACTTCCCGCGCTGGCGGCTGCCCTGTGCAGCACGGCCCTTGCGCCCGCCCAAAATAGACCGCAAACTACACCGCCCTGGAGCAAAGGCGCGAATGACCCTGCCATGAGCAAAGGCTATAGCTTCCAGGTTCCCGATGTTGACAACGTCCCCGACCTGCACGGCAACCCGGCAGATGCAAAGCTGGTGCTGTTCATCGGAGGCAATCAATTCTTTGTTCTGCCGCGTTTGATCGCAGGTTTCGAGGAACAGCACGCGGAACTCAAAGGCAAGATATTTTACGAGACGCTGCCGCCCGGAATTCTGCGCAAGCAGATCGCCGCTGGGAACACACTCACGCTCGGCAACCTGACGCTCACCGTGCAGCCCGACGTCTACGAAGCGGGAGCACGGGTTCTGCATGACATGGCCAGCAAGGGCGAGGTGAAGAACGTCGTCGAGTACGCCACGAATGATCTCGCGATCATGGTTCCGGCCGGCAACCCAAAGCATATCGAATCGCTCAAGGACCTCGGCCGCGGCGACCTGAAGTTGTCGATGCCAAACCCGCAATGGGAAGGTGTAGCCAACCAGATTGCGTCCGCTCTGCGCAAAGCCGGCGGCGAACCGCTCTACCAGGCGGTGTATCACACCAAGGTCGCCGATGGATCTTCCATCCTCACGGAAATCCATCATCGCCAGACGCCCATGCGCATCTTGCAGCGCAAGGTGGATGCAGGTGTGACCTGGGCCTCCGAGGTCAGGTTCCAGGAGAAGATCGGCAACCCGATCACCGGAGTTGCCATTCCTGACGCCGAGAACATGACCGCGATCTACGCCGCTGGCGTGCTCCCCAACGCACCCCACGCGGAGGCAGCGGAAGCGTGGGTTCAGTACCTGAAATCTGACAAAGCACAGACCGCATACCACGAGTTCGGATTCAAGTCGCTACCCTCACAGGCAAAGTAAGGAGACCGTCATGAGAACATCCAGGGCTCCGCTTCTTCTGATTCCGCCGACAATGAGCCGCACCATGCCGCAGAACCATCCGGCACGCTCATACCGCAGCAGGCGTCGGACGTCTCTGCCTAGTGCACTCCATGCCGCGACCGAAATTCAACGGCAGCGCTCGCTGAGCATCTAAGTAGACAGAAACTCAGGCGAAGCGTACGACAAGGCGTTCGCTTCTTTGCGACTCGAAGCAGAGAGCAGCAGCACCTGCAAGCCAATGGTAGCTTTGATTGCGGATGCTTCCAAAGCCGCACGATAGAACCCGTGGGCTCCATTCGCGACATCGCTATTCTTGGGGCATTCAGAGAAATGGCGCAACTCGCTGATTCGCTTATGCAGAACTCACAAGCTTTTAGCATCCACAAATGTTTGTCAGGATCAGATACACGATTTGATCCCCATTTGGCGTCTTTTAGCTGATTGACAATAAACGATTTAGGTTCTGTGGTTGCCCCCCAGGGATTCGAACCCCGATTGATCGGTTCAGAGCCGACTGTCCTACCATTGAACGAGGGGGCAACAGAGTGCAGCAAGGCGTCGCGGAACAAGCACGCTGGCGGCCTAAAGCGAGTGTAAGGGTTCAGCCCTTCTCGGTCAAACGCTGTCTCATCAACGCCTGCACTCTACTCCACCGGCAGCTTTGCCTTGTATCCATCGCGCGCAATCACGGTGTACTTGAGCGAATGCTTCTTCTCGTCCTGCATGTGCAGCGGCTTGCCTTCGTTGTCCACCAGGAGCACTTTGATGTGCCGGTAACTCCCATCGTTCTTTGTATTCGTAGGCCGATAGGTGAGCACATATTGATTGCGGATTGAATTGTTGATCTGTGCAAACACGTCCGGCAGCGCACCTTGAAACAGAGGGTCGAAGTACAACCCGCCAGTCATCTTGGCAATGGTGCGCAATTGATTTTGAGCCTGGAGCACATCCATCCGCTCAATCGGACCCTGCGCCCCGTAGTCATCGCGCAGTTCGTTCACCAGCGCACCGGTTCCAATGGTGAAGATGGTTACATTCGGCGTGTTCTTGATCTTGACCATCATTTTGTCCCACGTCAGCTTGGAAAACGAATCCTTTCCCGACCCGATCAGGATGATGTACTTGCGTCCGTCGATGCGAGTCGTCCGGTCGAGTGTTTCGTAGAGGGCGTCGAACATATCTGTGTCGGAAAACCCGGGAATCTGGAGCGAGTTGAGCGCATTCGCAATGACATCTTTGCGGTTGGTAAAGTCCGTCAGGATATGCGTGCGCAGATCGTACGTAATCACGGCGACGTAATCGTCTGGCCTGAGCGTATTAAAGAAACTGGCCGACGCATTCTGCATGTCGTAGATGTAGGAATACGAGGTCGAGGCAAACTCCAGCAGCATGACGGCCGTAATTGGCGTCTGCGCGATCCTAACCGTCTGCACCTTCTGCTCCACGCCATCCTCAAGCACCAGGAAATTGCCTGCCTTCAGCCCCGGGACGAACTGATGCGTCTTGTCCAGAATGACGTTCACATTCAGATTGACAAGCGGCACATCCACCCGCAGCGAGTAGGTCTCACCATTCGGGTTCTTCACCTTTGGCTCAGCCGGTGCCGGAGGCGGCGCCTGCTCCTCGTCTGCCTGCGGCTTCTTCTTAATCACGATGGGACCGTTATCCACCTGCGGTCCAGCGTCATCGGGATTGGAAACTGGCGGAGGCGGAGGCACCGGCACAGCCTGTCCCCACAGGCGCGCAGACGACGTTCCAGTCAGCATCAGGGCTACCGCAATCAGGTACATCCGGGAACGCATGCACGTCATCATCGTTGAAGATACTCCTACGGTTGGACGCATTCTTCCCGTCATTGGCCTCATAGCCGGTCAGCGAACAGCCATCGCTTGCGCAAGCCGCGAAGTCTCACCTGCCCTATTCAAAATGACGCTCGTGTCCGGCACGCGGCTTCAGCTATCATTCACCGAAACTGTTGCTGCAGTATGAGCTGAATCTGCGGCTTCGACTTCAAGTTGATTCGAATCTGCACCCTTTGGAGAAAAGTATGCGCCCTGCCCTGCTTACGATGCTGTTGGTGTGTGGTCCACTTGCTGCCGCGACGGCCCAACAACCCAAAGCTCATCCGCCGCAGCCTGGCACCGTAACCGGGCACGTCATGTGCGCGGACACGCAGCGCCCGGCCAGACTCGTTAAGGTAGCGCTGGTCGCGGTAGCAGCCCCCGCCCCAATCCGCGACAATAACGCCAAGCGTTACGCGGACGTCATCGGGAGGTCCCCGGCCACCGACTTCGTAGAGACCGGGCTTGACGGAAGCTTTACAATCTCCAACGTTCCGCCCGGCGCGTATTACATTATTGTGGACGCCTCCGGGTACACCTCGCCGCTCGCGCAATTTGACTCTCAGGATCTCGAATCTAAAGATGCGGCTCTCCGGCAGCAGATGGCGAAAACCCTGCTGAAGGTCTACGTGCGCAGCAATGCCACCATCAACCAGGATGTTGCGCTCGAGCGCGGAGCTTCGGTAAGCGGCACCGTAACGTACGATGACGGTTCGCCCGCCAGCGGCCTGGATGTCGACGTCCTGCAAAAGGACGCCGCGGGCAAGTGGAAACGCGGTGCCGCGACGCGGTATCGTGCAGGCTTCGGACACGTTCTCACTGATGACGAAGGGCACTATCGCGTGACCGGCCTCGAGCCAGGCAAGTATCTTGTCGAAGTCGATTTGACCCTGAGCGAATACACCACCCGCATCAACCATCCATCGGACCATCCCGACCAGGCAACCGTGATGCGCATGCAGACTCAGAAGTATTCGCTGCCGCTGTTTTCGGGCAGTGCTTTGCGCCAGTCCGCAGCCACTCCGATCAGTCTGGCTGTGGCAGAACAGCGCGCCGGAGCGGACCTCGACTTTCCGCTCTCCAAGCTGCACAGTGTCTCCGGACAGGTTGTGGCAAAAGACGGCCACGTGTTGAATAGCGGCACGGTAAGCCTGCTGAATGAGGACGACTCCAGCGAGGTGACCAGCGCCAAAATCGATCCAGCCGACAACCTGTTCCATCTCGGCTTTGTCCCGGAGGGTGGCTTCCTGCTGAAGGTTTCGGGCGCAAAAGACATCACCAAGTTCCAGGTTGCTAACCCGCCTGGTGATTCTCCGCGCACCCATGATGAAGATAAAACCGTGCGGACGTATGGTGGCGTTACGCAAGCGCTCAAGGTTCAAAGCGACACCCAGGGCATCATCCTTACCGTACCCGACTCTGGCGGCACAAACGACCCTGCATCCGCCGCTTCCGAGTGATCACCGCCTGCGCTGTTCCTTTGCGTAGACTCAACCTGTATGCGGTTTGAGTTCTTCATCGCGGCGCGATATCTGCGGGCCAAACGACGGCAAGCCGTTATCGGCGTCATCACGGCGATCTCCGTGTTGGGTGTGGCGGCTGGCGTGGCTTCGCTGATTATCGCGCTCGCCATCACCAACGGAATGAAGCGCGACCTCCAGGATCGCCTCCTCGGCTCAACCGCGCACATCGACCTGATGCGTGTTGCCGCCGACGGCATCCGCGACTGGCGGCCGCTGCTCACCCGTCTGCGGACTCTGCCGCATGTATCTGCCGCTGCTCCCGGACTGTATGGCCAGGTCCTGATCTCGCGCGGTGCACGTTCCGGCGGAGGGCTGATCAAAGGCATCTTTCCCGCGGACGAACGCACCGTGAGCGCACTCTTGAGCGAGGTCAAATCCGGCTCCGCCGCAGCGCTTGATCCGCAATCAAACTTGACTTCGTCAGATGCTGCCGCCGCGGAACCCCCGATCGTCATCGGCAAAGACCTTGCCGACACTCTGGGCGCGCAGGTGAACGACACGGTGCTCGTCACCAGCCCGCAAGGCGAACTGACGCCGCTCGGCCTGGTCCCCCGCTACCAGCGTTTTCAGGTCGCGGGTATCTTCTCTTCGGGCTTCTACCAGTACGATTCCAGCTACGCCTTCATGCGTCTTGCGGATGCGCAGAGCCTCTTCGCCGAGCCGGATCTGATCTCAGTCATCAGCTTCAAGGTGGACGACCTCTACCAAGCCGACGTGATCGCACGCGAGATTGAACACGCTGCGGGCAAAGGCTTCCAGGCCACAAGCTGGATGGAGCAGAACCGCGAACTCTTTCGCGCGCTCAAGCTGGAGCAGATCGTCACCTTCATCGTGCTAGCTTTGATCGTCTGCGTGGCCGCCTTGAACATCCTCATCGCCCTGACCATGATGGTGATGGAAAAGACCCGTGACATCGCCGTGATGATGAGCTTCGGTGTGACCGAGCAGCAGGTGCGCCGCGTCTTCCTTTTGCAAGGTCTAATGATTTCGGTCCTCGGCACGGTCATCGGTCTGATCGTCGGTTACGGCGTAAGCTGGGCCGGAGGCCACTACCGCTTCATCCGCTTGGACGCCGCCGTCTACTCGCTCGACTACCTGCCCTTCGCCCCGCGCTTCGTAGACGCTCTAATTGTTGCCGCAGTCTCGCTCGGCGTCAGCGCCCTCGCCACGTTGTACCCTGCCGCCAGCGCAGCAAGGGTCCTGCCCGCCGAAGCCCTGCGCTATGAATAAAAGAGTGTCAAATCGCATCTTGCCTAGGATCAGACGACCTACGGGTGTAAATCCAAAGGAAGGCCACCAGGAACTCAAGGCTTGGCTGGCTCACTTATCTTGATCGAAGCTGTAATGCGACAGCCTGATTGAGGTGGCGAGAGTTTGTGGTTATCATCGAAGTGCGGGAGGTAATCGCATGAGCGTGATCGAGGACGGACGCCAGGTTATCCAGGATTTCCTAGCGCCAGAACTGCGGGCCATCGCGGTCCGCCTGGATTCGTTAGAAAAAAAGGTCGATGACAACGAGCGCCGCGCTGAAACCCGGCACGCCGATACGTTGCTGGCAATTTCGCGTCTTGCCGACTACACCTCTCTACGCGAGCGAGTTGTGCGCCTCGAGTCCAAAGAGAGCACCCAACATTAGGCCACTACTTCTCCGCATCAAGGACGCCTGCGATCACGCACCAACTTCAATATGCAGAGCTTGCGCCAGACGGCTTCGTAGTGCTGCGTTCAGTGGAACACTACCTAAACACCGCCACAGCCTTCGAACCGGTGCTGCTGGAACTGGTGCGCCTGCGCGCTTCCCTGCTCAATGGATGCGAGTCTTGCATCGGGCTGCACACCCACGAACTCAAGAAGCACAACGAAAGTGAGGGGCGCATCGAAGCCGTCGCCAATTGGCAGGAGAGCGATGCCTTCACAGAGCGCGAGCGTGCAGCTCTGGCGTGGGCCGATGCGATCACGAACATTCAGGAGGGGCATGCCTCGGACGAAGCCTACGCGGCGGTCCAGGAGCACTTCCGCGACGCCGATCTCGTCAACCTGACCCTCGCCATAGCCAGCATCAACGCCTGGAATCGCATGTCCATCGCCTTCCCGGCGGAGAAGCGGCGCGTCTCTCCCGCGACCGAGCAGCCCGCCACGCCTGTAGGCAATCCGTAGTGGGCACCCAAATTCCCACCCAGATTCGCGCCGATGCGCTGCGCAAGGCGTACGCCGGCAAGGGCCTCGGACACGGCGAGCTCGAACTCTTTCGCGGCCTCAGCTTTACCGTCGCACCCGGAGAGCTTGTGGCCATCGTCGGCCAGAGCGGCGCGGGCAAAAGTTCCCTGCTCCACCTTTTAGCCGCGCTCGACCATCCCTCCGGGGGCGAGGTCTGGGTCGGCGACGTCCGCCTGGGCAGCATGTCGCGCCGCCAGGCAGCCGAGTTCCGCAATCGCGAAGTCGGCTACGTCTGGCAGTTCCACTACCTGATGCCGGAGTTCACCGCGCTTGAAAACGTAGCCATGCCGCTGCTAGCTGGCGGTGTATCGCAAGCCGATGCGACTAAACGCGCCCGCCGCTGGCTGGCCGAGGTGGGACTCGCCGACCGCGCCGAGCATCGCTCCGGCGAATTGAGCGGCGGCGAACAGCAGCGCGTCTCACTCGCCCGCGCCCTGGTCACCGAACCCAAAGTCCTGCTTGCCGATGAGCCTACGGGCGACCTCGACGGCCGAACCGCCGAGGCGGTCTTCACCCTCATCCAGGGTCTGCACCGCGCCCACGGCCTTACCAGCGTAATCGTCACTCATTCGCTCGAATTTGCCGCGCGTTGCGACCGCATGCTCACCCTCAGGGACGGCTATCTCGCCTGAAATCAGGCCGTGCCCGCCATCCTCGAAGACCTCGAGTTCTGAACCTTGTTTTACACACGCGCGTCTAATCTTCAGGGCTGTTAGTGTATGCATAACTTTGCCGGACTTTCGCCAGCATGGGGCAGGCGAATAGACTGGAAAGGTCGTCTCCACGAAGGGGGAACATGTTCGAACGTTATACGGAAAAGGCGAGACGCGTAATTTTCTTCGCGCGCTACGAGGCCAGCCAGTTTGGGTCGCCTTACATTGAGACGGAGCATCTTCTGCTCGGTCTTCTCCGTGAGGACAAGGCCCTGACCAATCGTTTTTTGCGTTCGCACGCTTCAGTCGAGTCGATTCGCAAGCAGATTGAAGGACATACCACAATTCGGGAGAAGGTTTCGACTTCGGTCGATCTGCCGTTGTCGAACGAGTGCAAGCGCGTTCTCGCCTTTGCCGCTGAGGAAGCGGAACGGCTCTCGCACAAGCACATCGGCACCGAACACCTCCTGCTTGGCTTACTTCGCGAAGAGAAGTGCTTTGCGGCGGAGATCTTACAGGAGCGCGGGCTCAGGCTTCCTGCCATCCGGGAGGAGCTCCAGCGCACGACCCAGGAGAAGCCTGCCGCCCAGGCCAAGCAGGGCCAGCGGGCGGAGCAGTCCATGCTGGCTGAGTTCTCCCGCGACCTCACGCAATCGGCCATGGATCAGCAGCTCGATCCTCTCGTCGGCCGCGATACGGAGGTGGACCGGGTGATCCAGATCCTCTGCCGCAGAACGAAGAATAATCCTGTTCTGATTGGCGAGCCAGGCGTCGGCAAGACCGCCATCGTGGAAGGTCTGGCCCAGAAGATCGCCGACGGCGAGGTTCCCAGCTTCCTAGCCGACAAACGCGTCCTCGCCCTCGATCTAAGTCTGATTGTAGCCGGCACCAAGTACCGCGGCCAGTTTGAGGAGCGCCTCAAGACCATCATGAAGGAGTTGATGGAGAATCAGAACTCCATCGTCTTTATCGACGAGCTCCACACACTGGTCGGTGCCGGTTCAGCCGAAGGTTCGCTCGATGCTGCCAACATCCTCAAACCCGCCCTTAGCCGCGGCGAGATTCAGTGCATCGGCGCGACTACCCCGGCCGAGTACCGCAAGTCCATCGAAAAAGATCGCTCGCTCGAACGCCGCTTCCAGGCCGTCAAGGTTCCTCCGCCCAACGAGGAAGACGCGATCAAAATCATCATGGGCATCAAAGAAAAGTACGAAAAGTTTCACGCGGTCAGCTACACCGACGACGCGATCACTTTCTCGGTCTCGCACTCTTCGCGCTACATTCCCGACCGCTTTCTGCCTGACAAAGCCATCGACCTGATCGACGAGGCGGGAGCCCGCGTAAAGCTTCGCCAGACCTCTCTCCCCGAAGAGCTGACCGAAGTCCAGAAGCGCATCAAGTTCATCGTGCACCGCATGGAGAACGCCATCGCGAACCACGAGTTCGAAAAGGCCCGCTTTTACTCCGACGAGGAGCGGAAGGAACGCGAAAACCTGCGCGCTCTCCGGGACAAGTACCACCTCGACGACTCCTCGGCCGGCATCGTCACCCGCGAGGACATCGAAGACGTTGTCAGCCGCTGGACAGGCGTTCCCGTCACCTCGCTCAAGGAAGAAGAGATGCAGCGCCTCCTTCGCGTCGAAGAAGAGCTGCACAAGCGCGTCATCTCGCAGGATAAGGCCATCTCCGCCCTCTCCCGCGCGATTCGCCGGTCCAGAGCTGGTCTGAAGAATCCTGCCCGCCCCATTGGCTCGTTCCTCTTCCTGGGACCCACAGGCGTGGGTAAAACTGAGATGGCCCGCACGCTGGCGCAGTTCCTCTTCGGCAGCGAAAAGGCGCTGATCCGTTTCGACATGTCGGAGTTCATGGAGAAGCATTCGGTGTCGAAGCTGATTGGTTCACCTCCGGGCTATGTAGGCTACGAGGAAGGCGGCCAGCTCACCGAGCGAGTCAAGCGCAACCCCTACTCCGTCGTCCTGCTGGACGAGATCGAAAAGGCTCATCCGGACGTCTACAACCTGCTGCTACAGGTCTTTGAAGACGGCCAGCTGACCGATGGTCTGGGCAATACGGTGGACTTCAAGAACACCATTATCGTCATGACCTCGAACATCGGGGCCAAGCATCTGCAGAAGCAGCAGGGCCTGGGGTTCCAGTCGTCCGACGAAAACATGGCGCTCGATAAGATGGAAGAACTGGTCAAGGGTGAGGTCAAGCGAACCTTCAACCCCGAGTTCCTGAACCGCCTGGACGAGATCATCATCTTCACCTCGCTCATCGAGAGCGACTTGATGCAGATTCTCGAACTGCTGGTCCAGCAGCTCAACGTCAACCTCGTTCACAAGGCGATCACCATTTCGGTGAATGATGACGCCAAGCGGTACATCCTCGCCAAAACGGCCAGCGACCGTACTTACGGCGCACGTCCGCTACGCCGTGCGCTGCAACGCTTCGTCGAGGATCCTCTCTCTGAAGCCCTGATCGCCGGTGGGATTAAGGAACGTCCTGCCTTCCTCGAGGTCTACCTCGACAACAACCAGCTCTTCTACCGCCCGATCTCCGAGTCCGAGGAAAAAGCTGACGGCCTCGCGCTCACCACGGTCTGAAGCTGCTTCACTCCACAAGCAGAAGGGACTCGCTTCGGCGAGTCCCTTCTGCTTCCAGATGATGTCAATGCGGACTCAGCCGATTCGAGTTTTGCTCGTTAAGGTAGTTCATCTCTGCATAGCCACTTCTCTTGCCCGTACAAAGACTCTTTCAAACATCGACGCGTTCAGCTTTCCGGTGTTGGTATTGCGCAGCGATGGATGATAGCTGCCCAACAGCGTAAGTCCATTCGGCAGCCGATACTCCGCCCCGTGACCGAAGCTGTACACGCTCCGGCGAGCGATCACACCCGAACCAACCAGGTGCGCCAGATAGCCATCCCACGCGATCTTTCCCAGGCAGACCACCACCCGCACTTCTGGTAACGCGGCGATCTCCGCTGCCAGATGCATCGAGCAGTTCCGCACCTCGTCAGGCGTAGGCTTATCTCCCGGCGGCGCGCATCGCACCACGGATCCAATCCAGAGGTTTTTCAGCCGCAGACCATCGTCCGCCGCCAGTGCGCGCTGTTTGGTCGCCAGCCCCAGCCCATGCAGGATTGGAAACATAAAGTCTCCTGAACCGTCGCCAGTAAAGGGCCGCCCCGTGCGATTCGCTCCATGCGCTCCGGGAGCCAGCCCAAGTGCGAGAATGCGGGCGCCTGGGTCGCCAAAACCCGGCACGGGCCGCGCCCAATAGCTCTGTTCCCGGTAAGCCTTGCGCCGAGTCTCCCCGATCGCTGAACAATAGGAGCGCAGACGCGGGCAACGTTCGCAAGCTACAACATCCTCTCGCGCAAGTACGAGAAGGTCTTCTGCCTGGAGCGTTAAAGGCCGCGGCGCAACCACAACTTTCCTGCCAGTACCGTTAGCCACCATCACAAGAAAACGTTAGCAGACAATACAATTTCATCAGAGGGTAGGATGAGCAGGAACGGACCCCTCGGCCGTTTCCCCTCAAGCATCAGACGAGCTTCGCACACGCGCACATTGCAAAAGACCGGCCGCGTAGACGCCATCCGACCGGAAGTCGTCCTATGGACTAGGTCGGACCGGGCGTCCACATCAGGAAGAAGGAAGTTTTGGAAGAACAACGCATTGGCAGGATGTATCTCAACCTTCTGAAGAAGGGACTTTCCGGGCTGGGTTACTCAATCTTCGGTCGCGGCCTGCGCCGTTCTCCTGCGCTGCCCTGGCTGATCATTCTGGTGCTCGTCGGGATTCCCAGCCTGGGCTGGTATCTGCATCGCAGAGGCCAGTTTCATACCCTCAAGCGGGAGATCAAGGGCCAGCACGACGAACCACCTCAACTTCCCAGTCCCGGAGGCATGGAGCCCATCGTCCTCCGCCGCACTGTCAGGGTAGGCTCCACCGTACCGGAACTGACGTCGGTCACGCTGCTGCCAGGTCTGGGTATGGACGTCCTGCAACTCACCGCTGCTTTGCCGAAGATCGGCGCAGTGAATCTGCTCGCGAACCCAACCGTCGAGGCGATGGCCGACTCCACGGCAAACAATCACCCGGCCCTCTATGACACTCGTGGAGCGATCGAAGCTCCCTGGGGAGGGCTGCTGATGGGCCTGATTTCGCCGATCGGTGCCTCCATGACAGCCAACTGGGCCGGTCATTCGCTCGAGGTGCCGACAGAAGTTACCTCCCGTGCGATCGACGACTCTGGATTGCTCTCTCACATCTCCATCGATTCGGAACACGTCAATACGCTGGCGGACGGCGCGCAAGCAACTGGCATCCTGCATGCCACCAACTTCAACGGACATTGGCCTTCCCGCCTGGATATGCAGATCTCGGGCCAGCTCGGTCCTTCTGACCTCACGCTCATCCTGACCGCCACCAACACCGGCTCCGTACCGCTTCCCTTTGGAGCGGGCTGGCATCCCCGCTTCGCCGTGCTGAATCAGAGCCGCGACCAGGTGGAACTGCGCCTTCCTGAGGGCGACCAGGTAGAAACACCCGATCCGAATACCGGAAAGCCAACTGGACAATTTATTGCGCCACCCGCGCAGATCACGCGCATGCAAACTAGTGCCGCAGCTGTGGACGGAACTTCCATCCTGCTTTCTCTCGCCCACCTGAAGCCAGCCTTGCTGGACACTATTCCCACAGCCGAGTTTCGCGATCCGGCCAGCGGCTATGGGCTGCGCCTCTCGTCCGTTTCTTCAAACACGCGCGCGCTCAGGATCGTCGCCCCCGTATCGAACGAGTACGTCTCGCTCGGCCTGCAAACCAACTACGACGACCCATTTGGAAATATGTGGAGCACCGGGGAAGGCTCCGGGATGGTTACGCTGCAACCCGGCCAGAGCTTCGAGTGGAGAGTCCGGCTCGAGATCTTTCCCATCCTGTCGCATAATTCATCGATCCCCAACTAAAGGTCTCGTGCGCTGGTTTGACCCTGCCCCGCGAACGCCCGTACAGTGAAAGAGGCGTCATCTGCGCGCGAGACCCGTCGTACCGGCGGCGCGCGGAATTTTCATCCGCCCAAGAAGGCAAAGACTTTGACCCCCAACGAGACCATGGAACCAGAGATCGCGGCGGAAGCGCACCCGTCGGACGAGCACACACGCGAACACCAGCAGGAAACCGGCCTTACAGAGTCCGGGCATGAAGGCCATGACCATGCTCACGAAGGCCACACCCACGCCGCTCAGCCGACGCTGAATCCGGAGTTGATGCGTGAAATTGCCGCTGAAGTGGATGCCGACACCGTTTCCAAGGCGTTCCGCACTGTGATTAAGAAATACCAGAAGCTCGCGCGCATTCCCGGCTTTCGCGTAGGCAAAGTTCCCGAGCAGGTAATCAAAAACCGCTTCGCGAAGGAGGTTCGCCAGGAGGTTCTCGAAGCGCTCGTCTCCGAACGTTTCCGTCAGTCTCTCGAGTCCGAGGAACTGCAGCCTGTCTCCGAGCCTCAACTCACCAACCTGATGCTCGTCGATGGTCAACCGCTGAAGTTTACGGCGGCCTTTGAGGTGCTGCCCAAAGTTGATATTTCGGGCTATGACTCTGTTTCGGTCCAGAAGCCGGAAGCGACACTAACCGACGAGGAGTACAGGACCGAACTCGCACGTGTCATGGACCAGCATGCAACGGTGGAAACCGTTGAAGAAGAGCGCGCGATGACGGATGGCGACTGGGCCGAGATCGAGTTCACCGGCCAGATGCAGGAGCTCGCCCAGACTGTCTTTGCAGAAGGTCTCGAAAGCAAGCAGGAGCCTGAAGAGATTACCGGAGAAGACGTGCTGATTGAAGTCGGCGGTGTGAACACGCTGCCGGCATTCTCTGACGCCCTGCGCAACCGCAAAGTCGGCGATGAGATG
>JAABUJ010001373.1_pt1 | contig 36466 bp, 30 predicted proteins | sample 5559131 | NCBI WGS metagenome assembly JAABUJ01 (sample SAMN10711875, study PRJNA513366) | rock metagenome | isolation source: Antarctica rocks | place: Antarctica: Victoria Land, Mt New Zealand nord | collected 2016-01-07 | reverse complement strand
TGATGTGTTCTGCATTTATAAATTTCATCATTATAGATTCTGTTACTCATTTTGAGCTGCACAGTCATTTTACATAATTAATTAAAATGTTCTCTCTAACTTCAATCTTATAATTTTCTGTCTGTATACATATCACTATAACTCATTAATCTTTCATTTTGATGCTCTGTATCAGTATGCTGTGCATAATGACATCATAAATGATGATGATTATCTTGCTATCTACTTTTAAAGATGTAATTCATCTAATATTACTCTGCAGTGACTCTTTTTCAGTCACTGTGAATGCATACATCATCAGATTATTTAACTTTAGTTGTTTAATAGCTACAATCTTAATAATAATGATGTTTTGATTTGCAGTGACATAGATATGATTGTTGATGCAGTTATGTAGTGTGACTGATGAGAGAGTGCATTAATGATTAATAAGAACAGTGTCAGTGAGTTTGATGACAATTCTGCAGTCATTAAATATAAAAAGATCTGTGATGATGCTTCTTTCTTCAAATAATGATGAAAAGAATGCTGCTGTTAAGAATGACAATGCATTTACTGTCATTTAAACTTAAATATATGTATATCTATATTCTGTAATGACAGAGAATTGCAATGCAGAGTTTTTGCTGATAAGAATCTTTAGAATGTTTTTTGTAACTGTAATGTTGTGTTGCACTGTGTTCATAATTCATCATAGAGCTTTCAGGTCAGCTGCAATTTAAGCTGTTTTAAATTAATTTAAAACTTTTTTCACAAAGTTCTGAACAGATCTGACAAAGAATTCAATGTAGATTCATTAAAGAATCTTCTTAAACTTATCTTTCTTAATCTTTGAGTTCATAAAGGCCTGAAGTTGAGTTGCTTTATGTTTTAATTGAGTGATGTGCTCTGATAAAGAGAAGAATTGCACACTCACTGCTGATTATAAGAATTCTGACATCATGATCTATATCAAGTTATAAAGCACAATGAGAAGAGTTACTGACTAGATTTTGGGCTTATTTGATGTGGTTCTGGTAAAGTTATTTCAAAAATTCATTTTGAGCTAGAGGAGGTGTTTTTTTCCTATTGAGCGGAGTGATGGAAGCATTTGCAGAAGATGGTTACCTTAGTGTCTTCTTCATAAGGTTAGATCGAGACTCGATAAGGTAAAAATGGTAATATATACGCTTTATATCGTATCAAGATAACGTTAACTTGTGCTGAAACCTAAGGTAGTCCTCATTTCGCTTCCGGAGCCAAGCTACCTTACCTTACCTTACCTCACTCGTCCACGTACGTACGTGACGGAACTCGTCGGATTTACCTACCTATACGTGCACTTGATTGTGCATCGTGACAGCGTCGACGGCAAGCCAAGTCCCCCTCCACAATTGTCAAGGCAAAGTGAAAAGTCCACAAGTTGATGGCCTGCCAATACTGCTGTGGTTTAGCTATCAACCAGACCAGGGCATGGCATTGTACACGTACATATGCTTTGACCTGAGAATGTTGGCTTCACAAACGCCCAGCTTGGTTCGACTACCGCAACCGCAGCCATCCTGAACAAAGATGGCTTTAGCCAGTCCCGTTTTTTGCTTGGGAATTGTGCTCCTGTTGTACCTGGCCTCCTTTCTTGTTTTCGCTGTCTTGAGGATAATCACCGGGATTTCCATACAGCGGATCGGCTACTTCTCGTTGCGCCATATTGCCTACACTCCGAAAGATGGGATTCGACTCGATATACGGGGCTTGGGTCTGCATCTGCACCGTCCGACCTTCGCGCAACCGACCTGGATCAGCCTCAAGTTTACAGAGTTGAGGGTCACCGTGGATCTGAAGACTTTGGCTGCAGGACAAAATGGCGGTGGCTCATCGAAGATGGAGGATACCCTGGATGCGGCTGATGGACCTAACTGCACACTGGGTTGGGCCGAAGGCAAGGGCAAGCCGCCTGAAGGGCAATTCCGTTCCCAACAAAACCAGAATCGGACGTGGGAGAGGATGATGGAGCTCAAGGAGAAGATTAAGCGGCTACAACGGAAAATCCATTGGCTACGTTTGGTTGACGTCATGGCCCTCAATTCCATGCTGATCATCACGGACATTGCCTGTCTACAGATCGGAACTTTCACCATGGCTGTGGATACACGACGTAAGACGGTGGATCGCAGCAGACTGTTTCAACACAAGAAGGACCCCCGAGGTGAACTGCGGCCTGCGGAATGGATGTTTGGACTAAGAAGTGTGCTTTTCACTCCCGAAAGCAGGGACTCGCTAGAGATACTTGACGCCTGTGGACTCAACATTCACGGATTGCTGTACAAGGACCGGGAAGGTCTTCGCGACGCGTCGGTGTCCCTTAAGCTTGGGCGGGTCCATATCCCTTACGATGACCTGGTCACTTGTTTCAAGCGGATTCAACACTGTAGAAGAGCACACTCTGGCTTCGGATCTGGCTCCTGGGAAGGCGACATCTCCGTGACAAATGTCATGGGTGAGCTGGACGTGCCGGGTAGCAGGGAACAAACGATAGTCCAGGCTGTATCAGATTGGAAAGAATTCGTCAGCTCCATTCTACGTGGAATTCAAGAGGTGCAGTTAGCTGTGAGTTTTATTGGCTTGTCGAAGAGGATCCATTCGATGCAACCACTTGGATCACCTCTGTACTTGAATATTTCGATGAACGAAGTAGGCATCGATCTCCACCGCTTAGACCCGAAGAGTCCGGCGCATCGAATGTATTTCTCTTCTAAAGACATAGCTCACGAAGCATTACTTGCTGCCATCTCGATAGCAATCAGCATAGACGATGGGGGTGGAAATCCTGACCGGCTGATATACGTCCCAATGGCTACCACAACCGTCAAAACAACACTCCCGTCTAAGACCATTGCCTACTCGGACGACCAGAATGCGACACAACGGAATGCAAATATTCTCTTCGCAAACATTGTTGTTACTTCCCCATCGCTTGACCTTGACCCAAGACACTTGCCTCTCGTACTAGTCCTCCTGCAGTCCCGTTCAATGTCTTCCGGAGGGTCAGTGCAAGACAACCACCACCTGATATCCCGACTATTACCAAAAGCCAGTATCAGGCTATCCGTGCATGAGCCGGTAATCAGGGTTGTGCTTCCGTCCGCGGATCTGAAGTCCACGGATCCCGAAGACTACGACTTATTGATATCGTCGATATCCTCCATCTCATTAGACGTCGAATCGTCGCACTCAGCAACCGATAGAGTCAGTTACGCACTCATTTCGAACTTTAGGATCGCATCCCATCAACTCTACTACCAGACTGCAACCGGGGATCGGCATAACCTGCTTGTCACCCAGGCTCTCGAACTAAGGGTTGAGATGTATGCATCGCCTGAGGTGCACGTGCTGGCGACCGGCAATTTAAAGACATTCTCTGTGCATTTGGTGCGTCCCGAGATCAGTACCGGGCTGCATCAGATAGTCAAGCAGTTGAGAGATGGTGTACGATCAGGAGAGGCTGGTTCCCTTGCAACTTCTCGCAAGGTCAATCTTCTACGGCGGCTACCGCCCTGGTTACATCATTTCAGCCTCCAAGGTTCTGACTTTGGCGTCGAAATTGCCGGAATGGATCCCGAGATCTCACAGAATACTCGAGGTATCGCATTGCAGCTCGAGTCGTGGACTGCGGAATATAAGGCTCATAAGAACGAAACGTCCAAAAGGCCACCGCTGTCAAAACGCAGAACAACGAGCCAGCTGGATGCGACTACGGAGGACTCGTTCGCAGAAGCTGCGTCTCCTATTAGGCCAAGCAAGACGGCTCAAGATGCGAAGGATGGTAGACGCCTTGCTGTACACTTTAGGGATCTTGAAGGTTACATCGTCGACTCCTTAGATCACTGGGAACCCAGCGCATTCCTTTCTCTTCCTCGCCTCGAGATTGCGCTCACGTCGTCCAAAGACTCCCAGGGCCCGATCCTTCATGTCAATTCCTACTTCCAAACTCTATACTTGAACTATTCACTTTACCGCCATTACGCTATTGCGGTGGCCTGCACAGCGCTTCGAAACTCATTCACCGCAACGCAGGAAGCATCGGAAAAAGCGCCAACTCTCGAAACGTGCTCGCAGGACCCTGTGAGGCGCAAACCTTCAGACGAGAGTGAGCAACGGGAGGAGTTGGTGACGATTGATGTGAAGGCATCGCTGCTACAGATCAAGGTGACGATGCCCTCAGATCCGCCTATGATGGTTCAGATCTATGGTCTGGATACCGGCCGGCATCGTTGGGCTGCTCCATTCATGAGGGCTAGCCTTGTCCGCCTATATGTGGAAGCTACCAGACTGAAGCAAGTCTGGGCCCGGATTGTTAGCATCAGAAATCATCGCCTTGATTTCCGACAGAGTCGGAGGAAGTCTGGCAAATCATTCGTCAATGAAAAGTCCATCGACGTGTCTGCGGACTTCATTAGACTAGCAGTTCCCCATCAACTTGTCCTTCATAAGGTCTTTGATAATCTTGTTAATGTGGTCAAGGCTACCGAACAGCTTCACCATCGATTTAGAGCTGGAACAAACGAGTATGTCCTCGAAAAGCATCCCGAAGGACCAAAGCGGGTGCCACGGATCTCGGTGCGTAGCAAGACTTTGCAACTTGAACTTGAAGATGGACCCTTCGAATGGAAATTAGGCGTTATTTATCGCCTAGGGCTTGTGGAGCAGAAACACAGACTAGCTCGAGAAAATGCCTTCAAAGTTAAGACCAAGAAATTAGAGGAGGCCCAGATTCGTCGGGGATCATCCCGTTTTCGCGCACAAACATCCCGCCTGCAACCTCGTGGCAGGAGTAAGCTTTCTCAGACTGACGAGGTCAGACATCGAAGCAATAGTAACGAGGCAAGACCTCGTCGTCGTTCCACCTCGCGTGTGAATCGTAGCCGGCACATGCGCTACGATCCTGACGGGGTATGTGATTTGAGTGGTGAAGCTACCGTCACGGTGGAAAAGGCTTGGAAGAGATTACAGGAATATGAGAGTCGGAGCTGGAAGAAACGGATTGATAGAGGCTTACAATACCAGAACGCTGCTATGCGAGAGATTCGTAGAATCATCTCTGGTGCAGACGAGGTGCCCGAGAGCGGTGACCAGACGGAGCAAATCCTGGGTATACCCGCTCGACCGGGCCTGATGTCAGCTCTCATCAGCGATCTTAGTGTGGTCATTGATAAGCCCTCATTTCCCATTGCTGAGTACCCGAGATTCCTGAACAGGGTTGGCAAGGGTATGCCTTTCGATATGAAGTACTCACTTCTGATACCCATGAATGTTCGGATTGATATGGGTGAGGCTCGAGTCACCTTACGAGATTATCCACTGCCTTTACTGCACGTACCAGCCATCAAGCTGGGCCAGTCCCCGCGATTGCCAAGCTGGTCGCTCAAGACCGACTTCATCATTGCAGAAGAGTTCAGAGCTAGCGAGTCGACACGGCACGTCCAGGTGAACGTGATACCGCCAGAGAAATTTTCCCAGCATGATCGACGCAGCTGCTTTGCAATTGATGTCCGCCGAACTGTGTCTCCGGTCAAGACTTACTCAGACGTCATCATTGACATTAACACCAGCCATCCTACCAGTATGACATGGGGCACGTCCTACCAGCCGGCAATACAAGATATGATGATGATAATCGAAGGCTTCACGAAACCACGGGTCTATCCGTCCGAACGGACAGGATTCTGGGACAAGATCCGGCTGAGTGTGCATTCTCGCATCAATGTCCGATGGAAAGGTGAGGGCGACGTGCATCTTAAGCTAAAAGGTATGTAATCTCTACGATGATCTATGCTGCAGACTAATGTCTGAAAGGTGCTCGCGATCCATACTTTGTTACCAGTCACGGCGCGGGATTCATCATGTGCTGGCGGAACGACGTCCAATGGAGCATTCATCAAGACGACGATCCGAAGAAGTTCATGGCTGTCTCTGGTGGCGAATATGTATTAGCAATCCCTAATTACAGCCATCAGGCTCATCAGGCTATGGATGCTGTTGATCGCGATGGCGGGAGCAGTGTCTCCAACAGTAGCAGCTCGGAAGATAGTGCCCTTTTCAAGAAAGTCGTCATGAAGCTATCTGGCAATGTCCGGTGGTTGGCTGGTCTCGTCTTTGAGCGTAACGTCAACGGGGGCGGTCGGTCCTTTGCTTTTAGGCCACATTACGACGTCACGCTGAGAAATGTCGGCCACTCAAAGGATCCCACAAGACAGGTTCGAAGCATAGGTACCTGTGAGTACTGACCTAGGCTAACAAAATTCCAGGATTATGACGCGTTCCAAGGCTTCCGAAGTCACCACATACACTTGTCACTCGCAGTCGTTGCCCCCTTGAATCGGGATTGGTCAGTCACGAATCTGAAGCCATCCTCGAATTACAATACGGTACATCTCACTCCTCGCTTCTTCACCCACTTCTTCAGTTGGTGGTCAATGTTTTCTGGTGTCATGTCCCTCCCCGTGCGACAAGGCAACCTCTGGCCAGGACTCGAAAAGTCGAGTAAAAAGTTTGGCCGACATCTCGCTACAATCAAATACAATTTGCTCTTATCTCCACTATCCATCGCCCAAATATATAAACACAAGGACCCCGAAGACTACACTGAAGATGTAATAACTGCGACCGGGCTGAAGTTAAGGTTAGATAGCTTCATGTTGGATCTCCATCAGCGCAGGGAAGAATTTGCGGCGCAAGCCAAAGGTCCGGTCAAACCAATCAAAACAAGTGGCATGCGGATCGACCAGGCACAATTGGACTTCATATCTGCTGATATACGGGCAGTGTCAGCAAGCATAGCAGGAACAACTCCCGAAGATGTGAAGCGAGCTTCAGCCGAGGGTTTGGCCTCATACCAGAATCCTGTCGCCTCTGTCGACATCTCTAAATTCACCATACCTGACAACGACCTCTCATGGATCGATATGGACGACTTCGTCGAGCTGGACTGGATCTTGCCGGCAGAGTCAAACCCGAAAACCAAGATAATGCCGCTCGCTTTCGCCCCTCGTTTTTCTTACTTCAGGCAGACCGACCACGAGGACTCTATATCACACAATGCAACACGGTCGACCACCTTTGGTAACGAACCTACTCACTTTTGTGTGATGTCCCAAGACAACGATCCACGCCGTGTTCAGTGCGACTTGATTAGAGAACGTATTGAGAAGATAGACCAGCAAATCGAGACTCACAGAAGGGTACTCGGAGAACAAGAGCTACGCGTGGTAAGGGACAGCTACAAGGACAAACGCCCAAAAGAACAGTTCGACATCCTAGATCATCAGGGCAAGGTGCTACAGAGCAAGAAGGACTTTCTGCAAAGCGTTTTCGAAGGTCTCTCAGAGCGCCTGCAGAGGAGGGAGTCTGCAGCGCCCAAGCTTGGATCTAACGAGCAAGAACCAAGCAGCAGTAAATCTAGATATGATTATACCAATCAGCATGTGGAAGCTGAAGCAGAGGTGCTGGAAGCAGCACCGCTTGCAGACCTAGTCTCCGATTTCAATAATCGTTTCATCGCCCACAACGTCCAATTGAAATGGAACAATGCTCTACGGAATATCATTCTTCGTTACGTGCACCAGGTCAGTCAGAGACGGGGTTTCGTCTACTATATGTCTCGACGAGCTGTGAAGTTCATTCTAGACATCGTTGAAGAGCAGCACAAAGCCAAGACCAAGTCTCCGGAGTCGCCGCGAGATAACGCACTTCCTTCGATCGGTTCACCTTCAGTACCCATAAGCCCCAAGGATGCCAGTGATTCGGAGGTTGAAAGCCGAATACAACAGTTACTGGACGATGGCAAAAAGTTCGTTGAAGCGGATGATCCGACATCCTCGGATAGTGCGGCGAAACCCTCGACAGTGGATACAGAGAAGAACATCGCGGTCAATTTCACACCACAAAACAGCTACTACGTCCGGCTCATCGCTCCACAGATTCAGTTGCAAAGCGAAAAGAACGCTAAGTCAGTGCTGCTAGTAACGGCGAAGGGCATGCAATTGAAGGTGGTTCAAATCATGGATAAAGACCGCATCGCAGACGATGTCAGTGGTTTGGTGCAGCGTAGGTTCTCTGTCGACATGGATAGTGTGCAATTCTTCGTTTCGGACGAGAAGACGCTCCTACAGTACTTACATATGTACTCCGGTACACGCTACGGCACCCGTAAGGGGTCAGCATGGCCACCTTGGGTGCCTATGGAAGTAATGTTTGACTTCAAACTGAACCCTTTCGGCTTCTCACGGGTCGTGGAGAGGACCTCAGCAAGCTTGAGATACGATAAATACAACACCCTCCGGCTAAAGTACAACGATGAAGTGACTGATGGGGAGCCAGGGCACGAAGTAAGCTTGGAGAACACCGAAAGTAGGATTGATCACCTCTCGGTCGACTTCCCTCAAATTCGAGCTATATGCGATTCCGATCAGTACTATACGATGTACATCATAGTACTAGACTTGCTGCTGTTCAGCGAGCCTCTGGAGAAGGTACGCAGTGAGAAACTTGAGAAGATCATGCTGGCTTCTGATTTCAGTGACCTGCGGGGGACGCCAGAGACGGTGACCCGTTTACAAGAGCGTATCCGACAACTTGAGGAGATCAAAACCCATTTCCAGATCAATGCCAAGTACCTTGACCTTCAAGGTTGGCAGGACCGTCTGGCCATCGAACGGGATCTGGCCAACTGCGAAGATGAGCTTTTCTTCATGATGAAAGCCATCACAACATCTCAGCGGAAAGGCGATGACCGATCCCAGTCTTCTCGGACGAACGGACTTCTTCGGTGGTATCTCTCGGCATCTGAGGTCGTGTGGCACCTGATGCGAGAGAAGAATGAGCCCCTTGTGGAGTTCCAGCTAAGAAACGCTGTTTACGACCGTATCGACAATAGCGACGGTTCGAACCACAACACCATGGCAATCGAACGAGTTCGCGGTCTTAACCTACTTCCGGACGCTCTGTATCCGGAGATGATTGCGCCCTATTTCGAAAATGGAAGGCCGTTCACAGAGAGTGCGACCAAAATGTTAAGAGTACAGTGGCATATGTTGGAGGCCATCGCAGGCATACCCGTACTAGACCAGTTCGAAGTTGATCTCTATCCTTTGAAGATTCAGTTAGAACATGAGATTGGGAAAAAGCTCTTCGAGTACATCTTCCCTGGAATCAATTCAAATGCTTTTGAAGGCGAAGGACTCTCGTCTCCCATGGTAAAACCCATTCGTTCTGTGCCACTTGAGGACGACGGTTCGGACATCGAAGACGGACCGTACGACATCTCCAGTGAACAGGTCGACTTTGATGCTGAAAGTGATCAAAGGATATCGAGCTCAGGAGCTGGCTCGCTTGAGCTGAGACTCAAACCAACATTGACCTTACCAGACAACAGCCGCCCAGCATCATCTATGCGCAACAGATCGGGTATACGGGGCAAGGGAAGTCCCAACGAAGACTTTCATCATTTCAAACTATTCCAGCACTCAAATAGATCAACGTCTACCAGAAATATCCAATCAATTCGCACAGTCAACAAAAAAGCGTCAGCTGATAGTCTGCTCGCAAATGCTCGACGTTCGAATGATGCCTCTTCGAGCAATCTGTCAGGCTTAAATAGCAACGGGGACAAGGTTAAGAAATTCGGGTTGCACCGTTCCACGAGTAAGGATGGTATGAAAGAGAAGGACAAGCCATCCGACGATCTGACCCAAATGATCTCAAGAGCCTCAAACTACATGACTCTAGCTTACGTGAAAATACCCAGCGTTGTACTCTGTCTGAGTTATAAGGGCAAGGGAGAACGGAATATTGAAGACGTACATGATTTTGTCTTCCGTATGCCTGCCTTGGAGTATCGGAATAAGACATGGTCAAAACTCGACCTTGCCTTGCGGCTGAAAAAGGATGTGATCAGAGCCCTCATCTCCCATACCGGCGCAATCATCGGCAACAAAATCTCCCATCATCGACCCAACAAGCAGCAACAGAGTCGTTTACGGGAAATTGCCAACTCTTCAATGCTGTTACCGAATACGGACAGCTTGACCGACACTACAGATACCGCTATGTCGCAAGATCGGAGCATTAGTCGTGATCGATCAGCATCTCCGCGTCGATCGTTCAACTCGGGTGGAGGCAGTCATCTTACCCGTACTGAATCATATGCCTCCAGTCTCAAAAGCCTGTCGACGCGAAGCGCAACGTTTACCTCCGAACCAACATCAATCCCGGCATCTCGCGCTGAGAGTGGAGATGAGGTAAGTTTCCAAGCATCACTGTTTGATGCTGAAGCTTTGAGCTAATCCTCCACAGAGTTACAGCTACAAACACTACAGACTCGGGCGGTCCCTTACCACCAACGATCGTAAATGGGCTCACTTCCATCACAAAGATAGCAACGATGACGAGATCGAAGACGGGTAAGAGTTGTCTACTCCCTCGCTCTCGTGTCTATTCTCTAACACCTGTCAGCAAGCGCAAGAAATCCGTGGTCTTGCTTGGTAAGAAAATCCTGGGCTCTCTCAACTAACGGCTCTCTCACGACGGTTCTGACTCGTTCCATCGTCTCAAACAATACCTCGGGCGTTCCGGACCTTATAGACCATTGAATACTACGAACTTAATCGACGGTAGTTGTACTTTACATGCATAAGGCGGTGTTATAGGCTGGCTTTCAAAAGCCAATCTCTCCTTCATGCGTCTAGCATTTCTGGAGTTTTATCAGCTTGTTATTTCGCTGCATACACGTTTGCATCTGGACAGGGGCATTGAGAACGGGAATGGATGGCGCGCATGTGTATAGGTAGGACATCGGTCATGTGTATTGTTTGATGGCATCTGTATATTAATAGAACTGTAATGCTTGCCTAATTAGCTCCGCAGCACATGAAATGTTTCTCGTCCGCAACGCCATGATGTGGTGACTAAAGTCGCGGGCCTTTCCCGAAGGATGCTCTAACAAGCTGTTCGGTGACGAAGCCAGTATACTGAAGGATATCTTAGACTGATGAAATTTTAAGATCTTTCAGAGGCGTGTAATCAACTACCAACTCAATATCATGCTACAGCTCGGTTGGGTCAAAGTCAAGACGAGGAAGGCGTGAAGTGACTGCTTGAAATACACTAGATGAGTGTGGCATCACATGACGATACAAGTCCCGTATCCATGACACACGGTCTTCTCACGACCATCAGAGCTCCTCCTTACGCGACGCCTTCTCCAACTCCTGCTGTCTCACATATTCCGCCGCTCTAGCTTTCACATTCTCCACGCTCTTCGCATTCCCCTCCTTCTCCTCGAACTCCAACCATCGTTTGAAGAAGTACTTGGCCTTCTTGCTCTTCAGCTTGCCCGACGTCACCCGCCCAAACAGCCGGCGCGCTTGGTCTTTCTCGCCGGCTTTGATCTCGAGATCGAGCAGCACGTTCCACAGATCCAGCCGCTTCGGGAAGGTGCTCAGGAGGCCTTCGAAGATAGTGCGGCCGCGTTCGGGGTCACCGTGCCGCGAGCGGAATTCCAGCTGTGCGAATTTGGAGGTCAAGTCTAGATGGGTGAACTTGGGGAGAGATTGCATGGCACGAGGTAGCAAGGCGCGTCCACGATCAGGCGAACTGACCACGTCGAAGAGAAACGTCGCATAATTCAGCCACACCTTGGGATCTTGAGAGAATTTCTTGACCATTGACTGGAAGAGGTCATCTGCTTTCTACAGAGATACTTCGTTAGCGCTGGGGGAGTAGATGAAAATGGCACCGCTCACCTCATGCTTGCCAGACTGTATCCAAATACTCGTCAATCGCTCATGGATCTCTTGAGCATCGTTATACTCGCAGCCCCTTTTGAAGACTTTCTCCACCGATTCATCGTCGCCATATGTGTTTTCCAAGTTGAGCATGGCAATCCACACATTCATCTTTTCAGTCTCCTCTCTCATACTGATGGTTCTCACGGCCCTCTCGGCAACTTCCCGAGCCTTTGCAACATCGCTGTGCTGCAGCTCAAAGGCAATATAGCTAATCCAAAGGTAGGAAGAGTCTGGTTGGCCTAGCAGCAGGCGCTCAAAGTCTGCGATTGATTGTGGACTTTGGGCATCGAGATCAGCCGTCCTGTCGGTTTGGATTTCCGACTTCCTTTTCTTTCTTTTCTGCAAAGTGCTAGTCTCTGCAGTGGTCTCAGCCGGCACAGCTGTCTCTTCGCCAAGGCCCCCCGTCCAGTCGAAACCTCCGGTGCTCAAGCCTGTGGTTCCGGGTCTTGGCTTCAGTATGTCTGTGTCGTCAACAGCGTCGCCCATTGGAGTGTCTGCAGCATCCAGCTTGCTCGCCGTGTCATGTACATGGTCAAGATCAACTCCGTTGCCCGTGTCAAAGCCTTCGTCATCAGCTATATCCCCGTCGTCGGCACCTAAACGGACTCCATCCATGCTTTCCGCCTCGTTATCGCTATCGTCTTCGCCTTCCTCCGAATCAATTTCAAAATAAGACGCTTTCAGGCCGAAGTTGATTCGTCTTTTCTCGTGGTCCACCTTTAGTACCTTCGCCTTGACCGCGTCTCCCTCGTTATACAACTTTTTCACATTTTCTACTCGCTGCTCAGCCATCTCGCTTCGATGGCACAAGCCACTCACGTTCGTAGAGTTGTCCACAACAATGAAAACGCCGAAGTCCTCCGCCTTCCGAACCTTACCAGTAACAATCTGACCTGCCTTTATGTCGTCAAAGGTGATAGGAGCAACGTAAGTTTTGCCTAAAATCGATTGTTTGAGGCTCAGCTGCACATGGTTGAGCAGAGGGTCTACAAGGATAACCTTGCCTTGGACAAGCTGATCAATCTCGAAGGAGGATTTCCAGTCCTTGAGGAACGAGTCGGAAAGATCGGAGACGCGAACATAAGCTGTGATGTTCGTACCAAGCGTGACGAAAAGACCGTTATCTGCTACATTCTTCACAAAACCGCGGACAACGTCGTTTACATTCAGCTGAGAAAGGTTTCGAATTTCGGGATCTCGAACGGGTAAGGACGAGCTAAGGACTTTGGAAGGACGAGCCGAGAGGATTATTTTTTTGTTAGGTACGTCCAGATCAGCAATGCAGACGCGGATGGCCTGGTTTTTCTGGAACGTAGTTGGGTTTGCATGCGAATAATCGTCAGCGAGATCCGTTAAGTGTATTGGACCAGAGATTATATCGTTCAACTGAACCATCAGCTGTCGCTCTGTGACTTTAGTAACTCGTCCCGGTAAGATCATGCCTGAAGATAAATCTGTCAGACTTAGTTGAGCGGTAGAGACGCCAGACCTCGCGGAGAGATCGAGTCGGTTGTTAGTCACATCAACGGCAGTAACATGCACCCGGAGAGCGGACCCAAGCGGAAAGTTCTTCTCAAGATCCTGTAGTAAAGATACATCATCTGAAACATCCGTAATCCGGATGCGGCCTCGAATATTTGGCGACAAATTCACCCACAGACAGTCAGCCGCGATGTTGTTGATGAATGCAAGCCATGAAGATCCAACTTCAACTTGATCTAGACTGAGGACACTGAGTCTTTCTCCGTTTTGATTGCTTAGCTTTGCTGTCAGCTCGAACACAGGGGTTCTTCCGCTGTGCGTGATGGGCAGAAACCTATGATTTCGAGCATCATGAACGCCCAGGATACGGACAGGTAGGATCTGCTTAGTACTGAAGCTGCGGAGGGGATGCTTCCTGTCTTTGATATCCGCCCAGGAATCAAATACCTCGGACACATCAATCCTTCCCTGGATGCCATCGGCCAGCTGAACGTTCATCTGCGTATCTTTTACGGACACGATCTTTGCCTTTGTGAGCTTACCGATAGTGAAGTCGTCGATCGTCTGCGACTCTTCATCCACAGGATTTGAGATAGCTCGATCTAGCACCTTTGTCTGAACCGTAGCTCTCGATTGCTCCTTGACTTTACTGTTGTCCTCGATCATGGAGAGAAGGAATCGCCGCTGGTCATGATCGACTTTCATGATAGTAGTAGATATAGTTTGATAACGCCGCATGCCAAAATCCTGTAGGGCTAGCACCTCTTCCGGGAGTTGCTTCTTAGGAAGCAGGCCCGTCAAACTCCCTGCAAACTGAACGAAGACACCTGTTGGGATGATGTTCCTCACAAAGCCGTTTACTCTCGAGCTCTCAGTTAGATCATCGAAACTCTTCAATAGCTTTCCATCCTTGGCAGCTTTGATTAAGCTTGGCTTGTTGGTGAGCGTGATTAGGTGCTTGCTCTCCATCTTTTCCAACACTAGCAAGTCACGTAGTGGTTGACCGACTCTGATCTTCTCCAATGCAGTGGCAATCTTGTGCTCTGAGCCATCCGTCAAATGACCTAGAGGGACTCGTGCTGTGAGCGCAGAACCCTCCAGCTCTATCCGTATGTCATCGGTCGACTTCTCCACTACGGTGCCGGACACAATATCGCCAATCTGAAGATTCTTCAGTGTAGTCAGTTGAGCAGCACTCAGTTCGACTTGATCCTTGCAAGACACAATCAGTTTCCCTTCGTCCGGGTCCACAGATACAACGTGCACATTGACAACCTGGCCAGTGCGGAAATGCTGCTTGGGGTCCTGAATGTAGGCTTCGCTCATTTCAGATACTGGTAGGAAGCCACGGACCGAGCCATAGAATTGGACGACGGCGCCAGAAGGAAGGATATTAACAAGAGTGCCTGGCGATTGTGCCCCAGGTTGAATGTCTGCGTATGATTTCCAAATGGCAGAATCACTATTGACCAGTGTCTTCTTCAACGTCAAGCGAGCTTGTCGTCGTTCTGGGTTTACTGAAAGAACTCGAGCCTTGACAGACAGGCCTTCCTTGAACTTTTTCTCGGGATGCTGCAAATGTACGTCGGCCATGTGTATCTCCGGCACCATTCCTGTAATCCCGTCCGCGAGAGTGACCAAGACTCCGCCAACGCCTAGGGCATTAATGATGAGCTTCTCGACCTTACCTTTCACGGTTTCCCCAACCTGAATATCTTCGAAACGTAGAAAGGGCTGATCTATAATCTTTCGTTCCATAGAAACAATGTAAAGGTTGTCCATCGAGTTATAGTCCAGGACGCGTGCTTTGTGAATTGAGCCAACCTTATATGGTCCTGTAGACTCTGACAAGGTTTCTATTTTCCCATCTGTAATCCTCGATATGTGGACAAAGCCCGGGGTGCCTACAATGCCTAGATCCACAAAAAGTCCGACTCCTTGCTCCACTTTAACGACCTTCGTGTTGTCCACGATGGTCGAGAGAGGTAGGGCGGTCACTGGGTCTGCAGCACCCTTCCCGTCTGAAAGATCCACTTTATGAGGGCGGAGAGCCAGAATATGGTCGAGAAGCGATACACCCAGCTTCTTTTGGTCATTGTTGGGAAACGTATACACGATGCGTCCTTTGACTTTACTTCCAACCTGATATTTGTTCTCCAGATCTTTCCCATAAGGGCCAGCGCCGGAGTGCACAAGGTCAGCAGTAACATCTACCAAGCCCATCACCTTCCCTGCTATACCTGAAGGTGTAAGTTGTGAGACTAGCAATTCCACTGCCGTACCAGGCATAAACGAGTTCACCCTTGGCGCGTCTGTAAGGTAGTTCGACTTCTTGACATTTCCTATTCTTCGTGGGTCGCTGGAGAGCTTGACGACATTCCCATCTGAGCTGTGGCCCAGGACGATACATAGAAAGACTGCACCCTCTTCAATATGAGCATAATCAACGTCGAGCCCTACTTCTTTTGACGACATGAAACCACGCACGGACTCTTCTTCCAGAGCCACATCCATCACGAGCCCATGATCTTCCACACTTTTTACGCATGCCTGCACCGTGCTATTGACTACTAGGTCCGACTTCGCCAGTCCCGCATTGGCCTTTCGAGGATCCAACGACAACTCAATGTGTTTCTTGTTCTTTCCGCCCACGCTGTCACCAGTAGATGTAACGCACGCTCGTAAGTACTGTCCTAGAGACAGAAATGATCTTAGATCCACATCCCTCTCCTGCTCCAGTCCGGCTTCCGTAGTATCGTCATCAATTGCACCCGTTGACGTCTCAAATCGTTCCGTCACCCTTTCAGAGATCGATGTCAGGGGTACATAACCCGTCAGATTATTGGGCAGAGCGACAGCAACATCGTTAGAATTGATTCGAGAGACCTGACCAAGGACAACGGATCCTGGTACGATTCGCTTATAACTCAATCCTTCAATCTTGATACCATGGTCTTGCGTCTCTTTAGCGACTTGTCCCTTCTTTGTTCTTGACTTTAGCTTTCCTTTTCCTTTTAACCTTGAGGGCTTTGCCGTCTCTGCCACGTCCGAGTCTCCGTTGTCAAGACCATCGTCGAGAACAGCCTTAGTCTTCTTGAGACTCTGTTGCTCGAAAAGAACATCCCTTGTTGCATCAATCTGAATCTGCTTATGCTCCAATGGCGTCAAGATGCTCGCTCCACCTCGAGGAAACGACGGCTCCTCAGGCCCCAGCACCGAAAGTGTGGAGGGTCGATTGTCCAAATTCGGAGCTAAATCATCTGCTTTCCGTGATGGGGCTTGGGGCTTTGAGGACTGATTGTTCTGGGACGTTTTTCTCTTCTTCGAGAGGCGATCGTCAACCGCCGAAGCTCGAGCTTTAGGGTTGTGAGGATGGGACTCTGTATCCGGGCCGCCCTTCCGTTTGATTGGCGCCATGCTGGAGTTGAGAAGGATTAGATCCAATCACGCAAGTATCTGGAGTTAAGCGACCGTGAAGGCCCCGAGAGAGAGCCTCTCAGTGCGCACGAGATTGAGGAACCGGTCATGGACTCAATTGCAGATGCTGCCCCAAAAACTTAAGGCTCCAAACGATACTGGAAAATTGTGCCGGTCGTAAGAATGATATTCCGAGGCTCTACCTGTATAGGTTAGTTTCAATTTTAGTGTGTCTCAATCCAGTTAGTCCGTACTCGACCACCATTTGGCGTCCGCGCCTCGATGGTCTGTGCTTCCGTGCCAATTTGGACGCGTTGCGCGAACTCATCCTCGTCCAGTCATTGCTTTTGCCTACACAGTGCATTTCTGATTTATCGCGGGTTTTGGAAGCTGTAGCTTCTATGTGTGACACTAACTATGCACAATGAAGCTCAAATACACGTCGAACAAGTGCCGGAAGCACTGTCCGGGGAACAATTGCTGTTCTCGCCGCCGGTGTCGTCTTCGGAAGGCCTCAAAGGTGGCAAGCCGAGGAAGAAAGCAACTGTCACTCCGAGGACCTTCACACGCTTCTTTACCCCGCGATCATCTTTCAGCAAACGCAGGCCAAGCAGCTATTCAAGGCATGCTTTGCGGGACATTACTTCTCCTGCAGTCAATCGCCATACCAACTCCAGTAGCCATAAACGGCTGAACTTCGAACCGTTCCCCGATATAAGTCCCTTGCGAGATGAGAATGAATGGTCCAGGCCTGTAGGTGTGAAGAGGAGGAAGATAGCTGTCTCCCCAGACACTACGGTAGATGGATCTTCCCCGATAAAGCGAGCCCGCGGGGCATCCCCTGTTCTTTCAGAATCTCCGAGTCGTCACAGGATCAGCCGAGCAACGAGTACCGACTCTCAGGAGAGCAATCCGGATAGTGAAAAAGATTGGGAGGAAGACGTGGTGACAAAATCCCGGATAAGCAGGCGGATATGGTCTGGACTGCCTGGTCGGATACTCGGGCGCTCTCTCAGTAACGTTCAAGGTATCCAAGATGCGGGAACAGTGGATGACTGCCAATGTTAGTATTTTGGACTGGTTGTGGTCAGTTGAACTTACTGATAATCGTCAAGACTGGCAGAGCGAAACCGCCAACTTCTACAGCCGTCCTGGAGATTCTCATCTTTGCGCAAACACCACAAGCGAAGGTCGGGCTCTACCTTTCTGCACTGCCAGCTGTAATAGTATGGTCCCTTTCCTTTCGCTGATGAACCAGCAATCATTGTACTGATACAAACATTGAAGCGAACACGCTTGTCGCCATTGGAGACGAAGAGGGCGGCGTCCGGCTCTTAGAGTCTGCTCGAGATGGAAAGCCTTTATTCTCCACCACTTATCTCACATTTCGACCGCACAATAACGCCATTCTTGACTTGGCTTTCTCCTCCGACGATATGTTATTGGCGACAGCATCAGGAGACCAAAACGTCCAAGTCATCGATATGCCTACCCAACGAGCAATCTTCACCATGGCTGGGCATGGGTCTTCTGTTAAGCAAGTGCGGTTCCAGCCGGGAAGCAACGACAAGGTTGTTGCAACTTCGAGTCGTGATGGTAGCATCCAGATATGGGATTTGAGATGTACGGGCTTCGAGGGCCCCGTTCGGGATATGCGGGTATCGCTCGAACCAAGCCAGTCCCCGGCTGGAGGCAGCCAATTGCCAGAACGAATGGGTTGGGTTCGTTCAGTGAACAGCATCTACGCAGCCCATGCTACTAGGGAATCTGTGCTTTCAGCGGCGAATGCGCTATTGGCTTCAGGAGGAGTGGCCACAGATGCTCCATCGAAGAGTGAGCCTCCTGGCAGACGAGGAGATGTCTCGGTCACAGCGCTCGCTTTCCTCCCTCCTGGGCGACAGCACCTTCTTTTGACGGCTTCCGAAGCAAACGCAAGTGTCAAGCTCTGGGATCTGAGAACAACGCATTGTCATCGTCGTGGACGAGCAAAACCGCTATCGTCCACCCGACAGCCACAGAGTCACGACAGACATCGCCACTTCGGCCTCAATTCGCTCAGCCTAAGCGGTGACGGGGCTCGTCTCTACACTCTCTGTAGAGACAGCACGGTGTATGCTTATTCCACATCCCACTTGATACTGGGTCATGCGCCGGAACTGTCATCGACGGCTTCGCGGCCGCGGCGTTCTGGTGGCCTTGAGAAGGAAGGACTGGGACCGCTGTACGGTTTTCGTCACCCACAGTTCCATGCCACGACCTTCTATGTCAAATCATCCCTGCGTCCAGCCTTTGACGACCGAAATGAGCTGCTGAGCGTTGGCAGTAGCGATGGCAACGCTGTCCTGTTTCCTACAGATGAACGGTATATGACGCGCCAACTCGCTACATTTGATGAGAATTGCATGGGCCTTTCGACGGCTCCTCGATCGAAACGTTCCCCATTGAGCAGGACCGGCAGCGGTGTGGGGTTATCGACACGCTTAGAAGATGCCATTCCCATCTACCAACGGGGGACTGCTCTCGTACGCGGACATTCGAAGGAAGTGACTGCTTCGACATGGACATGTGAAGGAAGCTTAGTTACGGTTAGTGATGATTTTGTGGCGCGCTGCTGGCGAGAGGGTCCAGATGCACGAGATCTCAGGATAGGTGGGGAGAAGGATGGCAGGAGATGGGGCTGTGGATGGGCAGAGGTCAAAGGAGATTGGGACGATGACGACTGAGATCTTACAGATTCCTGTCCAGATTGGAGAGCAAAATGATGGCTTACTTAGTTCGGAGAGTTGCGGTTTTGATACTGTGGATGCGCTCTACCACCCCGTGTCTGAAAACTGTGTCCTCGCAGCCGTGAAATCACAGGCCTTTCGGACAGAACAGACCTGTGTGACCTGTCAATCTTTTGACCTGCTCACCTGACTTCTGCTGTGAGCATGATCAACCATTGAAACGAAGCAGACTGAGGTTACCATGACGGCTTAGTCAGCTTAACTCTCAGGTGCAGGTGTTTGATACAAAGCTTTTCTTTGGAACCTTACAGTATCGTTGCTCATCAAGAAGCTGGTAGAATCATGCATCTGTGCTTTTGTACTGTCGAATGTATCAGTTTGAACCTCAATCTGCAAATTCTTTGATCCATATATTATTGGATTAGTACTTTTGTCGTTGTCGAGATTCAACTAGTCCTTAGGCAGCATGAGGAACACTTCTTCAGATGGACTACCATGCCACCTAGAGATCATTTACGAAGAAGATGATGCCTTTGCGGTCTTCTTGGGTGTCTATGAGATGTTGCTAACAAGTTGCTTGTTACTCCTTTCACTGAATTGATTTCAGGTTTGGTGGAATTTCGGGCCTCGTCAAAGAATGGCTTTGTTGGGCTAATGGCGAGAACAAAGGCCTGGAGAACGATGCCTTCGAGAACAATGAAACAATGGCACAAAGACGAAAGAACTCCATACAGTGTCTCGAGAACGATGCGAGGCTTGACCTTATACATGAGGCTCCCTCCTGTCTAATACCATGCATGCGCTCAGCATTCCTCTGATACATATCGCAAATCCTAACCCAATCCTTGAAGCGCAGAACAGAACATCCGCAGACAAGGTGAGCTTTACTTGGTTATCTAACAGCATGTCTTCAGTACTCGACGCTTACAGCACAGCTGAATTGGAAAGATTCCAATATTCCGAGCTCGAATCTGCCCGTCCCAGCAATCTGACCAATGCCATCCATCCGGTATACTCGCGAAGCCAATGGGCCGATTGCCCAGACGAGGCATATGAGCTTCTCACCCCATCCCTCCGCCTTGCGACTCAGATGATTACCTCCCCAACGAGCTTAGTCTTCTACGATGCACTTCTTAAAAACCATCGCAGACTCCTCAACGAAGACACAGCGCGCTTGGGCAAGAACTGCTATCGCTTTCGCACATTTGACAGTGACGAGCGTGATTACACCGATTCGCAGATTCCGCATGGCGTAAGTCAGGATATAGCAGCTCTCAGCCCTTATATCACATGCAAGCTGATACCGAACGTGGCCAGAGAGAGCGGCTATCTCGCGGTCACGAAACGAGATATGAGCGTGATCGTGAAGAGCGAGACGGACTGGGTCGTGGGAACCGGCTCCACGATCGACGTGGGCATGGAATTTATTACGAACCTTTGCCGAGTCCGCGCCCAGGGATCTATCTCGCAGCTCTTACGATTGCAGTTCTGCGTTGCAGTCACATTCGCCCACGAGCTCGTGCACGCCGTCAACCACGCCGTATCGCTAGAGACCTACGAGCCCTTCTTCGAAGACCATCGGAGTAGCGAATTGGGCCTCGCCTGGGAGCAAGTGATCTTCGGAGGCAGAGTCGTTCCCTTGGGTGATATTGACGCTCGGAACCCCCTCGGTCTCATCAAGTGGCCGACCGCGTGGCCGGAGGGGCGTCCAGATATGCTGGAACGGAGACTACCGAAGAAGACATCGACGGTCTACTTCGTGCCAATGACTTACATAGCTAACATCCAACAACAGGCGTTCTGGGTGAACATTGGCTACGGCCACCACCTCCGGATTCCTAAAAAACATGGTCGGCGGTTGGCCGGGAAACCTCCCTTCAACCCTGACTGGTCATCAGATGATTCGAGTGAAGGTCGGAATCCTAGCGGCGTCCGGGGCAGAGTGACGAGAGAAGATCTCAACGACGACTGGGAAAATGTGGAAGTTGCTGCCGGCGGGGCTCTGGACTGGGACGACCTCGGCTTCAAGCTCCCGCCCTCGGACTCGGACGACGAGAATTTTGAACTGACACGAAGCTTGATCGAGGAATTTGAAACGGACTTGGAGACGATGGATATATAGCTTCATCTTGCGAAATTCCAACATGATATAAGGTAAGGAAGGCCATCTTTGACGAGAATTTGAAAACCATACCCATCCACTTGTATAGGTATAATGTACACCTAACTTCCTGCTAACCAATCCATTGAACCTCCCCCATCTGATCTCTCAAGGTAGAATTGTAGGAAAGGTAGAACAAGCAGAAGAGCTACAGTACCTTACCTCATATACTCTAAAAAGAAGGCTGAGTAAGCTTCCCCAAACTTTGAGCCATGACCGAGAATTGATCTAAATAGTTCCCGACTACGTCAAACATAGGGCAAGGTATATCTCCACACCTCACCCAACTCTCTTTTCGAGTTAGCCGTAGGCAATACTGCATCTCTTAGTGAAGCCATCTAACTGCCAAGGTACATATATACACCGCAACAAAACAGCGAGATGACAGACCCCCTTTCCCGACCCTTCCCCACCATGCCGCCCCCCTCGATCAGGCACGAAATCGGCGTCATGTTTGGCATCAGCGGTCTGTTCATTGATCTCCCGTGCCTTTTCTTTTCTACTCTTTTCTTTTTCATCTGTCTTCCCCCCCTCCTGTCTTTTCTCCGCTGTATATTGATCCCTGCGGCGAGAATACAGCGTTGATGCTCTTGACGGCGGGCCTGTATGTGACGGTGTGGCAGTTGGGCCAGAGGCGCAGCGAGAGGAAGGAGCAGGAGCGCAGGGCTGAGTTGAGGTCGAGGGGGTTTGGGGGCGGGAAGGAGAAGGGGTTGGATTGTGGGTTTGGTGGATGTGGAGGGAGGGATGTTGAGGTTGGGTTGGGGTAAGTTCGTGAGGGCGTGGCGGTTTGCGTTGTGGAGAGGGGGAGTCAATTGGTGTTTGGGGGCGGAGGGAAGTCTGTGATTTTGATGGGATAGATCTGGGATAGATCTGGGATGGATCTGGGATGACCTGGGACGGGGTGTAGGGAGGGTGAAGGAGTCTTTGGGATCTACAAGGATCGTTTGTAGCGATGGGCTTGGGATGTATGTTCGGACGAAACTGTCTAAATTCTAATCATATAAATCCAAACGATATTATCAATACTAGGTCAGACACGCCGGAGTCGAGAATCCAACCGTCCATCGCAAACTCCCCATGATGACCACCAAAAACGCCAAGCTAACAACAACGCTGGCCGAACCGTAAATATACGCATGTCGCTTCCTCAACGTCTTAAGCTCGATGACCCACGTGCTGACGGTGGTCAGACACCCGCAGAACCCATCCATGACTCCCTGTAAGACCTGACATCCCACCTGGCCGCCACCTATCACCAGGTGCCCAGCAGTCCAAAACCGTGCGTGCTGAAGATCGTAACACATCCCCAGGATAACAGTACCGAACACGTTCACCGCAAACGTACCCAACGGAAAAGAAACGATACGACCGTTCAAATGGGTCGACGCGTAGAAACGTAAGAGACACCCCAACGGCGCAAACACAAGCGCAAAGATGGCTTCTCCCCGCCACGTTTCTTGCCTCCGAGCCGAGCGGCCGCTCGGTCCTCCGGGACGATCGGGCGGCCAGACGGCCATGATGATGGCGCCTAGCCAGGCGCCCCACCCGACGACGACGACAGCTCGGTCAAGGAGCCTCCGTCCGGGTCTGACTTTCAGGGCGTGTGACACGCCTTCCAGTGCGATGGCGAGATGGGCCCCGCATTGTAAAGCGCCGAGACTAAGGCACAGCGTCACGATGATGACGGCGATGAGGGCCATGAAGCTATATCCACCGTTACGAGGGGCGGTGGTGCTTGGGTTGTTAGGACTACCAGATGAATGGGGAACGGGTATTGGTAGGTTGTTCGACAGCGCAAGGAAGACATCGCGCATAAACGAGGAGAACGAAGTCAGGGAGCCGCAGAAGCCTGTCGCCAACCCGATGTAGAGCGGGATTGATTTCTTCAGAGCGCTGTGTCGCTTTTTCGCGGCCGCCTTATCGGCTTCGGACAGTCCCTTGCTTTTGCTTCCGTTGTTCTCCTCATCTGGTCTCTTGGACGTCTTCTCTTGGCTATGGCCATCATCCGCTGGGCCCCATCCTTCACTGAAGAGGTTTCGTTCTTCGCTCAGATAGCCCATGAACAAGCTCCCGGCGAAGTTGGCCCAAATTACGCCTTCCTGCACCGGGTTGCCAGGGTAGGTTGTCAATGCTTGTAGGCCCAGCCGGGCCAATGTACCGAGGATGGAAAAGAAGACCAGGTGAGATATGGTGTACAGCTGTGTCGCCGTCTGTGACACATCACCTTGCCGCGCCGAGGGCCTCTTCTTGTCCTTTTCACCTGATGACTGGCTCGAAGTCGGAGGAGAGTCGGACTCCCCCCGGCCTGGAGCTTTGGATATTCCGGTGCCACGGGAGACAGGAGCTGGTGCGGCTATCTCGGTAAGTTTTTCGTCCTCGTCTTCGCCCTCCGAATGTCCATGCCGCGGACTCTGTCTCCGCTCGAGGTCATTTTGTGCGTATGTCTGCCCCGGGTACGACACGGGGTGACGCGTATCCTCCAGTGACTCATGACGGTATGTGCGTTGCTCATCGGGGTTCTCTACAGGCGCAGGACTTGCTAATTCATCGAGATTTCCATAATCATCCGGGACGTTGTCTTCGTGCTCCATCACAGTTGTTGTATCCGGAGGTCGAGGTCATTGGATGATTGAATGGTGTGAGACTGCCTGTATAAGAGGTACAATACCTTATTCTTATGTCTTGAAAATAATGCATTCTATGATGCGGAGGGAATAGGGACTTCTTGCCGGGACACAGGTCGGATGGTCTCACTAAAACCTCGGATGGTCTTACGCTAATTTGATAAATTAAAGTTTTTTGTGGAGCTAACAAGCAAGAAATTGAAATTGTGACTGTGTAATTCATTAATAATTCATTACAAATTCATGAAGAATCTATTCATAACTAATTAGTGGTTAGGGATTAGTGTTAGAGGGTTAGGTGGTTAGGATTAGGGAGTTAGGGTTAGCAATATGAAATATATTGAGAATGCATTTCAGATACATTAGTGTGTTTGTGTGTTAGAGGTTAAGTTAGGGCTAATATATTGTGAATTGATTAGTAATATATTCAAAGAAATTGGACCTCAGTTGATCTTGAGGTGTTTCAGAAGGTCAGATGGTCTCCTGATAAACCCTGTCAAGACCATCTGACATTTTAGTGAGATCATCCGACATGCGTGGTCACTTCTTGCGAAACTTCTTGCGAAGTTTGGGTCAATCCCGCCTATACCGTTACGGGCGGCTGGATCTGACCTAACCGAAGACGATCAGACAGAATGGGCCGAGCTTACCGAGACGACAATAATATTAATCAGGATTCCCTTGCGCAAACCTCAATCTCAGTAGTGATGAGATATCCAATGGTAAATGTTCAAAGGCTGGATTATGTACGATTTTCTATTTCCACTTAGAACCATGAGAGATTGAATAGAGGTGAAGGGAGTACTGCAGTCACAGCCGGCGGAATCCATGTCTTCATCCGTTAAATCGTGGGGGCTTTCTACAGACATATACTATATAGCTCGGATTCTTTTGTTGGATCCAATCGAAAAGTGTCTTGAAGGGGGCAATCAAGATCCAGAGCGCTGATATACAGGTCTGATAATGTACAAGATCATGTGGTGAGCCCTAAGCAAATTCCAGTCTCTATCATATATCTAACACTCAAGGGTATATTTCAACAGGAAATCCGAAACTTCAGAATGGTAAGCTGCAAATAATCACACTCAAAGTTCCAACCATCCCATCATTTCTTGGAAGACTTGACGGACCAGTCGGTGACGACAGTGATCCCATTACCAGCCGGAAAATCATCTCTTCCTATAACTCGGCCATTCAAGCTACCATCCTTTGCATCCGACGGCCGAATCTCGGTCACCGTGGTGTTTGTAGGTAAGACGATCCTCTCGTCACTCCCCCACGTGCTGTCGTTTGGCATGCTCAGCGGGTGCTGATGCTTCTTGCCCCTTTGGAGCTCTCCCGTACGACGGGAGCCGAGCGGATAGCTCCCGTCATCGCTCGACTTTCCTAATAAGGTTCTCCGAAGCCAGGTGTTCCGCGTTGCGCGTTGGAACAGCGAGTACAGCATCGGGAGATTGCCGACGGTAACGGCAATGAATGATTCTCGAACTGACCATTCACCTGCTTTCATGGGTCCGTCGGCGCCAGCCTGTTGTGACGTCAGCCTGCTGGGCAATCGAGACGAAGAAGGTGAATGGTGAGAGGTATCGTAGGATGTGTTTTCACTGGTGAGAGTGTTGGCAGAACGTGGGTGGCTTACTGTAAGGATAAGAATGCAGCGCAGCAGTCCGGCCACAATGACGAAGAAGCCACCGCTGAACATGACAAGGAGAATATACTTCTTCTTGGGCGTAAGTCGGGCTTTCCATATCAACTGCAAAGGCGATGTCATTTCAGCCATTCGGTTCACATTTCGTCTGTGTACGGAAAACACTAATCGGTAACGGTACAGACATTAAATAGATATCGGTGGTGATATTTAATGTAATCAGAACGGCCACCTGGAGTTTTGAGACCGCCGGTTGACAGAAGTCTTGGATTGCAGTCAGCACTTGGACTGTGCTACAAACGTGGATATCAAGTGGTGATGACATACTTCCTGGATCTGGATTGATCTGCCAATGTTTGGAAAAAGGGGTACAGCCGAAAAGGATGGACAGGAAAGTTGCGAGAAACGTCACAACAAGGAGCACGGCACCGATTCTGATGCGGAGAACCATGTTGTTGACGCCATCCCTGTTCGTTAATCTCATGAGCAATCCAGCAGGCAAATGGCGAGGAGCACCGAAGAGTATGAAGGTCCTGGTTACTTACGTCAAGCGTGAGTAAAATATGATCATACAGGCCTTCAGCGTCCAGAGAAGCACGGTATAGACAAGCCACCCCATCAGTTGAGTTTTCGAACCGTTGACTCTCAGCATCCATTCTTCAGAGGCCTGGTCAAGAGCCGCTCGTTGTTCGGGGGTCATGCTGTTGTTTGCAAGTCCGTGCCAATATGCACCGACACAATACGCGGCCACCGTCTCGGCCGTATACAACAGCTATTCGCCTTGATTCAGTCCGGCATGCGTCGAGGAAGGGAGGAGGGTTACCGACACCGGCGACCACCATCAGATAATCATCCGCCGCCAGTTGGCGGAAGCCAACGGACGACCATCGGCTGTACACGCGTAAAGCAATGAATATTAGAGATATGATTAGCAAACTGAAAGCCTCGGCGATGAAGTTTTCAGCCATGGTGCTCAAGGACCTGGAGGTCAAGCAAAGAACGGAGAGACGACTCAGTGAATGTTGAGAATCAAAAGAATCAAAAGAATGAACGGAGGTCGTATTGAACGCAAGCTCCTATTATCTGACTGCGGAAGCCCTGGCCCATTCTATCCTCTATCAAAAGGTACAGAGCCATCTGCAAGGTACTCATCCCGAAGAACGGATCAGCGGTTGAGATTCCACAAGCTCACGGTTGGCGTCTTGATCCTTGTAAGAGCGGGATGGTGCTGCATATGAAAAACAGCCGCTTGTGACAAGCTTTGCACTGACTGATCTTGCATGAGGCATGAAGAGGGATACGTTATTGCTCAGGCACAACGCAACGCTACACGCGAACGACAAAGAACACCTTCCAGATCAGGCAATGCTTGAAGCTAACGAGTAATGAAGGAGGATAAGAACAGTCAACAAAGGTTTTGCGGTAAGGTCTATTCGTACGAGTAACCAATGCATGTTCGACAAATGTGCCCCTAGCTTGTTGACTTAGCCCGTCTCTTTCGGTGTGAAGTTGAGGCGGACTACGATAGGTACCTTACAGTAGAAACAACTTGAAGATAGCGGTAGACGGCCCGCTGTCAGAAAGTTCGAAAGTTCGACGGAGTTTGCAAGATCTCACGGAATCCATGCCGATAGGACGGGATGTAGCCCACCTGCAGACTGAGGGGGACCTTATGTAAGCAGCAAAGTTCAATGGTCCACTTCATGCCAGTTCATGGAACATATCGTTGAGTCTGGTAAATTATCAGGGGAACCCAGTGCTGTATGGCGATGTTATAGCTGTATGGCTACCCTCTTACTAAGTAAGGGTCCTTCGTCTCTTTCTTGCCATTATGAAGAACTCTAGTTACTACCAAAGGTAGACTGGCGTTGTCCTCCTACGCCAAGAGATGCCTGCACCCCTCCTTTGCCGGCCCCACGAGGCCGTCTCCTCCGAGATATCTCAGTCGAACGAGCCGGACCTCTTCTTGACTCTCCTTACACGAAGCAACGTTTTTTCATTACTCTGGTCAGACTGAATTAGTCTCGCATAATGACTCCTGCTGCTACCACCAACGGCACTGCTAATGGTGCCAACGGCCATGCCGCCAAGCTAGATTTCAAAGTAGGAAGATTCCAATTGGGTGTATATAGAAGCAAATGATCAAAGCTGACGTGTATAAAGACCTTCCACAATGTTATCAATAATGAATTGACTAGCACGTCCAAAACCCGCCACAACATCAATCCTGCCACCACCGAGCCTAACGCGGAAGTGCCTGTGTCGACGCAACAAGATGTTGACAATGCTGTGTCCGCTGCCCGCACGGCTTTCAAGGGCTGGTCGAGAACACCTATTGAGAAGCGTCGGGAAGCTCTCATTGCCTTCGCGGACGCCATTGCCAGCTACAAGGAAGACTTCGCCCGTCTTCTGACCATGGAACAGGGCAAGCCTCTGTCACAGTCCCAACAAGAGGTTGACCTGGCCGTGATCTGGCTCAAGGCAATTCCTGACTTGAAACTCCCCGAAGAGATTCTCGAGGATACAGAGGACCGACAGATCATCCAGAGATATACTCCGTTGGGGGTAGCTTGTGGCATTGTCCCTTGGAACTATCCCGTACTGTTGGCGTGCGGAAAGATCGCCCCGGCTCTTTATACTGGAAACCCTATCATCATCAAACCTTCTCCATTCACTCCTTACTGTGATCTGAAATTGGGGGAGCTGGGACGGCAATTCTTCCCACCAGGAGTCTTGCAGGCTCTCAGTGGTGGGGATGATCTCGGACCAATGCTCACGGTTCATCCGGGTATCGATAAAGTCAGCTTCACGGGATCGAGCGTAACAGGGAAGAAGGTCATGGAGAGTTGCAGCAAGACTCTGAAAACGAGTGACGCTCGAGCTGGGCGGTAACGACGCTTGCATCATTTGTGAGGACGTCGATATCGAGAAGGTGATCCCTAAGGTAAACCTTCCTCTTTGCCCTGTCACTCCGAATCAGAAAGTCACTGATGCGATCGATCTTCGAATTCTGTAGATAACCCTCCTTTCTTTCCTCTGTTCGAGTCAAATATGCATGATGATCAAGCGCCTATACATCCACGAATCAATCTATGACAAATTCCTCGCCGCCATGGTCGAGCATACGAAGACGCTCAAAGTCGGTCCCGGTCTCGAACCCGACGTCTTCTTCGGGCCCGTTCAAAACAGCATGCAGTATGAAAAGGTCAAGACGCTCTTTTCCGACATCGGCAAAGAAGGCTGGAAGCCAGCTGTCGGCGGCACCCTTCCCGATCCCAACTCCAATCCAAGCACCAGCAAAGGCTACTTCATCACCCCTACCATCATTGACAACCCACCTGAGACGTCGCGCATCGTGACCGAAGAGCCCTTTGGCCCCATTCTTCCAGCCCTGAAATGGAGCGACGAGGACGACGTGATTGAACGGGCGAACAACACCAAGATGGGCTTGGGTGCGTCGGTGTGGAGTGCCGACTTCGAACGGGCAGTCCGGATGGCCAAGCAACTGGAGGCCGGAAGTGTGTGGGTGAATTCGCATTTCGACGTTGCTCCAGGCGTGCCGTTTGGTGGTCACAAGTGGAGCGGGATGGGGACGGAGTGGGGTATTAACGGGCTGAAGGCGTACTGCAACTCGCAGTCTTTGTGGTTGAAGAAGTCATTTTAGGGAGAGAGAGTGATCTGAAAACTGTATGGTCATCTTGTTCAACGAGACGAGTAACGGTTATGGGAGACTATATAGATCGGTCAAACGACTTGTTCTGTACATAACGCTGAGAAGTTTTGACTGTCAGTCCCAGAGCCACACGAAACTATCTGTAACTGCCCCTTAAACCTGAACCGATTCATTGAGTTCATTCTGAATGAAGCAAAGCAACCAAAGACAGAAATCCAAGCTAGATGGAACTTTACAGAGCACACATCAATGATCTGCAAAGAAGAAGTGAAAAGTCCGGAAATAATCTTCCGGGGCCCAAGTACGTGTGGTGCTCTCGAGGGATGCTAGGTCAGCCCTCCGATTGGCCGGCTCATCAAGTATTACCCCACCATCCCCAAACCCCACCAACACTCCACGCCCGCACCATCCGCAACCACCAAGTCAGAACCGCAAAACACAACATCAATCCTCGCCACCCCCAAATAATCATGGCCTCACCCTCCCTCCCCACAAACGTCCACGTCTCCAACCACCCCTGCCTCCGCGCCAAGCTCTCCCGCCTCCGCTCCCAGCACGCCACCGCGCGCGAGACCAAAGCGCTGATCCACGAGATCGCGCTGATCGTCGGCTGTCAAGCCCTGGAGCGGGCCTTAGACACTACTCCTAGCGGTACGGTGAGGGATTATATCCCGGGTCTCCTACGTAGCTGTCGATTGGCTTTCAGCTGAAGACGGGGTCCGGCGATTTGGCGTGCCAACGTGCTGATTCGATACGTTTGTGTTCATAGGATAAGTCGCCGCTGGGCTACGAGTACGAGGGGCAGACGATCTCGCCGGCACGGATTGCGCTGGTGCCGATCTTGCGCTCGGGACTGGGGATGCTGGATGGTATTACCCCCCGTCTCCCTCAATTCACCATACGATCAGTTCGATAGATGGGCTGACTGACAATAGCCCTCGAAACCCTCCTCCCCTCCCCCGTCCCCGTCCACCACCTCGGCCTCTACCGCGAACCCTCCACCCTCCAGCCAGTCGAATACTACAACAACCTCCCCTTCCAGTCCCCGCCTCCTTCAACTCCAACCCCCACCCACCCTCCAACTCCCCACTCTTCCCACGACGCCGCATCCTCCTCTTCAGCCACAGCATCAGCGGCCTCACTCGCCATCGTCCTCGACCCCGTCATCGCCACCGGCGGGACTGCCGTCGCCGCCATCCAGACGCTGAGGGAATGGGGCGTGGAGCGTGTCGTCGTCATTAGTGTGCTGGGCAGCGAGGCGGGCGTCAGGCGGGCGGCGGGGGAGTGGGAGGGTGGGGTCGAGGTTTGGATTGGGGGGTTGGATGCGGAGGTTGATGGGAGGGGCATGATCGTGCCGGGGTTGGGGGATGTGGGGGATCGGCTGTTTTTGACGAGGGGGAAGTGAAGGAGGTGAAGGGAGGGTGTGGGGTGGGGATTGTGACTGGGGAGAAGGGGGGGAGTGTGGGTGATTGGGGACGGGATCAGCGAGGCGTCGGTCGAGGGCGTTGTTTATAGGACAGTACAATACGGCTAGACTAATGACGCATGAGCCAACGACCGGATGACTTCCGAACAGCTCTCCATCCCTCCCCTCCCATCGACATAGTTGGAAAGCCCGCCTGTCCTGCTAGCACTGTTGACAACAGTAGCTCTAAACCCAACCATCTCCTTCCACCGCACAGCCACGCCGCACCCTCTTCCAAACCAAACCCAAACCCAACCCCGAAAATCACCCATGACACAACCTCTCAGCGAGCCACTCCGCCCCTTCTACCCTTCCCGTCCTGTCCTGTCCCGTAGGCTCCCATTACCGTCTCCCAACCCAACATCGGACATACCAAGATGGATGAACGAATAGGATCAAATCAATAAGCGAACGTACAACGAGCGGAGAACTACAGGAAGGAAAGGAAGCAGATGCAGACAAGGTGCTCTAACCAGCAACGACAGACGGGACAGAGACACTCACACACGAGAACCACCCCCACCCCACCCCCACTTCTCTTCCGCACGTTTCCCTACACACCCCTTGCCTCCCCGCCCCCCGCCGCGCACCTCGGATGCGCTAGCACGAGGCGAGGCCGTGCGTATGTACGGATGTAGGTAAGTAAGTATACACACGGATGGGGGTGGGGTGGGTGCTAGTAGGAGTGTGCGATTGGGGACGAGATCGAGAACGCGTTTCCGTACCGTTTGGGTGGAATGGTACCGGCGGTGGAGGGTACGTGGGGACTTGGATGGGTCGGCTTGGGATGGATGAGTTCGATGGTGCGATAGAACGGGTAGGCTAGAATAGAGGGTCGGGCTTTGGTGCGGTTGTGGTGGTGGCGGTGGCGGAGATCGTAGGTGGCTGACTGACGGTTATGTCGGGTTAGATGATCATCCTGGGAGACCGTCCCTTTCGTGATTTGTCAGGTTGCAGGCAGATATGGTAGGGAGTGGATGTTGCGAGCGAGCTTCAAGCTAAACTGCAGTGAACCAATTCCAATATTGTGATATGGTTTCAAGGAGTGTGTTGGGGGCTTACTGGCAACGATCAAGGAAAGGGCGGAACGATGGTGGAAGAGACTGCGAGACACGAAGAGGTATGAGCGGTTATGGAAGACAAAGAAAGGAAACCAATAGTGACATGATTCGCAATTTTTTGGATCCCTTCACGATCGACTCTGAAGACCACTTCCCGCCAGTTCTTCCCCAAACAACACCAGAAACCCTCTGCCTCATCTCAAGTACACAACACCGACGCTTCCTTCGTGTCAACGCGAGAGATCGTGACACCATTTGAAACAGTGGTAACCTTTGACAAGCCAGACCAACTTGGGAGACTATCAAGTCCTCGTTTGTGCAGGCTGGCGCGCGTCCACGGGCGGCAAAATATCTTCGAACACTTGCTGAAACCTCAATTTCGCGCCAAACCCAGGCCAGACTCTTAAGATCTCCCTTCTGTGCTTGTAAAGTGATTCCCAGCCATGGCCTAATAGGTGGTTGGCATCGGCCTCGCTCCCGCCACCTTTAAAGTCGATATTGCACACAGGGCAAATGGGCAGGCCAGATGTTGGATTCCACCCTCCAGCAAGAATGGCTGATGAATCGCGCGTCCTGGCGTCTACATCGTGGTAATCGCGAAAATGGGACCCGTTATGGGAGCCTCTCTTACAGCCTTGCATAGGGCACGAAAAGGATATCTCACGTAGATAGCGGATTTGAGGTTTGTGACCACACTGGACTTTATAGTTGTGCCACCGAAGGTGAGCCCATAAGAGATCTGGTGGGAACGGGCCGGCATCGCACTCCGAGACCGGACACACAAATGGCGTGTTCTTGGAGTGATGGCTTTGCAAGTGCGTAGAAAGCTTATCCAAGCGGGTAAAGCCCTTGTCGCCTTTCGCCGGGCAGCTAACGGCCATGCAGTCAAAGACCTCCAAGCGAACATGTTTCGTAGAGTAGTGTCGCTGCAATTCTGCCACGCGCCCGAACGTTCTGGTCGACTTGCACGGTGACCATAGACATACGAAGCGGTCACCCTGAGGATCTTCAGTTTGTCTAGAGAGATCAATGCTTAGTTTTCCTGATAACGGGTGACTTTCAATGCGTACGACCTACCTCTGGCGCCGGGGCTTTGCTTCTTGGTATTCGATCACCCGCGAACCACTCTTGAAGTCGAATGCTGGAGGACCATCCGTATCACTTATGCTTGTCGTGTCGAGTTGACAACCCAACAGCGTATCATAGCCTGTGGCGGTCGATGTCCCAACGAGAGGTTGAGACTGAATCTGGTATCCGAGAGCCGTGTCAAGCCCGAGGGGTGCCGCAGCTTCGTCGCCAGTGACCAGGTTGGCCCCGGCTCGAGAAAGCTGGGCATGCGCTGGCGGATGCTGACTCAATGTGGTTGTCGTGCTGTTTTGCCCAAATATCAGCACCCCTGTTTTTTTTTTCACTCACCCGCCCTCCACCCCCTGCTCCTCAGCAGTAAACCAATCCATTTCCGGCGTGTAGGTGAATGCGCTCATGTCGTTGGTCGGTAGATGCAGAAGGCACAGGCAAGGCAGCCACTAAAACTGGGTAACGTATGCAAGCTGCGAGTAAGCGAAGTGAGGACGTAAAAGAGGCGAGAGAATTCCACCAAAGACTTGCTGCGCAAGCAGTAGACTTGACGATGGGGGAGCGAAAGGTAAGTGGGGGGTTGGCAATCCCTAAATGTCAGGACGGCTCTGCTGCTCGTTGTGGTGATGCCGCTTTTAGAGTGCAGTTGTGATGAGGCCGTGATGGTGCAGCTTAGCATGCTGCGCCGGCATGCATGTCTGGGTTAAGGGCACTTGTCGGTCAGGTTGCGGACTGAGGCACTCGGTGCGGGTCTGAGAGCTGAGTGATGACTGTCCATGTCCTGAAGTGTATCCGTACTTCATACGACAACATGATTGACAGCCAAGACCTAGCTGTCTCCCGGATCTGGAGATTGGAACGGAAGGGTTTTCTTCATAAAATATATATGGGACTTTCGCGGTCATTCCTAAGATCTCTGCTAAGCGTATCATCAGGCAGTTTGTACCTCTGAGTGGCATTTGCAACAGGTCTTACAGTATTTTGGACTCTGGTCAGTTAACACATGTTTACCCAAGCTTGAGTGTCTTTCAATTCCGAAAGAGGCCAGTTTTAATTTTACGACCAGCGTATGTATATGCCTTCTCTTTTTTGTCGGAGACATCAACATCACACCAACGCCGGCAATCTTGGTAGATGAAGGCGCTCGTTCCAATTGAACTCATTCCTCACCGCAGCGCCCATGCCCTTCCATGCTATTGACCCTGCAACACTGGCCGCGATTACCAAAGCCCCGACGCTCCGGGTCAGACTTTCCACCCGACCTGCCCTCGAGTAGGTACGCTCCTAAATTTCACGTTGGCAATAACAAGCGATTTGTGTTTGTCCAATGGGCAGCACAGTCTAAACGTAGACCCTGTGCGACCAGTGAAACTTGTGTAGACGCAACAACAGCCGGGCCGCTAGCGGTAATTCCGCAATATCGGAGGCTCAAATCTTTCAACAGACGTAAGGGCAGGGCTGTCTCATGCCATCCAACACGGCGGCCAACGTTGAGAAGGCACTAGCTTGCCCTGGAGCAAGCGAACATGATGCCGACTCGAACAGAGCAGCCGCAGCAGGGAGAGCTGTCTGCGCAAGGGCAAGGGCGTTCAGCAGAAGCATAAGCAGAACGCAAATTATCAATACTCGTATTTCTGCCAGTGACACGCGCCGATGAACACATGCAGGATCGACTCCAATATGCCTCCCTACTGGTGAGGCTCACTCTTTTCGTACAGCAGACGTCCGACAGATTCGCAATTCGGAGGTCTGATCCGCAAGATGACTGCCGATCAATGCTCACCCGAACGACCCATGGCAGGTAGGCCTTGGATGTAGCTGTTGTCGTCATCTTGACGTACAGTATCCTGCTTTGCCCACCGGACCGAGAACATGCTAGCTTCGGAAACCCTCTCAGTACCCTAGAAGCTATCAAAGGGCGCTGTCAGTCTCCTTTGCAGATGACCGTTCAGGGTCGTTAGTTCTATATACGGGTAATGGAACCTATTGAGCGAGATAGCTGGCTGTACGGAGAGATGAGTAATCCTTTTCCGCAAGCAAAGGTAGACACCATGGATGGAGAACACTGCAATAGTAACCTAAGAGTGCGCCCTCTTCACCGCATTTTTCAGTTGCTGCAAGAGAGTTGTTCAAATGAGGAAATGGATGAAGAACCTGGAAGGGGGGGTCGAGAACAACTTGCCCAAATTATATTAGTCATCGAACAGTGTTCCGACTTCCTTCTGGACGACCATCATCAGCGTCGCTCTATTATCATCGCAGGCAGTACTTCGATATCAAACTGTGCTCAGATCACAACCTGCACGACTGTCCAAACCGATCACTGACATTCCCAACCGTACACACCACCACGCTCCGTTGAGAAGCCAAGCAGACATAGCTAGCTACAAGTGAAGTGAGATGACAGGGATATATCGCTCGCAAAGATGTTTCCAGCTCGAGGCCCTACCACATCCACCCAGTCTCAAAGCACCTGAGCAATGAATGCCCCCATCAGTACCGCTGCGATGATACTTACAGCCCACGTTCTGACCTCCGATGAAGCGTGACCGGCACCCGACCCGCTCCGACCAGGCCGCTCACCCGTCACATTATTATCCTGCGGACTGAAGAAGAACGGCCCCCCCATCCCATCCCCCCCACCGCCCACCCCGGAACAACGCCCCCCGCCCCCGCCTCCCTCGCATCCCCACACCGAACCCCCCTAACCCCCACCCCCTCCCCCTCCTCCGAACCAAAACCCCCCCTCACCCACACCCCCACGCGGCCCCGCACTCCACCCCCCATCCCCATCCGCCCAACGCTCCAGCGCCACACGCCCCACCGCGCCCGTCACCCCCTCGTTCATATCCGCGCGCCACACCCCCGTCCGCGAAGAACACCACCTTCCCGGGCGTCCAGTCGAAGCGATATGGTAGCAACGAGTCAAAGTGACCGTGAACGTGACCGTCCCACCGCGTCGGCGGCGTAAGGTGGGTAGGTAGGGTAGCTACGTACCCAAAAAGAACCCGCCCCCCACCCTCACCACCACCCTCAAGCTACCACACAGCATATCCTCCCTTACACTCGCGATCTCGCCCATGGGTATATACCCATCTTTCGGGACGCCGCCACGTACCCAGAGCTGCAAGCCGGGGTCGCCGCCAAGCACGCCGGGGCCAGTCCAGTCGTGCGGGTTGGGCAGGGAGTTGGGCATGACGTTGGCCGGGGAGGCTGGTTGTTTTGCCGTAGGGGCGGTGCGCGGTGGAGGCGGGGACGGGGACGGGGACGGGGTCGGGGTCGGCTTGGGGGAGCTAGGCGGAGGGTAGGG
>JAABUJ010001371.1_pt1 | contig 36596 bp, 39 predicted proteins | sample 5559131 | NCBI WGS metagenome assembly JAABUJ01 (sample SAMN10711875, study PRJNA513366) | rock metagenome | isolation source: Antarctica rocks | place: Antarctica: Victoria Land, Mt New Zealand nord | collected 2016-01-07 | reverse complement strand
ATTCGAGAGTATCTCGCGTATCATAATACGGCAGCCAAGCCGTTCGTTTGGACTGCTACGGCCGACGCCATATTCTCGAAAATCGTCGGCCTTTCTTTAACGAACTCGTGAATCATCACACTAGCAGTCGACGAAGTTCTTCCAGCCCGATCACTTTCGTGAGACTCGCCGTTGGTAGCGCCGCCCCCGACGCGGCTACCCGCCTCGCGCGTACGGCTCACCGCGACCGCCATGGATCGGACTGCGCAACGAAGGGCAGCGTCAGCACTCTGCCAAGCGTGACGTCGGCCTCGTTCCGATACGTGGGAACGCCGACGTCGCCCGTAGGGTCGCCTTCGCGCAGCGTCCGATGGAGCCAATCCCACAACACGAGCCCGCTCGACCAGTTTCCGTGTTGCGCATCGTGCCGCGCGAGGTGATGGATCCCGTGGCGCCGGGGCGTCACGATGACCGCACCGAGAACACGTTCGACCGTCGCCGGCAGCTGCAAGTTTGCGTGGTGAAAAAGCACCGAGAACGCGAAGAGCCGCTGCCAAAGCACGAATTCCCGCGGGGTCACGCCAAGCGCTACGATTTGGGCAACGCGCACCAGAGCGGAGAGCGCAATCTCGGCGGCGTGTATCCGCAGCGCCGTGGTTACGTCGAGGTCGCGGTCGACATGGTGGACGAGATGCAATCGCCAGAGTGCGGGGACGCGGTGCATCGCCGCATGCCACATGTACATTGCATAATCGAGCAACGCGAGCGCTCCGACGGTGCGCACCGCCCGAGGAAGCCCCAAGCGCGGCAGTAGTCCCCAGCCCCGGCGCTCGGCCGTAGCGGCGACACGCATGGCTAACGGCGCTTCGAGCAGCCCGGTCGCAGCCACCGCGATTCCGCCAAGCACACCGTTGCGGAAAAATCGCGTCGGGCGCGATTCCCGTGGCCGGCGAAGTGGCGAGCGCTCCTCCGTGAGCAGCAACACAGCAAGTTCGGCGGTCAGCAGAGATCCCGTAACGAGTCTATCGGGGCTACGTCCCATCGCAATATTCTACCATTGTAAGCGAATAGGGGAAACCGGCTTGGCGTCCACCGTGACGATCCCGCGCTCGAAGGTGAAAAGTCGTCGACGCATCGACGTGGCGCTAGCGCCTTTGATGCGGCCATCGGCTCCCAAGACGCGATGCGCCGGAATGAAGAGAGCGAGCGGAGTGCGCCCCATCGCGCGCGCGACGCCGCGGTATGCGTTCGGCCGACCGATGGCGCGCGCGACGTCTGCGTACGAGACCAGTAGGCCGGTTTCAAGCTGCGCGACCGCCTTCCAGGTCGCGACCTCGAACGGCGTACCATCGAGAAAGAGCGGCACGTCGAAGCGCCGCAGCCGTCCAGCGAAATATTCCCGGAGTTGAAGAACCGCTTCACGCAGCAGCGCATGATCGCCGTTCTTCGCCGGCGGCCGTGCGGAAGCGGCCGTCCAACGGCTTGCAACGACGCCGCGCGTATCGCATGCGACGTAGAGTCCGCGCCCGAACGGGCTCCGCACGATAGTAGATATCACCACTGCCTCGAATAATGGTCAGCGATCGGAAGCCGCTACCTCACAGCGAAGGCCGTCGGCTCGTGCTGAAGCGCGCAACGCCTCGATCGTCTTCAAGGTTCCTAGGGCATCCTGGACCGGTATCGGCGGCGTACGCCGCTCCAAAAGCGCAGCGGCGAACTCCTCTGCTTCCAGGCGGTACTGATCGACGCCGACGATGCATTCTTCGCGGCGCTCGCGGCCCGTCGTGACCAGCAGCGAAACATCGGCGTCGCCCGGAACGAACGCATTGAGCACGTCGATCTGGCCTTTCGTGCCGACGACCGTGTACGAACCTGGCCCGGCAGCGCGGAAACCGCAATCGAAGGTTCCCATCCGCCGGTCTGAAAATCCCAGCACGCCCGCGGCACTGACCTCAACGTCAAACTCATCGCGAAAGTCCCATTGTGCCGACGCCCAGCGGGGTTCTTCACCGAACAGCATGCGCATCGCGTTGACTGCGTAACACCCGACGTCCATTAACGCCCCGCCTCCGAGGTTCTGCTGTAAACGAACGTTGTGACGCGGAAACGGCTCAAGCAAAAACGTGAACGCGGCGCGAACGGCGCGCAATTCGCCGATCGCTCCTTCGGCAAGCAACGTCCGGACGCGAGCGTGTTGTGGATGAAAGCGGTACATGAACGCCTCCATCAGCGCGACGCCGTGCCCGCGACAGCCGTCGATCATGGCCCTCGCCTCGGAGCTGCTTAACGCGAGCGGTTTCTCGCACAGTACGGCCTTGCCCGCGGCGGCCGCTTTCAGCGTCCATTCGGCGTGCAGGCTATTGGGCAATGGATTGTAAACCGCGTCGATGTCGGGATCCGCGAGCAGCGCCTCATACGAACCGTATGCCTTCGCGATACCGAGCCGCCCTGCACTCTCGCGCGCGCGCCCGAGGTCGCGACTCGCGATAGCGGCGACGATACCGTTGCGCGAATCGAACACCCCCGGAATGAAGCGTTTCAGCGCGATGTTGGCCGTGCTGAGAATGCCCCATCGAATCGGATTCTCCACGTGCAACGCTCCCTTCTCGACCTCGCCTAGGCCGTCAATTGGCGGACATCGCCGGTGCGCTCGAAAGGCTTGCGGTCCTGCAATAGTTCGCGGAGCACGGCGGCGTCGTGCGGCGCGGCGGCGGCGGTGTCGTTATTAAAATAAACGAAGACGTTTCTGGTTCGCTTTTCGATCCGCCGCAGGCGCGCCGCCCAGCGTCGCAGCGTACGGCGCGGATACGAGCCGGCGTACATTGCGTGGTAGCCATGGAGGCGAACGTACGCGAGATCGGAGGCCGTTACGATGTCGCGCATGTGGAAGCCGGGATAGTCGTGCAGGCACAGCGCGATGTTGCGCTCGCGCAATATCGCATAGACCGAAGGAAGCAGCCACGATCGTTCTCGGAATTCGACGACATAGCGGTGTTGCGACGGCAGCTTGCCGAGAAACGCGCGCAGGTGGTCATCGTTGCGCTCGAGATAGGGCGGAAACTGGATGAGCACTTGCGCGACCTTGCCCGCTGTGAAGCACGCAACGCGTTGCATGTAGTTGTCGATGAAGCGGTCCACCCGCTCGGGCAGCGTCTTGCGGTGCGTGATCAATCGGCTCAGTTTCAGCGTATAGATAAAGTCGCCCGGGACGGTCGCGCACCACTGCCCAATCTGTGATTCGGCCGGCAGTCGGTAGGCCGTCGCATTCAGTTCGACGGTATCGAAGCGGCTCGCATAATATGGCAACCATCGCGCCTGCGCGAGCCCCTTCGGGTAAAAACGCGCGCGCCAATCTCCGTACACCCAGCCGCTGGTCCCGACGCGAATCAACGAGATTTATCCTTGCGACGGATCGGGAGTTTATTTAGGTGTCGCGCGCCGGGCTGTCGGAAGCAACCGCGGCGGCGCGCGGCGCCGTTTCTCGCTGATAGCTGCGCAAATAGTCCGGCAGCGGCATGCCCTCGGCCCGATCGTCGGGAAGCGGCTCTCCGAAGGCAAGCCGGGCAGGTATGACTCCCGCCCAGTACGGTGAAGATGCGTCGGCACTCGCATCCTTCGGCGGCCCGCTGCGGCTCTTGGCGGAACACTCGCGCAGGTCCATGGCGATCACGCCGGTCGCACTCAACTCACCGGCGGAGGCGCCTCGCGTATCCGCTCCGCGACCCGGAACGACATGCTCGACAAGCGCTGCAAAGGCGCGCTCCTTTTCGGCGTGATCGGTAACGGGACGCGGTTTCCCGAAGATCACGACGCTGCGATAATTCATCGAGTGATTGAAGGCGGAACGCGCAAGGACGAGGCCGTCCAGAAGCGTCACCGTAACGCAAATCTGCTCGGCGGAAGAAAGTCCCGCAGCTAAGCGACCGCCGGCTGCGCCGTGGAGGTACAGGATGTCGCCGTCGCGCGCGTATGTCGTCGGGATGACGACGGGACCGCCGCCGTCGATAAAGCCGACGTGGGCAACGAGTGCTTCATCGAGAATCGCGTCGACATCCTCGCGTTCCGGCAACGCGCGCTCGGGATGTCTGCGTAATGTCGTGCGCACAAGTTCCTCCGTCCGTCGGTGCTTACGGCGGACAGATTGCGTTCCTGTGTGGAACGCCCCTACGCCGTTCGTTCTTTTTGGCGAACGGCTTCGATGATGACGCGAAACAGCGGCTCTCTCCGAAGCGCCCCCATGAGTGCCGCACCGTCGCGAGCGGACAGCGAACCCAGCGGCGGTACGGTTCGTAGCCACCGGTCGTCTTCCCATAACGCGCCTAGCGCGAAGCGGACGGCGGCAACGAGCGGATAAGCCGCCAACGTCGAGCGCAACCGAGAGAGCGCGATGTCAACCTCGGCTGCGGCAACGGCACCGCCGCGCGAAGCGTCCCACGCGGTGCCGGACAACGGTGCCGTCACGTTGACGGTCGCCGAAATGCAGCCTGCAAAGCCTCGCAGACGCGCACCGGCTAACTCCGTCTCGGCGCTCGGAAATACGTCGAGCCCGGGAAAATCGCGCGCGAGCGACGCGGCATGCTCCGGCTGCCCCGAACTATCCTTGATGCCCACGATCGTCGCTCCGCACGCTCCAACGAGCCGCTCGACCACGGCTGCGGTGATCGGCACGCCGCTGAGCGCCGGAAAATGGTACAAGTACAACGCGAGTTCGGGCTTGCCGACGCGATCGATAAGGGTTGCGAAGAAGCGAAAGACCTCATCGTCGGCCACCTTCTTGTAGTAGGACGGCGGCACGACGAGTGCGCCCGCAAAGCCGAGTTGCGCGGCACGTCTGGTCAGAACGACGGCGTCGTCGAGCGCGTTCGCTCCCGTACCGACCATGACGCGCGCCAACGGGATGTCACTGTCCGCAACGGCTTCCATGACGGCCAGCCGTTGCGCGAGCGGAAGCGACATCGCCTCACCCGTCGTCCCGAGCAGGTTGATGCCGTCGCAGCCGTTGCCGAGCAACCACCGACAATGGCGCAGCAGCGCCGGCACATCAGGCCCGAGACCCGATAAAAGCGGAGTGACCGCGGCCGCAACAACGCCACGCAAGCGAAACGGTTTATGAGACAAGCGCTCTGGAGCGGCGATTATAGCGCGCTCAACATCGAACGCCCTCAGCCATTATGATCGGGGAGCGTGACCGTAGCCTCGATGACGCTCACGGCGCTACCGCCGACTTCGACGGTCTCGAGTGCGCCGTTGCGCAGCCGCAGGATGCCGTGTATGAGGCTGCGACGCTGCATCTTCACGCCCTGCTCGTTCCGGAAACGCGCGCCGTCGACGTTCGGGATGAGCCCGTGCTTCGCGAGATACGCCCCGAGGGGCCCGGTCGCGCTGCCGGTCGCCGGGTCCTCGGACACGCCGAGCGCGGGTGCAAACATCCGCGCGTAGACACCTTCGGACGTCGGGGCGAAGACGAACACTTCGTCGCCGGCGGGATCGTCAACGGCACGCCGCATCGCAGCCGGCTCCAGGGCGGCGCGATCGACCGTCGCCGGATCGCGCAGCGGTACGTACAGGAACGGATTGCCGCCCGACACGGCCTCGATCGGATAATCACCCAGGAGATCGTCTTCTTCCAACCCGAGCGCCCGGACGCATGCGGTGCGATCGAAACGGCGTCCGAACGATAGCGGCGGCGTGCGTAGCCACGCGATGAACGGATCGCGTGCGCGTTCGAGCCGGATGCCAATCGGTCCGACGTTTTCATCGAGCACGAAGTCCTCCGCCGGCACGCGGCCGGCGTCGACGAGCGCGAACGCGCTTCCGATCGTGGGATGCCCGGCGAACGGAATCTCCGCGCGCGGCGTGAAGATGCGCACGCGCGCCGCACTACCCTTACGTTCGGGAGCAAACACGAATGCCGTCTCCGAAAGATTCAGTTCGCGGGCCAAGACCTGCATCTCATCGGACGAGAGCCCGTCGGGTTCCAAGAAGACGGCAAGCGGATTACCGGAAAACGGCACTTCGGTGAAGACGTCGACGACTACATAACGAAAGCGCCGCATGAGCGTCGTCTACGGGACGCGACCGCAGAGCTCCGCTTCGCCGCCAATTTCGCGTTTTCTCAGGTGCCTCTCAGCCGCGCTGCGTACCATGAACGCATGATGCAGGCTCCTGCACGAATCCTCGTCGTGGACGATGAACGCCACATCCGCGAATTGCTCGAAATCGGTCTGTCGGACGACGGCTACGACGTGCGCTCCGCGCCCGATGGACAAGTCGCTTTGCAGATCGCCCACGAGTGGTCGCCCGACGCGATCGTGCTCGACGTCATGCTGCCGAAAATCGACGGTATCGCTCTCTTGCCGATGTTCCGTAAACTGACCGAAGCGCCGATCGTGATGCTTTCCGCCAAGGCCGAGACGAGCGACAAGATCGCGGGTCTGCACGGGGGCGCCGACGACTACGTCGCCAAGCCCTTTGAGATGAACGAACTCGTCGCGCGGCTCGAGACGGCTTTGCGCCGCCCGCGCCTCGCTCAACCGACCGTGTTACGCTTCGCTGACCTTGAAGTGAATCTTGAAACGCGCGCAGCGACGCGCGGCAACAAGCGAATCGGTCTCTCGGCGCGCGAGTACGATCTGCTGGTCACGTTTCTACGCAATCCCAATCGCGTCTTCAGTCGCGATCAGCTGCTCGACGCCGTGTGGGGCACCGAGCGCTACGTCGGCCCGGGCGCCGTCGAAACGTACGTCTCGTACCTGCGCGCCAAGATTGACCACGGTTTTTCGAAACGACTGCTGCATACGCACCGCGGCGTAGGGTACTCGCTGCGCGAAGGCTAAAGCCTCAAGTAAGCTGATGTTTCGAAGCCTCGCGACGCGACTGACGGCGGCGTACGTCTTCGCCGCGATCGTGTTGATCGTGATCGTGCTCGCGGCGGTGACCGCCTTTGCGCTATCTGCGTTTGGATTGGCGTCGCGAGAAGCGAGCGCCGCCGTTGCGCGCCAAGCGCCCGACGCGATCCGCTCGCAAGTTGCTCGCCATGGTACGCTCGAAGCGGCCGCTACGGCACTCGCGCAGGATCTGTCGCGGCCTGGTCTGCATGTCGTAATTTTTGGTCTGCACCGTGACGGCCGCCGGTTTCTATCAGCGAGCATCGGCGAGGGAGATGACGGGCGTCCCGTGATCGTGACCGGGCGCCTGGCGCGGCTCGCAGTGCCGCCCGGTACGCCTGCGCGTTTCGAGACGCGGTCGGGGACGGCACCGGGCTTCGAACCTCCTTCCGATTCGCGGCACCGCCAGTTTGAAGGCATGGCACCGTTTCCGTTCGGCCTCAATCTGTTTTTGCGACTGGCGCCGAACATCGTCGAGAGCGGCGGCGCGCGCGTCGTCATCCTGCCCGATCCGACGCCGCTCGCGCGCATCATCAATGCGTTCTGGCTTGCCATGGTCCCGATCGGCATCTTCGTCATCGTTGCGGCGTGGCTGCTCGGGCGCGCGATCGCGGGGCAAGCCCTGCGCCCGCTGGTCGAAACGACCGAGTCGCTGCGTCGTTTTGGCGCAGGCGACTTTACGCCGCGTACGATCGAAAGCTCCCAGCGTAACGAGATCGGCGCACTCGTCAGCGCCTACAATGCGGCCGCGGCGCAGGTTGCCGCAGCCTTCGAAGAGCGCCGGTCCGCGGAGTCGCAGATACGTCAATTCGTAGCCGACGCCGGACACGAATTGCGCACGCCGCTTACGGTCGTCATGGGCTATCTCGACGTGCTGAGGCGGCGCGCGCAGAACGAACCGACGGCGTCACTTCATATTTACGATACGATGCTTGCGGAGAGCCGACGCATGCGCGCGCTCATCGACAAACTGATCGTCCTTGCGCGACTCGAGCACCCGCAGGCGGCGCAACGGGAGCTCGAGACGGTCGATCTCGCCGAAGTCGCGGCGCGGGTCGCGACGTCGCTCGAAGCGCGTGCCGCGGGAAGGCCGATTGCATTGCACCGCGCCTCCGATGCCCTTGTCCGCGGGGATGAAGCCGAACTGTACGACGCGGTCTCCAACCTCGCCGAGAACGCGCTCAAGTACGCGCCCGGCTCAACCGTCGAAATCGACGTGCACACCGAGGCGGCCGACGTTGTGCTGGCCGTAAGCGATCACGGCCCGGGCATTGGACCCGCCGAGCAGGAACGTATCTTCGACCGCTTCTATCGCGGCGCCGAGCGCGCCGACTCCGATGGCTTCGGGCTGGGTCTTGCGATCGCCAGACGCGCCGTCGAACGCGCCGGCGGCATTCTGTCGCTGACGAGCGCGCCAGGCGACGGCGCGCGTTTCGTAATACGCATTCCCGCAGCATCATGATTCGGCTTCTCGATGAGATGACCGTCGGAGCGATTGCGGCGGGCGAAGTTGTCGAGCGTCCGCTGTCGGTTGCCAAGGAACTCGTCGAAAACGCGCTCGATGCCGGAGCGACGCGCATCGCCGTCGCGGTGACGCGCGGCGGCCTCGACGCAATCGAGGTGATCGACGACGGCGCGGGCATTGCGCCGGCCGAGCTGCGGCTCGCGTTCGCGCGGCACGCGACGAGCAAGCTCGCGCAAGCCACTGACCTCGAGCGCATCGCAACCTTAGGCTTTCGCGGCGAAGGACTCGCCGCAATCGCAGCGGTCGCGCGCGTGCGACTGGACTCCCGCACGAAGGATAGCGACATCGGATATGGCGTCCGCGCTCACGCGCTCGAGGTCTCGGAACCCGAGCCCGTCGCCGCTGCGCCCGGCACTCGCGTGCGCGTCGAAGCGTTGTTCGCGAACGTTCCTGTACGCCGTGACTACGTACGTTCGCCGGCAGCCGAATTCGCGCGCATCTCGACGTTTCTCTCGATGCTCGCGCTCGGCTATCCAGGCGTCGCGTTCAGCCTCTCGCACGACGGGCGACCGGCATTTACGTTTTCCGCAGCCGGCGGGCTCGAACAACGCCTGGCGCACGTTTTCGGCAGTGCGGCTGCACGTGCGCTCATCACGCTTGAACCGACCGACGGCGCCACGCGCGTGCGCGGGTTCGTCAGCCCGCCCGGCGTCGATCGCGGGGACCGCCGGATGCAATTGCTCTTCGTCAACGGACGGCTGCTGCGTTCGACCTTGCTTGCCGGTGCATGGAGTGCTGCGTATGCAACCTTCGCGCTGCGCGGCCGTCACCCGTTCGGTTTGCTCTTTCTTGAAGTCCCGGCCGATCACGTCGATCCTAACGTCCACCCGACTAAGAGCGACGTGCGTTTGCGCTTTCCCGACGCGGCGCACGATGCCGTTCGCCGCGCGATCGGGCGTACGCTTGCGCGCGATGCTACGTCGCGTTTACGCGACGCGCTTTCTTTTGCACCGCCTTTGGACGCGACGCGCACGGCGGCGTACGATCCCGCTCGTGCACCGACTCCAAAAGCAGAGCTTATCTCGCCAGAGACACTACTGGAGCTGCGCGCGGCGACGGCCTCACGCGACGCCGACGACGTGCCGCCCGGTGAACTGCGCATCCTCGCGCAGCTCGACGATACCTTTGTGCTAGCGACCGATGGGCGCGCACTCGTGCTCGTCGATCAGCACGCCGCGCACGAGCGCGTCGCGTTCGAGGCGATTGCCGAGCGCGCGCGTTCGGGGACGGCGGTGCACGAGCCGTTGCTCGTCCCCTACGCGATCGAACTCGCTGCCGAGGATGCCGAACGTTTCGAACGCGCTCGTCCAGCGCTGGCCGCCGCGGGACTCGAAGCCGAACCGTTCGGCGCGCGCGCGTATCGCATTCTCACCACGCCCGCGGGCTACGGCGCGCGCATCTTCGACCTGCGCGCGTACGTTGCCGATCTCGCCGAAGACATGGGCGGTCTCGACGCGCGCGAGCGCGTGTGGGCGTCGCTTGCCTGCCATTCCGTGGTCCGCGCCGGCGAACGGCTCGAACACGCCGAGATGACGGCGCTGCTCGCACGTCTCGTGCGCTGCGAGAACCCGATGCACTGCCCCCACGGCCGCCCGACGATCGTGCGCATCGAACCCGACGCGATCGCGCGCATGTTCAAGCGTGCGTAACGGGTCGCTGCGGAACGTAGCGTGAGCGGCGTCGTCTTGCTCGCCGGTCCCACGTGTTGTGGCAAGACCGAACTTGCGATCGAACTCGCCGAGCGTTTCGATGCCGAAATCGTCGGTGCCGACTCGCGACAAATATACCGCGGCATGCCGATCGGGACCGCGGCTCCGACGGCCCAACAGCGTGCTCGCGTGCCGCATCATCTCATCGCGATACTCGAGCCGCGGGAGCGGTACAGCGCCGCGCGTTTCGTTGCCGATGCTCTGACCGCGATCGAAGCGATTCATACGCGTGGGAAGCGTGCGATCGTCGTGGGTGGCACCGGCTTTTACCTGCGTGCGCTCGCGGGCGACGTGGCGCTCTCGCCTGCATACGATGAAGCGTTGCGCGCGCGGCTCGCGCGCGAAGCGCGCATTCATCCGCCGGAGGTGCTGCACGAATGGCTTGCCTCGCGAGCTCCGGCTCGAGCCGGAGCGCTCCCGCCGACGGACCGCTATCGTGTAGCGCGCGCGCTCGAGATCGCGCTCGCCGAGCCGGAGAAGCGGCGGGCTGACATCGTAACGAGGAACTCGCTGCGCAGCGCGGCTCTGCCCTTTATGAAAATCGCACTGGACGTCGATGCGACGTTGATTGAGGCGCGGATCGCCGTCCGCGTCGACGAGATGCTTGCGGCAGGATTCGTTGCCGAGGCTGAACGTATCGGGGCGGAGGCCGTAGCGGCCGATGCCGTCGGTTATCGGCAAGCGTCGGCATATGGGGCGGGGTGGCTCTCAAAGCAGGAGCTTCGCGCAGGCCTGATACGGGCGACGCGCCGGTACGGAAGACGGCAGATGACATGGCTTCGTAGCGAACGGGACGTGTGCTGGGCGAAACCCCAGAATGCTGCAAACGCCGTGATCGACGTTCTCGGCTGGGGCGAACGCCGCAGGATGGCTTCCGGCACGACCTGAAGGCCGCTCGATGCCGAGCAATGGTGGCTCCGGAACGACGAACCGCGTCGCGCTGCAAGACACATACCTAGCTGAGGCCAAACGTCAAGAGATCCCGGTCACCGTGTATCTCGTCAACGGCTTTCAATTGCGCGGGACGGTGAAGGGTTACGATGCCTTCACGATCGTGCTCGAATACGAGTACCGCCTCCACCTGATCTACAAACATGCCGTCTCGACGATTTCGCCGCAGGCGCCGCTCGCGCTGCCCGAATGACCCACATCGTCTTCGCGGATGAGCCCCTGCATGCTGATGAGCCTCGCTGATTCCCGCTCTGACGGGGCGGCGCGTCTGGCGTCACTTCCGAAGATGCACGGTGCCCACAACACGTTCGTGCTCGTCGACGAACGCCCGGCGCGCTTCACGGACTTCGGCCGCCTGGCTCGCATGCTGTGTGCGGCCGACGGGCCGATGGACGGAGCTGACGGCATTCTCGTTTTGCACGATGCGCCCCATGCAACCGTCGCGATGCGCATCTTCAACGCCGACGGCAGCGAAGCCGAGATGTGCGGCAACGGCATCCGTTGCATCGCGCGTTATCTGTTCGAGCGTGGTGAGGGCGAAGCGTTCGCAATAACGACGCACGCCGGCCGGATAGAGGCAGCGGTGACGGCTCGTTCACCGTTTGCGGCAACGGTCGACATGGGCGCCGTGCACTTTCCGAACGGCACCGCAGAAGAACCTCTCGAAGTTCTGGGAGCGACGTGGCATATGTGCGAGGTGTCCGTCGGAAATCCGCACGCGATCGCATTCGTCGACGATCTCGATGGCGTGGATCTGCCGGCGCTCGGGCTTGCGCTGCAAGCGCATCGACGTTTTCCCGAGGGCACGAACCTTCATCTCGTTTCACCGCTCGACGCGTGCACGTTGCGCGTACGGCACTACGAGCGCGGCGTCGGTCTTACGCAAGCCTGCGGTACCGGAGCTGTCGCCGCGGCGGCCGCCGCAATCGCAGCCCGCGGCTTCGGCTCGCCGCTCGACGTGCGCGTGCCCGGCGGGATTTTGCAGGTCGCGTGGCAACGCGGCGGCCATGCCAAGCTGACCGGCGGAGCCGAGCTGTTGTTCGAACGCGAGGTCATGGTCTGATCGGTCTTGCCTACGCCGATGCCCGCGAGCGTATCTACTTTGATGAACGGGCGACACCGCTCGCCGACGGTGGCCGCCTCCGCGTACCGTGCGCTGACGAACTAATCGCTGCGCCGGCCGGCACGATTCCCACGGTGCTCCCCGGCCGTGCGCCCCTGCTCGCAGACGGGGGCGTTGCGCGCCGCATCGCGCTTGGCGCATTACTGCCGGCCGGTTACACCCGGCTGTTGCTGCCCGCGTATCGCCGTCAACCTGACGCGCCCGCCTTGCCGCTCTTCGGCTACACGTTTGCCTGCGTCATCGATGATGAAATGCACGTCGCCGCCATGCGCACCGACGCCTCGGACGAGTGGACCCCCCGTAGCTTTGAGCCGAACGAACTCGAATCACTCGTCGCCGTACGGCGCGCGCGCGACCGTTTCAACGCTGTACTCGCCCAACTGGCGATATGCGCCGTTGACTACGGTTGCTTTACGGCGCAGAACGTCTTCTTGGAACGCGGAGAGGCTGCCCTGCCGGTGTCACCGCGCTGCAACGCGCGCTGCATCGGCTGCATCTCCGAACAGGATTCCGACGCCGGCTTCCCCTCGCCGCAAGCTCGCGTGCGTGATGAAGTCGACGCTGCCGCCCTCGCACGCATCGCCCTTGCACATCTCGAACGCGTGCCCGACGGCATCGTTTCGTTCGGCCAAGGTTGCGAAGGAGAACCACTTCTGCGCGTCACGACCATCGCGCAAACCATCGAGCGCATCAGGTCGCAGACGAGCACCGGCACGATCAACCTCAACACGAACGGGAGCCTGCCGAAATCGCTCGCCACCTTGATCGACGCCGGCCTCGATGCCGTGCGCATTAGCTTGAATTCGTTTCGACCGGAGATTTACGCGGCCTATTATCGTCCGCTCGGTTACGGTCTTGCTGACGTCTTCCAAAGCGTACGCGTTGCCGCCGGCGCGGGCTTACGCGTCTCGCTGAACCTCCTCACGCATCCCGGCGTCACTGACGATGCCGGCGAGGTCGCTGCAAGCGACGCCTTCCTCGCATCCGTCCGCGTCGCAATGATACAGACCCGCACCTTGAACATCGACCCGGAGCGCTATTTCGCCGCAGTCGGCCGCCCGGCTCAACCTCCGCTCGGCATGCGCGAAGCCTTACGCCGCATCGAAGCCGCCGGCGTACGCGTTGGTAATTTTACGCACGCGCACTAACCATCACGCTGCACCATGATCACTGCGAGCCGGCGCCATATTCCGGCCGGCAGTCAAAACTGCGCGATAGAACGATCGAGTTTCGCGACCATTACCACGGAGGCAATGCCGACGAAGAGGCCCGTCGCTACGACGCCGTGCAGAGCGCGCAAACGCATGTCGAGTGCCGCCGGCTGCCGAATCGAATCAAAGGCGCAATCGAGGATCGCATTTCCGTTGTCGGAAACGAACGCCTTGCCGCCTTGGAGGCGTGCGGTAACGGCCGCACCCATTGCTTCGATTTCACGCCCGACGTAATGTGCCGAAAACGGCACGACTTCGACCGGTAAGGGGAACGCTCCAAGTTGTTGCACGAGTTTGCGTTCGGTCACGATGGCGACGAACGTGCGCGCTGCCAGTGCGACGGCCTTCTCGCGGAAGAGCGCGCCACCGCCGCCTTTAATAAGCGACCGGTCGGGGGCGGCTTCATCGGCTCCGTCGAGGGCAACGTCGAGCGGCTCATCACCGAGCGCGACAAGCGGTATACCAAGCTCCCGACACTGACGTTCGGTCGCAAGCGACGTTGGAATCGCCCGTAACCTCCAACCGCTCGCAATCAGTTCGCCGACGCGTTGTACCGCCCAGTATGCGGTCGTGCCCGTGCCGAGGCCGATGCAGGTGCCGTCGCGCACGAAGCGATCGACCGCCGTGTATCCGACGACACGCTTGGCGGCGTCTTCGAGCGAAGGTTCCATGGCGCGCCCTTCGCGAGAGCCGCACAACCTCTTGCGGAGACAAAGCGCCACATCCGAATGCCCGGCGCGCATGATCAGATGCGGCCGCACGTTAGCCATGCCGAAGAGGTAACGCAAACCGGCGACCAGGACGGCGTGCAGCAATCGCGTCCGACGCTCGGTCAAATACGTGGTAGACTATGCCGATGCGCGCACACACTTACGTAACGACTGTCGCCTTTGCACTTGCTGCGATTCCGCTCGCGTCGAGTGCCCAGTCCCTGCCCTCTCCGGCGCCGACCGCCTCTACGAGCGCGATGCCGCCCGCACCTTCGGACCCCTGTGCGGCGCTCTCATCGCTCGTCTCTCGACCGACGTTTAGCACCGCAGCGTGCGCGGTGAAGAAGGGCGACCTGCTCTTAGAGAGCGGCTACACGAACTTGACGTCGAGCGGCGTCGGCGCATCGAGCTCGATCACTTTTCCGCAGGGAAACTTGCGCGTGGGTCTAGGCCGAAATGTAGAGTTCGATCTCAATCCGCAGTCGGTGGGTTATCTTTCGGGCTCGCCGCGACAAGTCGGCATCACGGATGGTTCGATCGGGCTCAAATACGAGATTGGTTATTCGAGCCGCCTGCTTTACGGGGTCAACGCACTCTACACCCTACCGGTCGGCAGTGCGAATGTCTTCTCTGCAAACGGCGACGGAGTTCTTGCAAACCTCAATGGTGCGTTTGTTGTATCGCCGAACGTCGGGCTGTTTGCGACCGTCGGCTACAACGCGCAGAACGCCGGAAGTATCGCCGCGCCGGCGCGCTACCATGATTTCCAGCCTTCGCTCGGAGTATCGATCTCGCTGCCGGTGAACTTCAACGTCTTCCTCGAAGGCTTCGGCGTGTCGTCGACCGGCGCGGGCCTGAGCGGCCGCTACGGCTACGACACGGGATTTCAGAAAGACATCGGCTCCCGCTTACAAGTCGATTTCAATTACTTCAACTATCTCGGAGTGCAAAACGGTAAGCATCAGTATGCGATCGGTTTCGGAGCAGCGTATCTGATCGGTTCGTGAATGCAGAAAGCGGCTCTACGTCAGCTCGGCGGTGCCAGGATGAGCAACTGCTTTGCGCCCACATCGAGCAGCCGCCGGGCGAAGGGCACCCCACGCGGCCAAACGGGACGTTTCCGCGCGCCCTCGATTGCAATCGTGGCAGCACCTTCACGCTGCACGGCGTCCATGAGTTCGACGGCAACGTCGCTTCCCATCGTCACGCTCCAGCGCGCCCGCATGCGCCGCGCGGTTGCAGCGAGTTCGTCGACGATACGGGTTTGCGGTGGGTCGCCCCGATGCAGGACGTGCACGACCGATAAGTCGATCTCGAGCCGCAGCGCGATACGAGCGCAGCGTTCGATCAGCTCAACGTCGCGTTCGCGCGCCTTCACGCCGAGCATCAACCGCGAAAAAGGTGACGCGCTCTTTGCACCGCGCGCGTGAACGATCTCCCGGAGCGCAAGTTCACGCAGCGCGGTCAAGTTTTCAGTGCGGAAGAAGTGCAACAGGGCATCTTCGATTTTTTCGGGCCCATAGATGTTGCCGGCGCGCAAGCGTTGGCGTAAGTGCTCGGCAGTCGTGTCGATCAGGATAACGTCGTCGGCGAGTTTGAGGATATCGTCGGGAACCGTCTCTCGTACTCGTTGCCCGGTAAGGCGGTAGACCGCGTCGCTCAAGCCCTCGAGATGCTGGACGTCCAAGGTCGTGATGACGGAGATGCCGGCCCGAAGGAGTTGCAGCACGTCATCGTATCGGGTGGCGTGCACTTCGCCGGGAGCATTCTGGTGCGCCAAGTCGTCGATGAGCGCAATTGCCGGCCGACGTGCCAGCAGCCCCAGCATGTCGAGTTCGCTGTACCGGCTACCGTTACGCTCGAACTCGAGCCGAGGGAGGATCGGCAGCCCTTCGGCCTTGAGGGCGGTGTCGGCCCGTCCATGCGTTTCGATCAACGCACCGACGACATCGACGCCGCTTTCCTGCAGTTGATCCGCGCGATCCAGCATCGCATAGGTTTTGCCGCTGCCCGTCGCTGCGCCCAAATAGATCGTCAAGCGCCCATAGCCGATGCGCAGGCGGTCGCCGACGGTCTGAGCGTAGCGCGGAAACGCAATCTCACGCTCTGTCGGCGCCGCGTAGGCGGCCGCCTCGATGATGAAGACGTCGCGTTCGGCGGGGCGCGCGGCGATACGGTGCGCAAGCTCGCCGCACGGGACGCTCACGAGGGACGCCTTGAGCTCGGAAAGCTGCGGTTTGATCGCATCGAAACGTTCGAGTGGGACGACGTGCGCATTGAGGTCCGCCGAAAGCGCCGCAATCGCATCGATGTCGCGCTCGCCAACGAGCGCGATATCGACGGCAAGGTCCAGCGCTTGCGCTAAGCTCGCAGACTTGCGCAGGAAGACGGCAGTATCGCCGTCGCCCGTAGCCAGCGCAAGTGCGGTCGAAGTTCGTTTCGGCGTAACGTCGGGCGTTTCGAGATCGTCGACGGTGCGCAACATCATCTCGCGCAAGGTTCGCAGGGCCTGCGCCGGATAGACGCCGGGGGGATCCTGTGTGACGTTGTCGTGTTCGGCGATATCGTGCGAAACGAGCCGCCGCTCGAGCTGTTCGACCGAAACGTCGAGCGCGATTACTTGCTCAGCTTCGCGCAAGAACGAGATCGGAACGATGTCGGCGACCGGATGACCGAGGAGCTCTGCGGCCGCCGTCGCGACGGGTTCGACGTTTGCGATATCGAGAGCTCCTAAGACGCCGATTCCCGCCGACCGCAATGCCAGTGCGTCCTCCCAACGCTTACGGTGAACACCACCCGTAATATTCGCGTGCGCCAAATCGTCGAGCACGACGAGTTGCGGTCTCGCCAGAAGCGCGGCTTTGAAATCGAAGTCCTCGAAGGTGTCTCCGTCGGCGGAAACGACGCGCAGAGCAAGCCGCGGAAGTTGCACGGCCAGGTGCTCGAGGTCGCGGCGTCCTCTGGTGGCGATAGAACCGATAACGACCGTCATTCCGCTCTGCTGCAAGCGGAGCGCCTCGTCCAGAAGCCTGCGCGTCTTACCGGCCCCGGGCGTGCTCGCAAGGTAGACGGTAAGGCGCGCCCGATCATTCACGGCGCGCTGGCTTCTCGCCGCGGGTGTGCCGCTCCGCCGCCCGGATCACCTTTGCAGCTGTGCTTCCATCGAAGCCGGGTCGGTTGTCGGAAGACCGCACATTCCATGTTCGCAGATATATGCAGTCGGCCGACCTGAGAGTGTAGCCTTGCCGGTTACGATCGACGCTAACCGCGCCAACGCTTCGAGCTCCGCGCCTTCGGCGGTACCGAGCAGCGCTCGGTTGGGCAGAAAACGCTGCCGTAACGGATCGACGAATGTTGCGGGAGCGCCCTGCTCCGGCTCCCAAACCAACACGATTTCCGGCGGCTCTCCGATGAAGTAGTCGACGGCCAGGAGCATTCCGTTCAGCGCCGCAGGTTGCTCGCGCAAAGCCGGCGTGTAAGCCTGCAACGTGCGCTCGGCGATGCGTCGCCAGCGGTCGTCGCCCGTGATCGTGTGCAGGCGCAGCGCGTTGAGCAGCGCGACCGATGCGCCGCTCGGCTCGGCGCCGTCGTAGTTCGGCTTTTCGCGTGCAATGAGCTTTTCGTGATCGTTCGCGCTGCGGAACCAGCCGCCGTGGCCGGCGTCGGCGAAGAGGCTTTCGGTTCGCTCGGCAAGTGCCAGCGCTTCGGCGAGCCGGCGACGATCGAACGTCGCCTCGTACAAATCAAGCAAACCCGCGACGTAAAACGCATCATCTTCCAGGAAACCGGGCCCCGAAGAGCGCCCGTCTCTCCAGCTACGCTGCAACCGGCCGTCCTTGCGCAAGTGCGCCAGCACGAAATCCGCCGCGCGCGCAGCAGCGTCGACGTAGCGAGGCTCGGCGAGGACGCGGCCCCCAACAGCCATCGCCGAAATCATGAGCCCGTTCCACGCCGTGAGAATTTTATCGTCACGTAGCGGATGCGGCCGCGCCTCGCGCGCGGTCCGCAATACCCCACGCGCAGCGTTCAGCATCTCCCACGCGTTCTCGTCGGGACGCGGAACGAACAGCACGTTTTTCCCCTCAAAATTTCCCTGCGGCGTGACGCCGTAAAACGCTATGAACCGCTCCGCTTGCTCGCCGAGAAGTCGCCGGACTTCGTCCGCGCTCCAAACGAAAAACGTCCCCTCCTCACCTTGCGAATCGGCATCCGTCGCAGAAAAGAATCCGCCTTCGGGCGACGTCATCTCGCGCATTACGTAGTCGAGCGTCGTGCGGAGCACGCGCGCGAAGTCGCGCCGCTTCGTGACTTGCCACGCTTCGGCGTAGGCGAGCGCGACCAGCGCGTTATCATAGAGCATCTTTTCGAAATGCGGTACAAGCCAACGTTCGTCGGTCGAGTAGCGGTGGAAACCGCCGCCCAGCTGATCGTGCATGCCGCCCGCGGCGATCATCTCGAGCGTGCGTTCGGCCATGTGGAGCGCGGCTGCGTCAGCAGTGCGGTGATGCTGCCGAAGCAGCAACCGCACCGGAAGGCTGGAGGGAAACTTCGGCGCACCGCGGATGCCGCCATTTACGGGATCGTAGACGCGCTCATAGAAGTGCGCCGCCGCGTCGAGGACGTCGGCGCCGGGCAACGCGTCGGTCGTCGCACCGCCGCCGGAACGCGTCATCGTCGCTTGAATCGTGGCTATGATCGACTGGGTCGCCCTCGTGACGCGAGGCGGGTCGGCGCGATAGAGGTCCGCCAACGCTTGCAGGATCGATAAAAAACCCCGTGGCGCTCCGCGGTCTCCGTCACGCGGCGGCACATAGGTACCGGCGAAGAACGGCCGCCGGTCGGCGTCGAGCCACACGCTCATGGGCCAGCCGCCGTGCCCGCTAAGCGCCGTAACGGCCGTCATGTATACCGTGTCGACGTCGGGGCGCTCTTCGCGGTCGACCTTGATCGCGACGTAATACTCGTTGAGGAAGCGCGCAATCTCGATGTCCTCGAACGATTCCTCTTCCATCACGTGACACCAATGGCACGTCGAATAACCGACCGAGAGGAACACCGGAATCCCCCGCCGTCGCGCCTCGTCAAATGCTTCATCGCCCCACGGATACCAATTCACGGGGTTGTGAGCGTGCTGACGTAGATACGGGCTCGTTTCGAGAATCAGCCGGTTCGTGAAGTGGGGGATGCCAGCGTCGCGATGCCGCGTGCGGGGCGTCTCGGAACCCGTTCGGGCTGCAAGCGCGTTAGCGATCTGCTCCTGGAGGTCGCTCGAAAATGGTGCCGCTCCGGGCGGCGGTTCTAGTGGCGCATGTTCAGGATCGACGTATTTATCGGGAGGAATAGATGCCGTCGCATTTTGCAGCGAAGATGACGTCGCTCTCGGTAAGGCCGCCGATCTTGTGCGTCCAGATATCCACGCGAACTTTGCCCCACGCGACGTGCAAGTCCGGATGATGCCGCTGCTCTTCGGCAACGTCGCCGATACGCACGGCGAAGGCCATGGCATCTTTGAAGTTCTTAAACCCGTACTCCCGCGCCAGCATCATGATCGTGCCGCGACGAGCGTCCGCAACATCATGCACCTCCCATGCGCTGTCGATTTCTACAAGCAGCGGAGCCAATTGTTCTGGTGCCAGCGGCGGCACGTCCCCCCGGCAAGGAACGCATCGCTGTTCGGCCAGACTTCCCACGCCCCGTTCCTTCGCCGTTCGTCGAACGAGCCTTGCGGCGACGCATCCAAGCGGTTTAAGCCCGTATTGACTGAAGCCGAGCGTATCGGCCGTTTAAGCGCCACCGCAACCATGTTGTGAGTTCGGCCCGATGTATGCGACGTGATGTCGGTAATCGTATACCCGGTACACCATCCCGCGCGAGTCAACATTGGGATCGCAAATGGCCTTTCCGGTTTGAGGATCGCGCGTCGGTGTCGGAAACGAGACCAAGCAGACCTGAACTTTGTCTCCGGGTTTCTCTGATTCCATAACGTTGTTGCCGTGGTCCCCGTCGTAGTGCACGACCGCCGCAGTCGGAAACGGCTGGCCGTTGAGAAATCTGGGAACGGTCGGCAATTTGATCTCGACGGCGACGCCGCTGTTGAAGCGCTGAGGCCCGCTAGACCCAGATTCCTCAAGTCGAGAGTGCACGGAAGTCACCATGCCGTCGGCGCACGGAATGAATTTCCCGGCATGCCAAGCGCCGCCGCTCACGCTCATCCGTTCTTGCTCGTCGGCAGCTGTCGAATCTGCAGCGGCGCCAAGGTTAGGCAAGAGCAGCACCAGCGTCAACGCCGCGAAAATGGCTACACGTTCCATCAGAGCCACCACTTTTTGCAGTCGATTCCGTCGTCCGCTTTTTTGTCTTGATTACGGGGTTTTGGCTGGTGTTCGGATGTTGAACCGTTTGGCCGCTATCGCTTCGATCGGCTCGGGGAGCGTTAACGGTCCTGGGCTAATAAGGCAGAATTCGAGTCCGGGCCCAAGCACCATCTGACGCTGCCATAAAGCGCAAGAAGTTCCCAGCAGCGGGCGAAACATATCATCAAGCTCTGCATACTGCATGCCTTCCGGCTTTGAAAACCAATGCGCAGTTGTGCTGACCGCCATCGCGTCGGCACCAGCGCGAAGTTGATAAACCCCACCGGCCCCGCCTGCCGCGGCAGATGCGGCGCGGTCGTGCGGTACTTTCTGTTCCCCGGCAACGGCGGCGGAGTTGAGCCGGTCGAGCGCCGCCCATCCGTTCAACAAATACCAATCCTCGTACGCCTTGCCGGCATTGTTGATCCACGGCAGCCCGGCCACGCGAAAGGAAAAGCACCCACGAAACTCTACTAGCGCCGCGTTTTGCAGCCCATCCTGAAACGTAGTCAGGTATGATTCGTACGCGGCAACAGCCGTTTCTTCGCGCGGGTGGTGCCAGAAAGTATATGCCAGCATGATCGTCTCTCGAAGCTAGGGGATTCGATTTCACCGAATCCGTCGCGTTTGCGGCTTTGCCGCAAGCCGCCCGTCGTCGGCTGTCGGACAAAGTCCGACAACTTCCTAGGCGACGGCAGTGAAGCGAGTTTCTGATCTAGCACGTCCGACCCATGCTCGACTTACGCTAGCATCGCTGCGGGTCGCTAAACCGCGGAGCCTGCTTTAAAGACCCCGATAGGGCGCGTTAGCGCGTTCAGGTCGCAGTCGATGTCGGAATCGAGCAGAAGAAAGTCCGCCGGCTCCCCGGCCCCAAGTATACCGCGATGCAGACCAACTAGCTCGGCCGATACGGCCGTGGCGGCATGCAATGCTTGCTGTGCAGACATTCCGAGCAACGAACTCATGAGCAGTACTTCGTCGGCGTAGTTCTCGTGGTAATTAAACGGCGTCCCCGCGTCTGAACCGCCGGCAATCGTTACGCCGGCTTCCAACGCGCGCCGGATGTTCCGCACCATATGCTCGTCGAGCTCGCGTGCTTTGCGAACGACGTACTCGGGTTGTCCTCCGTGCTCCGCATGTTCGAGAATGCGAGTCGGTGCGGAGAGCGTCGGCACGAGATATGCGCGGCGTTCTTTGAAGAGCGCGAGCGCTTCATCATCAAGCATGTAACCGTGTTCCACCGAATCCACGCCGCTACGCAAAGCGTTCTTGATGCCTGCGGTTCCGATTGCGTGCGCGGCAACGCGCATGCCGTGACGGTGCGCCTCCTCGCAGGCCGCCGTCATCTCTTCGACCGTGAGCTGCGCGATGCCGGGAACGGCGCCTTTCGTCAGCACACCTCCCGTTGCAATGAGCTTGATGCAATCGGCCCCGGCAAGGCGTTGTTCGCGCACCCCTTTGCGCGCTTCCCACGGGCCGTCGATCGCGCGTCCGATCGGCCAACCATGGCCGCCGGTCATACACAATACGCGTCCCGCCGCGGAGATGCGGGGGCCGGGAAGTGTTCCCGACTGCACCGCCTCGCGTATTTCGATTGCGATCTCGTGCGACGCACCCAAGTCGCGTATCGTCGTAACCCCCGCTGCGAGCGATTTGCGCGCGTTTGCGGATGCTTGTAGTACGCGCTGCATCACCGTCGTCGTCGCAATGGCGCCCAGCGGGTCGGGTTGCGCGTTCTGCTCCAAGTGTGCGTGCGCGTTTACTAGGCCAGGCGCGACGCACGCGGCCTCGTAATCGCATCGTCCTGCTACGTCGCGCAACGCGCGCACGATGCCGCCCTCAATGACCAGATCGACGTTGTGTCGCGGTACATGCATCGTGCCATCGTACAGAATGCCGGCGCGGACTATCACTTTGCGGCTGTCATCGTTAGATAACGGATCCTTTGTATGTCAAGTTTATCCGGGGCAGACTGTCAGGTTCGCTATAATTGCCTCGGGTTGCTCCTTGGCCAGATAGTGCCCGCTGCGCCGCGGACTTGATTGAAGGGGAACGACCTGAAGCGGTTTCAAGGCCTTCCTTATCATCGCGTCCGGCAGCAGACCTCTAAGCGATGGCCGTCGAGATCTTCAAAAAATACCGCATAGTATCCGGGCCCTTCATCATAGTTCGGGCCGTCAATAGTGCGCGCTCCGATCCGGCGTAGAACATCGGCGACCTGGTCGACCTGGTCGTTTGATGTCGCCACGAAAGCGATGCGATTACTATTGGGCAGAGGTGAGTCGTCCTCAATAAACCCGAACCACTCGAAGTCGGCCGGCCCCGGCGCTTCGTTCGCGCCGTCGTAGTACGACGTCCATTGTTCGCCGTCGCGCCGCCTGAATCCGAGCGACCCGAGGAGCGCATCGTAGAAGGCAGTCGAGCGCGAGCGATCGCGAACGCGCAAGTCGATGTGTGAAAGTAGTGGGCGCGGCATGTAGATTCTCCTATGGTGCTAAGTGCGCTCGATTCGAAAATTGTAACAACCCCACGCTGGATTACGCGCGTGAACGAATTGCACGTGCTCATCTGCGAAGAGCTTCGTTAGTACGCTGTGCGCGTAGCCCGGCTGCGATACTTCGGCGTCGACGATCCAGAGATTTCCCGGTCCCGTCGTCCCATAGGCACGAAGCGTCAGCGCGCGACCGAGGAAATCCTCGGGGAAGCCCGAGCTTGGGCTGTAGCGCTCGCAGCGATCGGTATGGATGAAGATCGGCCCGATCTCCGCATAGGTGCCCGATTCCGCGAACGGACGATATGCAAAGAGGATCAGGCGGTCGCCCGGGCTCGTCATGCGTAGGCAGTGCCGGCACGGATTGCCGTCGGCGTCAGAGGTCCAGAGGTGTAGTGCGTTGCCGAAGTCGTCCCGTAGCGTCGCGCGGATGCGTTGCGCGACTTCGGTTGGTATTGCAGCATAGCGATAAGGTAGCGTCGTCGCATTTCCGGAAAGGTCGGCGGAGCGATTGTCTGATTCAATCATGACTTGATCGCAGCGGATCGCTTGCCGATCCGCTGCTCGTCTTGCTTTCCCGTCGGAAGAGGCCCGGGACTGCGCATCGTCTCCCGGGTGGCCTCGTCTTCACGGCCGCGCCGCGCAAGAGCGGTCTCGCGCTCGAGAAGATCGCGTTGCGCGCAAGACCCCAGCGATAACCGCCTAGAGCGCCGTCACTCCGAACCGCACGGTGGCAAGGAACCGCGACAGCGACTGGATTCGCGGCACACGCTGCGGCGACCGCGCGAACTGCGCGCGGATGCCCGATCTTCGTCGCCAGTTCCGCGTACGTGGAGGTCTCGCCAACGGGAATCTTCATCAGCGCTTCCCAAACGCGCCGCTGGAACGCCGTTCCTACGATGTCGAGTGGCAAGCGCGGCAATCGGACGTCATTGGCTTCGTCGATGTAACGCGCCACGATTTGCAAGGCGGCGTCGGCCGTACGCTGGTCCTCGATAATGCCGGCGCGGGAGAACCGATCGGCGAGCCGCGTCCTCACGGCAGCAGCATCGTCACCGAACTCGATCGCGCAGACCCCACGCGACGTTCGTGCCACAAGCAGCACGCCCAAACGTGTCGTCGCCGTTCCGTACCGGATCTCTTCGCCGGCGCCTCCGGACCGAAACGCGGACGGCGTCATTCCGAGCTGATCGTTGACCATCGCGTAGGCGCGGCTGCTGGAGCCGAAGCCCGCCTCATAGATCGCACTCGTGATGCGACCCTTCTCGCTCGGCGTGCCGGCGGCAGGGTCGAGAGCCGTTCGCAAACGTTCGACCTGCCGCGTTTGCGCGTATGCCTTCGGCGTGACGCCGACGATTCGCGTGAAAGCCGGTGAAAGTGAAAACGACTCAGGCCCGCGGCGCTGGCGAGTTCTTCGAGCGTTGGTGGCTTCTCGGCGCCCTCAATCCGCCGACAAGCGTCGCGAATGAGCGTCAGCGTCGGCTCGTCGGCGGAAGCCGCAGCGGGCGCACACCGCTTGCACGCTCGAAAGCCGGCTGCTTCGGCGGCTCGCCAATCGGCATGGAACGCGACGTTTTCACGGCGCGGCGTCCGCGACGCGCAACCCGGGCGGCAGTACACCCCGGTCGAACGCACGGAGAAGACGAAGCGTCCGTCGGCGGCGCGTCCCCGGCTCCGCACCGCTGCCCACCGCACGTCGTCGGTTCCATAGTTGCTCATGATCGACATATTCTGGAGGGTAACAAGAACGCTCCCAAACGTCGCTCCGGTTCTTGCTCCGCAATCCTTGACCGGCGACCACGGCCAAGAGCGGCGGATTAAGAAACCTGAAGGAGTGCGACTCCGCTTCCGCTGAGCGCGAATTCGCGCGAAACTGTTCGCCGAGATCGGTGATGCGATGATCGTTGCGCAAACGATCCGGAAGCAAAGGGAGCGGCACGCTTATCTCGAGCACCAGCACAAGCAGCCCAGGCAATTACCGTACATGCATCGTTCGTTTACCTCACGTGGTCGCTCGGGGTGTCAAGGCGCGAAGCGTCAACGTCTGCTTGCCTGCTCATGCATAAGGGGTTTGCGCGGCGCGCCGGCCGCCGCGGTTGCTCGCTCTCGAGCGGAACTCGCCGGCACCGTTCGTTGCGGCATGCCGACGGGATCACTCGCGGATGCACCGGCACCTGCACCTCCCGCTCCGATGAAGACGTTTGACCTGAGCGCCTGTTGTCCGGTATACTCGCTCGTCGGCCGTCTACAGGAGACTGCCCCGCGCCGCGCGCGTCGGACGCCATCGCCGCTCGTCCGAAAAGAAGACCGGGACCGCCGCCCGTAGGGGCGGAAGCCGGTCGAGGCGACGACACCCCGCTTCGTGACGCGGGGCAAGATAAATGTTGGAGAAGCATGGCCGCCAAGAAGCAGACTAAGACGCGTAAGAAGCGTGAATTTAAGAACGTGGGCTCGGGCGTTGCCCACGTCCACTCGTCGTTCAATAATACGATCGTGACGATCTCCGATAACCAGGGCAGCGTGATCGCCTGGGCGTCGGCCGGGAACCTCGGCTTCAAGGGCTCGAAGAAATCGACGCCCTTCGCCGCGCAGATGGCCGCCGAAGCAGTGGCCCGCAAGGCGATGGATCACGGCATGAAGTCGACGGACGTCTTCGTTAAAGGCCCCGGCGCCGGTCGCGAAGCCGCTATCCGCTCGCTGCAAGCGACTGGCCTGGAAATCACGCTGATCAAGGACGTCACCCCGATCCCGCACAACGGCTGCCGCCCGCCCAAGCGGCGCCGGGTTTAGGAAAGCAGAGATGGCGCGTTACACGGGTCCCGTATGCCGCTTGTGTCGTCGCGAAACAGCGGCGAGCAAGACGGGCGAGAAGATCAAACTGTTCCTCAAAGGCGATCGCTGCCTCTCGAAAAAATGCGCGGTCGAGCGGCGCGGTACCGCGCCGGGACAGAAAACTCAAGGGAAGCCGAGCCGGCAGAAGATCAGCGAGTACGGCCGGCAACTGCGCGAAAAGCAGAAGATGCGCCGCTACTACGGCGTGCTCGAAACGCAGTTCGAGAACTATTTCCGAGAGGCCGCGCGCGTCCCGGGCCAGACCGGTAAGACCTTCCTACAACTTTTGGAGCGCCGCCTCGACAACGTGGTGTACCGGATGAATCTCGCGATGAGCCGCGCGCAAGCGCGCCAGCTCGTCACGCACCGGCACTTTCGCATTAACGGCCGGATCACGAACATCCCGAGTTTTCTCGTCAAGCCGGGCGATGTGATCAGCCTCGGCGAGCGCTCGAAGTCGAGCAACGTCTTCCAAGCCAATGCCGAGTACGCGAAGAACCGTCCGCATCCCGAATGGCTCGAACTGAACGAACCCGACCTCGAGATCAAAGTCACCGCGATGCCCTCGCGCGAACAGATCGACACCCCCGTCGACGAACAACTCATCGTCGAATACTACTCGAGATAAACGCACCAACCACACTCGCTGCTAGACGTCCGATCGCCGTGCACCAGGGCTGATGCCGACGGATAACGCAAGCAGCAAAGGAAACAACGAAGAACTATGACCGTCATCGAACATGCGCAAGATGCGAACATCGACGTTCGCGAGCGGCGTGACAACTATGCGAAGTTCATCATCGAGCCGCTCGAGCGCGGTTTCGGCATCACGCTCGGCAATTCGCTGCGGCGAATTTTGCTCGGCTCAATTCCGGGAGCGGCGGTCACCTACGTCAAGATCGACGGTGTGCTGCACGAGTTCTCGACGATCCCGGGCGTCGTCGAAGATACGACGAACCTGCTGCTCAACCTCAAAGGTCTGCCGCTGCGTCTGGAGTCCGACGAGCCCAAGGTTCTGACGCTTTCGGTCAGCGGATCGAAAGAGGTGACTGCGGGCGACATCACGCCCGACGCCGACGTCGAGATACTGGATCCCGCGTATCACATCGCGACGATGACCGCGAAGTCCGCCCGCCTTTCGATGGAGATTGGCGTCGAGAAGTCGCGCGGCTACGTAACCGCGGACCGGCAGCGCAACGTCGAGCACATGATCGGCCTCATTCCACTGGATTCCATTTTCTCGCCGATCCGTAAGGTCAACTTCACCGTCGACGACACGCGCGTCGGTCAGTCGGTCGACTTTGACCGTCTGACCGTCGAGATCGAGACCAACGGTTCGATCAGCCCCGACGATGCGCTCTCGACCGCCGCGAGCATTCTGCAAGATCAACTCGACCTTTTCGTCAACGTCATCCAGGAAGAGAAGCCGCAGTCGTCGGCGCCGACGAGCGAGTGGGACATTCCAGTCGAGTCGCTCAATCTTTCGGTGCGCTCCTTCAATTGCCTCAAACGCGCCGGAATTTCTAAAGTCTCCGAACTGTTGGATATGAGCGAAGACGAAATCATCAAGATGCGCAACTTCGGCAAGAAGTCGCTCGACGAAATCAAAGCCGTCCTCGAAGAACGCGGATTGTCGCTACGAGAAGCCGCATAAACGACGATGCCGCATCAGATCGCCAAAAAGCGCCTTTCGCGCACTGACGGACACCGTAAGGCGCTGCTTCGCAGCCTCGCAACGTCGTTCTTCAAGCACGAAAAGATCGAAACGACGACGACGAAGGCGAAGGAGATCTCGCGGGTCGTCGACCGGCTCATCACGACCGCGCGCCGCGGCGACCTGCACTCGCGCCGGCTGGTCGGGGCGTATCTGCTCGAACCCGCTGTCACGAAAAAGCTTTGCGAGCAGATCGCGCCCGCGCTGCGCGAGCGCAGCGGCGGCTACACGCGCATCATGAAAACGCGCGTACGGCCGGGTGACGCTGCGGAACTGTCATTGTTGGAACTCGTTCGCTAACCGCGCACCGCAATGATCGAGCGATCCGACGTCGCACGCGTTTTGGTGACGCTGGAGACCTCAGCCACCGACAGTCGCGCGGTGACCTTCGTACTCGAAGCCGTCAAAGACATTCAAGAGACGATCCGGGCCATCGATCGACGCGCTCGACGGTCGGACCGAAGTAGTCGCCTTCGCGTTCGACGGCGGGTCCCGTCGGCAGAGCGATCCGAATCCGCAGCCCTTCGACGGCGCTAAAGTCCTCATGCGCGACGCGGTGCTGTGCTGCTAGAGCCGCCAAAATCGCATCCGGCGGCCGCTGGAATGCAGCGCAGAAAGCATCACCTACGTCTTGAGAACATACCCGTTGTATGCGCCGATCGATTCACGCATGAGCGCATCGTGAACGCGCACGGCCGCCTCCATCGCTCGCTGATGTCGATCACCAGCGTTGCGTGCTGCCTTCGATGTCACTGTACAGAAATGTGACGACGTCGCGCGGAAGCTCGCTGACGACGCTGTTTCGACGCTCGCGCTAACTGCGCATGCTCGGTTGCCAAGGCTGCAGGCATCAAGGGAACCGCACCGTGGCGCCGTATCGCCTCTTTCACGTGGTCCGCTTCCCGAAAAATAGTCGCCGTCGCTTCGGTCTCTGCACCCGTTTCGATGGTGCTGCCGGTGTAGTGCGGCGTGGCCAGCCCGGTACGACGTTGCCTTCGTGAACGAGTACCGGTCTCTGCTGCGGGCCGTGATCGCGAAACGCGACCTCGATGGGCCCGAAATGACATACGCGATCGGTGCGATGATGGACGGCACGTGGACACCGGCGCAGAGCGGAGGCTTTCTCGCAGCCTTGGCCGCGAAGGGCGAGTCACCGGGCGAGGTGGTCGGAGCGGCGCAAGCGATGCGCGCGCGAGCGCTACAGGTCGAACACGGTCTAGATGTCGTCGTCGACACCTGCGGTACCGGGGGCGACGGCGCGCAGACGATCAACGTTTCGACGATTGCCGGCTTCGTGCTCGCCGGCTGCGGTCTGCACGTCGCCAAACACGGCAATCGCGCCGCCTCGAGCGCCTGCGGTAGTGCCGACGTCCTCGAGGCGGCCGGCGTGCCGATCGACGCGGCGCCGAACGTCGCGCGCAAGCAACTTGAAGAGGATCGCTTCGCCTTTCTGTTCGCGCAGCAGTACCATCCGGCGGCCAAAGAGATTGCGCCCACGCGGCGCCAACTCGGCGTGCGTACGATCTTCAACGTGCTCGGGCCGTTGTGCAATCCGGCGCGGGCGACACATCAGGTGATCGGCGTATCGAGCCGCGCGCACCTCGAGCTGGTCGGCGAGGCGCTGGCCTCGCTCGGCGCCGTTGCGGGTGCGGTCGTGCATGCGGAGAACGGCATCGATGAGGTGACGGGCGACGTACCGACCCATGTCTATCAATTCGGCGTCGGCGGCGTGCGTCGCTGGGTGCTTGAGCCGTCCGCCTTCGGCGTACAGTCGCCCCCGGGCGCAATTGCCGGCGGTAACCCGGCGCACAACGCGCTCGCGCTCGCGTCGATTCTCGCGGGCGAACGGTCGCCACGGGCCGACGTGATCGCACTCAACGCGGCGCTCGTTCTCGTGATCGCGGAACGCGCCGCCGATGTGCGCGAAGGTCTCGCCCTTGCGCAGAGGAGCCTGCACAGCGGTGCGGCGCGTGAAGTCTTCGATCGTCTCCGTCGCCGGACGGAAAGGGAGTTTGCTTGAGCGATTTTCTCGCACGCCTCTACGCGGCCAAGGCAGCGACCTTGGCAGAAGAGGAGGCGCGCGAAAGCTACGCCGAGGTCGAAACGCGCGGGCTCGCTCGGCGCCTGCAGCGGCGTCCGTTCGCGGCGGGGTTGCGCGGCGCGCGCGGACCCGCCGTAATCGCCGAGATAAAGCGCGCGTCGCCGTCGGTCGGCCTCATTGCGCGCAACTTCGATGCCGCCACCATCGCTTCGCGTTACCAAGCGGCGGGCGCCGATGCGATCAGTGTGCTGACGGAGGCCGACCATTTTCTCGGCGACCTCGCGTACCTCGACATCGCGCGCTCCCATTGCACGTGTCCCGTTCTGCGCAAAGATTTTCTGTCGACGCCGTATCACATCGCGCAGGCTGCGGCGCACGGAGCCGATGCGGTATTGTTGATCGTTGCGGGGCTGGACGACGAGACCTTACGTGTGCTTGCGCGCGAGGCGTCGCGGTTTGAACTCGACACGCTCGTCGAAGTGCACGATGAGGAAGAACTCGAGCGGGCGCTTGCGCTCGATGCGTCGGCGATCGGCATCAACAACCGCGACCTGCGCACTTTCGAGACCGATCTCGGCATCACCGAACACCTTTTGCCGAGCGTGCCGCCGGGAACGCTCGTCGTCAGCGAGAGCGGCGTCCATGAGCCGGGCGACATTGCGCATTTGCACGCACGGGGAGCGCGCGGGTTTCTGATCGGCGAAGCCCTCATGCGCGCCGACGATCCCTCCGCGTTCGTCGACGAACTCAAAGCGGCCGCATCTCGCCTTTAAAGCACGGCCCTACGTGCCGCACGCGCATCAAATTCTGCGGGATGATGAGCGCCTCTGACGTCGCGCTTGCAGTCGATGCGGGTGCGGACGCCGTAGGCGTGATCGTTGCGCCGTCGAGTCCGCGTCGGGTCGGGGCGGATGCGCTTGCAGGGCTGGCCGCAGCTATTCCTCCGCTGGTGGCACGGGTCGGCATCGTAACCGCGCCGAGTGACGCCGATGCCTCCCGGCTACGGGCACTCGGGTTCACCTTACAGTTCAGTGGTGAAGAATCGGCCGCCGATTGCGAACGGCTTGCGGCCGGCGCCCCGTACGTGAAAGCGTTTCATCTGTGCGTCGATGCGTGCGGCGACAACCTCGATCTCCCCGCGCTCGCCGGCTACGCGAGGGCTCTGGTGATGTTCGACTCGCGGATCGGTGCGAAGCTCGGTGGCACTGGAATTCCGTTTGAGTGGAACGGGGTCGCGTCGCTCGCGCGGCGTCGCCCGGTCATCATCTCAGGCGGCCTCTCGCCCGATAACGTCGCCGCATGCGTGCGCAGCGTTCGTCCGTACGCCGTCGACGTACGCAGCGGCATTGAAACCGGCGGCCACAAAGACCCCGAGAAGATGCGCGCCTTCGTGCAGGCAGTTAGAGAAGCGGATGCCGGCTGACCGGCCGGACCGCCGCGACGGCCCGCGTCTCGGGGAAACGATGCGCTATAGGGTGAACTGCCGCACTTCCCGCCGGCTTCACGACACGGTGACGGCGAGTGCCTTGGAAGCCCACTCATGAATCTTCAGGTTAGCCACGAGCGGCGTCGCCGAATTCACGCTCTCGCCGAGATGAACCGCGCGCTGCTCAAGCTTTCGCAAGCCCTGAAGCGAGCACTGGTCAGGGTCGAATTCGGGCGCGCCGCGGCAGAGCGCGACGGCGATTCGTTGCGCGCGAGCGAAGAACGCTTCCGAACGCTGACGGAGACGCTCCCGCACTACGTCATCGGAACCGATACCGATGGTGCCGTCACGTTCGTCAGCCGCTCGTATGCCGATTTCACCGGTCTGCCCGGAGAGAAATTCTTGGGCGCGGGTTGGATGGACGTCATGCATCCCGACGACTTGCCGCAGCTAGCGGAAAGTTGGAGAAGTGCCGTAAAAAGTCGCAGGCCCTACCGAGCTGAGGCCCGCGTCCGACGTGCTGACGGCGCCTACCGCTGGCACGTAGCTTGAGCCGTGCCACAGCACGACGCGTCTGGGATGCTGCTCGGTTGGACCGCAACGATGACCGACATCGACGCGCAGCGACGCGCACGCGAGGAGCAGCACCGCGTCGCGGAAGCCTTTCAAACCGCTTCGTTTCCGCCGTGTCTGCCGACGGTGCCGGGCTGCAGTTCGACGCGACGTATGAGCCGGTACAGCACGATCTGAAGATCGGCGGCGATTGGTACGACGTCGTTCACCTGGTCGACGGCCGCATACTCGTCCTCATCGGCGACGTCGTGGGGAACGGCCTGGAGGCCGCGCGGCACCCAGTGACGACGTCGCTATTTTGACGATGCGCATCGATTCGCGCCCTGGGGCCTGACGACCGCTCAGTACTACGGTAACCGATGATCGCGCGAAACCGCGAACTCGACGTCGATCGCGATAGCCTTCGCGATGATGCACGCGCACCCAAACAGCGTCATTTGCGCTCATTCGGCGCCGCGTTGCCTCACAGAGTGGCGCAACTGCGGCACGGGAAGCTGGAGCGTCTTGCGACTAGCGTGTGCCGTTACCGAAGAAGATGCGCGCAACGCAGCGAAGTGTACGTGGTGAGGTTTCGATTACCATGATCGCGCCCGATGCTCGCGGCTACTTCGGGACGTTCGGCGGCAGGTTCGTTCCCGAAGTGCTGGTTGCGGCGCTCGACGAGTTGGAAGTCGGGATGAATGCCGCCTTCGCGGACCCGTCGTTCTGGGGCGATTATCATGCGATGTTGCGCGATTTCGTCGGTCGTCCGTCGCCGCTTATGGAAGCGGTCCGTTTCACCGGACTCGACGCTGCTGCGAAAGTCCTCTTCAAACGCGAGGATCTCAATCACACGGGTGCACATAAGATCAACAATACCGTCGGTCAGGGACTCCTCGCGCGGCGCATGGGAAAGAAGCGGATCATCGCGGAGACGGGCGCCGGGCAACACGGCGTGGCGACGGCGACCATCGGCGCGAAACTTGGGATTCCGGTTGAGGTCTACATGGGCGCGCTCGACGTCGAGCGCCAGTCGCTCAACGTGCACGTCATGAAGCTGCTCGGTGCGACGGTGCATCGCGTCACCGGCGGGACGCAAACGCTCAAAGATGCGACGAACGAAGCGTTTCGCGAGTGGGCCGGGTGCGCCGACGAGACGTTCTACGTGATCGGCAGCGTAGTCGGGGCGCATCCGTATCCCTACATGGTACGTGAATTTCAGAAAGTGATCGGCTTGGAAGCGCGCGCGCAGATGCTCGACCGGTATGGGCGTCTCCCGAGCGACGTGGTCGCATGCGTCGGCGGCGGCAGCAACGCGATGGGAATCTTCGCGGGCTTCGCCTCCGATAGCGATGTACGGTTGTGGGGAGTCGAGGCCGCGGGCCACGGATTGTGTGCCGTCGATACCGCCGCGTCGCTCGGAGCCGGCAGCGTCGGCATCTTACACGGCTCGCGCTCGTATCTGCTGCAGACCTCCGACGGTCAGGTGCGCAACACGCACTCGATTTCAGCGGGGCTCGATTATCCGGGCGTCGGGCCCGAACACGCATACCTCAAGGATTGCGGTCGGGCGCAGTACGTCGCCGTTACCGACGACGAGGCGCTCGCGGCGTTTCACCGTTGCGCGGAACGCGAGGGCATCGTACCCGCGCTCGAGTCCGCGCACGCCCTTGCGTTCGCGCAATCGCTAGCGCGCGAACGCGGCGCGGACGGATGCATTCTCGTCAACCTCAGCGGCCGCGGCGACAAGGACGTTCGCCAAGTCGGTGAACGCGAGGGCGACGGCGCGGGAATACGTGCGTCGTGACCGGCGCCTCGCAGACCGGCGCCAGGAAGGGCGGCGCCGCCGCGGTCGCGGCCGTGTTCGAACGCGCGCGAACGGCGCAGCGGGGCGCGCTCATCCCGTATCTTTGCGCGGGCGATCCGGATCTTGCGACGACCGAAGCGCTTCTGGCCGCCATCGGCGCGGCCGGCGCCGATTTGATCGAACTCGGCATTCCATACGGCGACCCGCTTGCGGATGGACCGACGATTGCGTCTGCCGCCCAGCGCGCGCTGGAAGCCGGCACGACGCTCGAAGCGACGCTCGCGTGCGCAGCTCGCGCTCGGCGGGGCGGCGCGCCGCCGATCCTTGCCTTCACGTACGTCAACCCGGTCGCCCAATACGGCGTCGAGCGGTTTGCCGACGCACTCCTCGCGGCCGACATGTGCGGCGCGATCGTCCCCGACGTTCCGCTCGAGGAGATGGATGCACTGCGCGGTGCGTTCGAGGCACGCGGGCTCGCGCTTCCATTGCTCGTGGCACCATCGACGCCGGCGGCTCGCGCCCGGGCGATCGCCTCGCGTAGCACGGGCTTCACGTATCTCGTGTCGCGCCTCGGCGTAACGGGGGCGCGACGCGAACCGGACTTCGAGTGGCTCGCCGAACGCGCTGCATCCTTACGGGCGACGAGTCCCGTTCCGCTTGCCGTGGGTTTCGGCATCTCGGGGGCCGAGCACGTTCGCCGCGCGTGCGCGATCGTCGACGGTGCGATCGTCGGCAGCGCCCTCATCGATGCGTACGCGAGAGCGGAGGGTATGCAGGCCGTCGCGCGAGCGCGCGCATTTGTCGCGGAACTTGCCGCCGCGACGCCGTGGAGATCGCGATAATGCGCTATCACGTCTTCTACGCACTGGGCTGTGCGCTCTCGCTTGCGACGTTGTTGCCGATCGGCGCCCGCGCCGAACAAAACGGCGCCACCGCATCTCCCGCCGCGCAGCCATCCGCCGGCGAGCAGTCATCCGCCGCCGCGCAGCCCGACTGCACCATCGTCGACGCCGAACAAGCCGGCACGTTACTGGGGACCGACGTCGAAGATGCCGATGCGATATCGCGCAAAGGCGGCATCTGCTCGTTCACATCGCGCGCGCTCAGTACCGATGGAAACGTTTCGTATGCCGTCGTGACGGCTGCCGAAGTCGCCCGGCGTCGCCCGTACTTCAGGCTTCTGGACCGTCGCTGCGGTGGCGTGCATCCCGGTGCCCCGAACGCCTTCGCGTGCGCAATGTACGACGCGCTTGCCCAGGCGCAAACGGTCGATGCGTACTACGCCGCACGGACCGCGGGCGCAAAACCGATCGACCATCTCGGCGATGCCGCGGCTGCAACCGGAGCCGCGCTGTACGTGCGCCGCGGCGCGACGGTCATCGAAGTCTCGGTCCGCCGCGAAGATTCGTTCGATCTCGACCGTTCCAAAACGCTCGCCCGCATGTTGCTCACGCGTCTCCCGCCACAGTTAAAGACGCCGTCGCGGCGTCGTCGGAACGATCGCGCAACAGGCAGTCAGGCAGAACTCATACGCTACGCGTTCGGCGCTCGTTTGGGAACTGTGGGCAGAGCGTCGTGCGCCCACTCCATCCAGGAACCATCGTAGACGGCCAGATCGGTAAACCCGGCTTGGAGGAGCGCGAGATAGGCGCCGGATGCGGAAACGCCGCTGCCGCACGTCACGATGGTTCGCTTGCGGCGATCGAGGTTACGCTCGGCGACGAGTGCATCCAGACGCCGGCGCGAGACGATGCGGCCGCCCTGCGCGTCGTCGAGCAGCTCGTTGCCCGAGAGCCGCACGGCGCCTTTGATGTCGTCGTTGCGTAGCGCATACGTTTTATTGCGCTGGGTCTCCAAAAGCTGCACGTCGCTGCGGCTTTCGGCCACCGCCAGCACGTCGTCGCGCGATGCGCGCAATTGCGGACGGATACGCGGCGTAAAACGGTGCCCCGGATAGGCCGGTACGTCGGTCGCCGTGGGAAGTCCGGCGGCGACGTACGCCTTGAACCCGCCGGCGAGGATGCGTACGTCGTCGTGACCGTAGTAGCGTAGCATCCAAACCAGGCGCGCCGCGTACGGCACATCGCCGTCGTCGTACGCAAGCACGGTCGTGTCGTCGCCGACACCGTTTGCCCCGAGCACCTCAGCGAAGCGCGCGGGAGCTGCGACGCGCAACGCATACGGGGTCGCGGGATCCTTGAGGTGTTCCGCATAGTCGAGATGCACGGCGCCCGGGATGTGGCCGGCTGCGTACTGTTCTGCCCCGCTCGGGGCCACGAGATCGGGCGCGCCGTGCGGTTTGCTGCGCGTATCGACGAGCCGCACGTTTGGCTCCTTGCGGTGCGTTTGTAACCACGCGACATCGACGAAGAGTTCAGTCATCGCATGGTCTTCGGCTGCCGTGCCGGTAACCTTGCCAAGTTGGGCGTGCGATGTATCGGGCGCTACTCGTTAAATGGACGTGCGTCGCGGGAAGCGAACGCTCTGGATCATGGTCGGACTGTCACACGTACTCTTACATGTCGGGTTGTGTAGTGCAGTCAGTCGTTTGCCGCCCGACGCGATGATCGCGGTGCATGTGAAGGCAACGTTTCCCGTTCGGCCCTCGAACCCCGATACGGCGCTCGATAAAACGTTCCGTGTGGAGCGTGGCGACGATCCGGAAACGATCGTCGAGTTCGATCTTCCGCGCGGCATCTACCGGTTGCGCTTCGACGTACCGAAGTACAAGTGCGCGGGCTCCGACTACGTCGAGATGTTATCCGATCACAACCGTGCGATCAGCGAGACGTTGCACGACGGTGCGACGCCGCAGCCCGAACAGAGCGTTCTCTTCGACGGCGCGGCTCCGCCCTCGTTTCTGTACGCGAAACCGACTTTCGTCCTCTTTGATAAGAGCGTCACGTGTAACGGGCCCGTGGGACCGCCGCTGCCGTCGCACATCGGCGTCGAAAACGACCCCGATGCGTATTATGTGTCGATGTTTTCCGACCCGCCGCTCGACGCGCTCGGCAGCACCGTCGTGGCACTGCGCCTACGGACGCCGACCGGGCTCTATCATTACGTGCGCGTTCCGGTCCAGTTCCCGACGCATCATGCGGGATGGCCGGAAACAGTCGAGTTCCCAGTGACCGAAGACAACCTCGACGCACTGGCGACGAGGCCGTCCCGATCTCCGGGGGTGAGCGATAAAGAAGCAGCGTAGCTCCTAAAGCAACTACACCGAAGGAGACTACGCCATGAAGAAGGTTCGCTTACGAGCCGTACCGTCGCCTGCTGTTCCTG
>JAABUJ010001370.1_pt1 | contig 36615 bp, 28 predicted proteins | sample 5559131 | NCBI WGS metagenome assembly JAABUJ01 (sample SAMN10711875, study PRJNA513366) | rock metagenome | isolation source: Antarctica rocks | place: Antarctica: Victoria Land, Mt New Zealand nord | collected 2016-01-07 | reverse complement strand
CTCTTGCAACGTGCTGGATCGGCTCATTGGTCCCCTCCTGTTCGTGTGGTCTCAACACACGCTTGAGCATGGAGCGGGCCACTGAGCCTCTCATTTCCAAAAACTGTCATAAAGTCAGGGGAGGGGTTGGGGGAGGGGGGGCTACCAGGCATACGCCTCCGGCGCAGGACCACCCGGTCCCGGAAAAATATCATCCAGCCGCGCCAGCGCATCGTCTGACAGGTTGATCGCCAGCGCGCGCAGGGAGTCGTCCAATTGCTCCAGGGTGCGGGGCCCGATGATCGGCGCCGTGACCACGGGGTTGGCGATCAGCCAGGCCAGGGCCACATCGGCCGGTTGTTCGCCCAGTTCCTGGCAAAAGTCCTCGTACGCCTGAAGTTGCTCTCGATTGCTCTCGATTCGCTCCTGCACATCCGGACTGGACCGCCGTCCTCCCGCTACCTTTTGCAGGGCGCCACCAAGCAAACCGCCACCCAGAGGGCTCCAGGGAATCACGCCCAGCCCATACGCCTGGCAGGCCGGTAGCACTTCCAGTTCGACCGTGCGCGCCATCAGGTTATACAGGCTTTGTTCCGCTACCAGCCCCATGAAGTTGCGTCGCCGAGCCGCCTCGTTGGCCTGCACGATGTGCCATCCGGCGAAGTTGCTGCTGCCCACGTAGAGAATCTTCCCCTCCCGGACCAGCTGCTCCATCGCCTGCCAGATCTCTTCCCATGAGGTCTCCCGGTCGACATGATGCATCTGATAGAGATCGATATAGTCCGTCTTCAGGCGCATCAAGCTCGCGTCGCAGGCCCTCCGAATATTCAGCGCCGATAGCTTGCCGGTATTCGGCCAGTCGCCCATGCTGCCGTACAGCTTGGTGGCCAGGACCACCTTCTCACGTCGTCCGTTCCCCTGCGCAAACCAGTTGCCGATAATGCGTTCAGTCGCCCCCTCGCCGGCCGTCCCGCCATAGCGGTTCGCCGTGTCGAAGAAATTGATGCCGTGCTCCAGTGCTCGGTCCATGACGCGGTGGCTATCGTCCTCACTGGTCTGCTGCCCGAAGTTCATCGTGCCCAGACAGAGCGGGCTGACCAGCAACCCGGTCCGTCCCAAATGGATATAGTCCATGCCTTCTCCTTTATCCTGCTCGGCGGTCCATGCTCTGCACGTCGCCTTCCGACCATACCACGGCGCCGCGACGTCTCGACGGTTCCATACCACACGGGACTGTGGGTGAACCCTCTAGATGGCATAGAGTGGCGTGTCGCCAGTACGCCGAAAGATGAGGAGCAATGACATGACCGCGTGTGAATCGTATCTTGACGCCAACCAGACACGATACCTGGGAGAGCTGCTCGAGTTGCTCCGTATTCCCAGCATCTCCTCGCTGCCGGAGCATGCCGGCGACGTGCGAGATGCGGCAGAGTGGGTGGCCGCGCGTCTGACCACCGCGGGAATCGAGAACGTGCGGGTCATGCCCACCGCCGGCCACCCCGTGGTGTACGGCGATTGGCTGCATGCACCTAGTAAGCCAACTGTCCTTATATATGGCCACTTTGACACCCAACCGGTCGACCCGGTCGAGCTCTGGACGGCGCCGCCCTTCGAGCCCACCACTCACGACGGGCGAATCTATGCCCGTGGCGCATCGGACGACAAAGGGAATATGCTGATCCCAATTCTGGCGGTCGAGGCCTCGCTGCAGTCCAGTGGCTCTCTGCCGCTCAACCTGAAGTTCTTTTTCGAGGGCGAGGAGGAAATCGGCAGCCCCGATTTACCGGCCTTCGTCCAGTCCAATGCCGAGCTGTTCGCCTGTGATGTCGTGATCAGCGCCGACGGCGCCCAGCTACTGGAAGATCGCCCCTCTCTCCTGGTGAGCCTGAAGGGCCTGTGCGGCATACAGATAGACGTCCACGGCGCGCAAACCGATCTGCACTCCGGGATATACGGCGGTACCCTGCAAAACCCGATTGAAGCTCTGGCTCACATCCTGGCCTCGCTGCGGGCCGAGGATGGGACGATTCTGGTCGAACGGTTCTTCGACGACGTGGCGCCGCTGACCGAGAACGACCGCACCGACATCGCGGCCGTGCCGTTCAATGAAGCCCAGGTGAAAGACAGGTTGGGTGTGAGCGGGTTCTTCGGCGAGCCGGGCTACACACCGGCCGAGCGGATGGGCGCACGTCCCACGCTGGAAATCAACGGCATCTGGGGTGGCTTCCAGGGTGAGGGTGTGAAGACTGTGATCCCAAAGGAAGCCCACGCAAAGATTACCTGCCGGTTGGTTGCCCATCAGAACCCGGAAAAGATCATCGAAGCGCTGGTCCGCCACGTCGAAGCACACACGCCGCCCGGCGTGAGCGTAACCGTGACGCCATTGCCCGCCACAGCTGATCCCTATCTGCTCCCGAGCGAACACTGGGCCACGGACGCGGCGGCGGAGGTGCTCACAGACGTCTACCAGGTCCAACCGATTCGAACCCGCACGGGGGGCAGCGTACCGGTCACCGCTATCTTCCTGCGTTACCTCGACGCCTACACCATTACCTTTGCCTTTGGCCTGAACGACGAGCAGTTTCACGCGCCCGACGAGTTTTTCCGTCTCAGCAGTTTCGAGCGGGGTCAGCGAGCGTATTGCCGCTTACTGGCGCGCCTGGGACGGTAACCCAGAGGGGATGCTGGTGCTGACGCGTCGCGTTCGGCCCGAGAACCTGAAGACGCTGCTCGCAGCCAGTGGGTCCGTCGCTGCTCGACGGTAATGGGGAGAACTGATATCAGAGGGCCGGCCGAGGGAAGATCATTCTGCGTGTGTCAAGAGGAGGAGTCCTGCGAACCCTCGGCCGGCCTTGAGTGGAGGAAGGAAGCAACTCCATCGTACGAGTTGGACATTAGATGAGCATGAGAACCATGTTTGGGATTGATAAGAAAACGGGGCTGTTGCCCAAAGAGACAGTTCGCATCTGGCCTACATTACCGTCCGTAAGGGCTCAGAACGCGTGCGAATCGCACCGAGCGCCGACCAGTTCGGAATACCTAACGCGAGAGCCCACCGTGACCACAGATCACGCCCCAATTATCGATGACCCACGTACGGTCACAATCGCCCGAGGCTGAAAACGTCGTGGCGGGCGGCCAACTGTGATAACTTGGGGTCCGGGCGATACGGGACAAAACGGGAGGCGATCAGCGCTGTCATGCGGTTGAGCTATGCTTTTCTTGCAAATGCAGCGGAGTTTACCCCCGCCGATGGTCGGGTGTGGGTTCTTGGCGGAGACTTTGACACGCTGGCCGCAACGGCATTCCCCGCTACTCATCCTGTGATGACCCTGGTCGTGAAGATAAGCGCTCAACCAACCGAATGTCACCGAGAGCATCGGCTTCGAATAGAACTCATTGACTCGGATGGAACACAGATACAACAAATCCAGGCCCAATTCACACCAGAGGTGCGCTCCCAGTATCCTCACCGGTCGGTCGGAATCGGCGTGGCAATGAATTTCCAGGGTATTACATTCCCTCGACCAAGCAATTACTCGTTCCATATTCTCGTAGATGATCTGGAGCTAGGCACAGTCCCCCTGTATTTGGTGGAGGCAGCGCTGCTCTCTCAATAGCCCATCAGGAGTAGAGACCATGATTGAAACCGTCCCCTATGCCAAAATCACACCGATAAATGTAGAAACCCAGGGCAGCACCAGGATCGTGATCAATGCCACAGTAGGGCAACCTGTCTCAGCCGAAGGGCGTGAAGAGACAAAGGCTTGGTCGCACCTGTCGGTCGCCACTTTCGGTCGAGACTGGGATTCGGAGGAAGATTCAATCTACGATGCCGTACAGCAGAGGTGACGTTGTTGAAGTCCCGATCGCATTTACCGACCAATCCGGAAGCAAAATCCGCCCGGCTCTCGTCATTTCGAGTGATCAGTACAACCAGCAGACGCCAGACTTGCTGATACTCTCTATCACTGGTCGGCTTACGGGCCTTTCTCATCCGGGCGATCACGTTCTGGCTGACTGGCAGGCGGCTGGGTTGGCCAGACCGTCCAAGGTACAGGCGAAGTTTGCGACAATCGAATCGTCCATCATTCGTGCGGTGAGAGGCCGCGTCAGCGCAGCTGACTTACAGGCAGTGGAACGCGGGATACGGCAAGCCTTGGATCTCACTGCCTAGACCGCTTTTAGTCTCTTGTGGTCTCAACAGCGCATGGGTCCTGGCGGCCCTTCTCTTTCGCCCCGTGTTGACCACAGTCTCTCTCTCACTCTCAGAACCCTTACGCCAGCCCTTCTACCATTGACACAGTGGTACAAGTGCGTATGAACGAAACAACAACCAGCACCACACAGCTCGCAACATTCGGCGCGGGATGCTTCTGGGGAATCGAAGAGACCTACCGAAACATCCCTGGCGTTATCGACACCGCCGTGGGATACATGGGCGGCAAAAAATCAAACCCCACCTATCGTGAGGTCTGCACCGATCGAACCGGCCATGCCGAGGTGGTCCAGGTTACCTACGATCCGTCACAGGTCTCCTACGACGAGTTGCTGCGGGTTTTCTGGACCAACCACAACCCCACCACTCGGAACCGGCAGGGACCCGATGTGGGCTCGCAGTACCGCTCTGCAGTGTTTTTTCACACGCCAGAGCAGGAGGCTGCAGCCAGGGTATCGAAGGACGAGTTGGAGCGAACGGACGCCTTCCGCAAGTCGATCGTGACCGAAATCACCGCGGCTCCCACCTTCTACCCGGCCGAGGACTACCACCAGCAGTATCTGGCGAAGCGCGGAATGGCCGCCTGTCACGTCTAGCGAGCAATCCTCCATCGATGACGGCTGACCTGGTGAGAGGCGAATCATCAAGATTTTGATCGCCGCTCTACCCATGTCATGAACGGTGTGCACGACATGGGCGGGATGGCGGGCTTTGGGCCGATAGAGATCGAGCGCCACGAGCCGCTCTTCCATGCCCCGTGGGAAGCACGGGTACGCGGCATGGTGCACGCGGTGGTCGATGCGCGGTACAACTGGGATGAGTTCCGCTATGCCATTGAGCGGGTCGATCCGGTCGTCTATCTCTCGTCCTCGTACTATGAACGTTGGCTTACCGCTCTGGAGCGGTATGTGATCGAGAAGGGCGTGATCGCCGAAACGGAACTCCGCGCCCGAACCGACGGGGCCGCTCCCCAACCCGGAACACCGCCGCTTCCCCGCCGGTCGGGTCCTGCAGCCAGGGCGCCGCGGGGAAGCCCAGAGCCGCGTTTTGGCCCAGGCGATGCAGTACGAGCACGGAACATTCATCCCCGCGGTCATACCCGCTTGCCGCGCTATGTGCGTGGCAAACGAGGTACTATCGACCGCATCCTTGGCGTCTTTGCTCTGCCGGACACCACTGCCTTGGGTCTCCCAGGCGTCTTTCAACCGGTCTACGCTGTGCGCTTTTCCGCCCGGGAACTATGGGGCGATGGCGCGTCGGAGCGCGACAGCGTGTGCGTCGATCTGTGGGAAAGCTATATTGAGCCGAAGTCGCCGGCCAGAGGGGAAGCAACGCTGTGAGCGAACATCACCACCATCACGACCACCATGCGGAGGAGATTGAGCAGCGTACGCGCGCGCTGGAGGCTCTGCTGACGGAAAAAGGCATCGTCAGTTCCACGGAGATCGACCGTTACCTGCGCTATCTTGAGAAGGAAATTGGACCCATGCATGGCGCGCGAGTCGTGGCGCGGGCCTGGGTCGATCCGGCCTTCAAGCAGCGCTTGCTTGCGGATGGCCGCTCCGCCATGGCGGAATTGGGGCTCGATAACAGCGTCCGTATGGTGGTGGTTGAGAACACATCCCACACGCACAATGTGGTCTGCTGCACGCTCTGCTCCTGTTATCCCTGGAAGCTTCTGGGCCTGCCACCCACCTGGTACAAGAGCACCGCCTACCGCTCGCGAATTGTGATCGAGCCGCGCCGGGTTCTGGCGGAATTTGGCCTGCAGGTGGCCGACGAGGTTGAGATTCGGGTCTGGGATAGCAGTTCGGAGTGCCGCTATATGGTGCTGCCGGAGCGCCCGGCGGGGACGGACGGCCGGTCGGAGGAAGAACTGGCGCAGCTGGTAAGCCGCGATGCCATGGTCGGCGTGGCTCGGGTGGCCGAGCCGGTCCAGGCCGGCTAGAGCAGCGCCGCGTGACCCAACACCAGGGCGCAGACCTAGCGCAGCGGCTCCTCTCCCAGACCGCGCTGCCGCGCAGCAACGGTGAGCCGGTCTTCGCCGAGCCGTGGCAAGCTCGGGTGTTCGCGATGGCCGGCACCCTGGCCGGCGCCGGCATCTGCGACTGGAGCCGGCTGGAGCCGCTCCTCGGTTCCGATGACCAACCGGCAGATTTCGAGCGATGGCTCGATCTTCTAGAGAGCACACTGGAAGACCAGGGATTGGTCTCGGCGGCCGAACTGCACGAGCGCACGGGTCAGCTGGCGGCTGCCGATCGGCACGACCATTAGACATACCATGCAGCCGGTGGGCGAAGGCACGGTGCATCACCCGCCGCAAGAGCCGGCCGGCTTCAGCAACCACCGAGCGGTGATAGATATGCACACGGAACGACGCCCTTCCCGAGTCTGAGTTCGACTGCTGTTTGGCATAGGCTTGAGTGGTGACGGCCATACGCAGTGGAATAGGAGAGCCCGTGCCATGAAGGCCATCCGAATCAACGAAACCGGTGACCCCGATGTCATGCACCTGGAGGAGATTGAGCGACCTGTGCCGAAACGCGGTCAGGTGCTGATCAAGATCGCTGCCGCGGGGATCAACTACGCCGACCTGGCGCAGCGCCAGGGGCAGTATCTCACGCCGACGCACGTACCCATGACCATGGGCTTCGAAGCCGCCGGCACCGTGGAGCAACTTGGACCGGATGTAACCTCGCCGGCCGTGGGCACTCGGGTTGCTGCCTTTGTCACGGGCGCGTATGCGGAGTACGCGGTGGGAGTTGCCGCCACTGCTGTCCCCATCCCGGATGAGTTGGATTTCAATCGAGCGGCTGCCCTGCTGGTGCAGGGCGTGACCGCGTACCAATTGCTGCACGATTCGGCGCAGCTTCAGCCCGGCGAGAGCGTGCTGGTCCACGCTGCCGTCGGCGGCGTGGGAACGCTGGCCGTGCAACTGGCTCGGCTACTGGGCGCCGGCACGGTTATTGGTACTGCCAGCAGCGAGGACAAGCTCGATCTGGCTCGCCGGCTGGGCGCAAATCTGGGCATCAACTACACGGACGATTCCTGGCCCCGGCAGGTACGCGAGGCCATTGGCGGCCACGGCGCGGATGTCATTCTGGAGATGGTGGGCGGCGAGAATATCGAGCGTAATCTCCAGTGTCTGGCGCCATTTGTCCGGATGGTGGTCTTTGGCGCCGCCAGCGGCCAGCCTTCAACCATCGCGCCCACTCGGTTGATGGCGAAAAACCAAACGATTACCGGCTACTGGCTCACCGCCTGGATGAGTCGCCCCGAGCGAGTGGCGCATGCCATCCAGCAATTGCTGGGATACATCGCCCAGCGGCAACTGGAAGTGATCGTCGGTGAAACCTTTCCGTTGGCCAGAGCGGTTGATGCACACCGCGCGATCGCGGATCGCCGCACCCTAGGCAAGGTGGTATTGGTGGTTTAGGGTAGCTGCCCATCAGGGCCCAGGCGTGTGGATAAAAATCCGACGCGGTTTGCACCAAGCCAGTAATACACCACCTGCAATTGCCGTTCTACGCGCCGCATGCGACGTATGATCTCCAGCAACCCCGCACCCAGCAACACCAGTGCAATCGCTGTTATGCGCAGCCAGGCAGAGGGTGTCACTCGGTCGTAAAACACCAGGTGAGCGATTACCGCGGTGAGCGCCACGATACCCACGCCAAGTGCGGCGGCTGATACAGCCCTCCGACCACGCCCTCCAGATCCATGCCCTACCAGGTCCGCGGCATCCGCCAGGTGTGCGAACAGACGGCTCCAGTACGACGTCGCCACCAACCAGCCTCCCACGGCGCCCAGCAGGAGCACGAGCAGTCCGGTAACGCCGCCTACATAGAGGCCATGTCGCAGCGTGCTCTGCTGCGCTGCCTCAGCCCCGATGGCGACCAGCGCGATAAGCGCCCCAACGCAGCATGCTCCCGCCACGATCGAAAAGAGCACACGGAGTGGAATATCACGCGTAATCGGCATGGCCATCGTTGTTCCATGCTAGCCGGTCTGTTCCCGACGTCTAGGTTTGCAGGGTGAGTCTCCGGGAACGCCCTGTCCACCCATGGACTCTAGCCACGGACCGGTTCGGTTCGCGCCGGACGGAACCGGTCCAGCAGGGAGCGCACATCGGCTGGACGAGGCAGCAACAGGTCCCTGGGTCGCAGCCCGAGGCGGCGGTGCAAAATGACCACCAGCATGATTAGCACCGTGGTATAGGACAACGAGGTCAGAGCAGCGCCGAGAATGCCGAATCGAGGGAGCAGTACAGCGAGCCCGACAGCCGTCACCACGAAACCACAGAGCTCTGCCACGGTAGCCAACCCAGGCCGGCCCAGGCCCCGCACCGCTTCCTCGAGAAACTGGTTCATCCCAAGACAGACCGCGGCCACCACCAGCACCATGGTGGCTGGAATGGCCGGCGCAAATGACGCGCCAAACACGATGGACACGGCCAGCGGGCTGATCAGCAGGAACTCCCAGGCCCATCAACACATTAATCCCCGATGCGATGCGGCTGGTGGCGCACAACCGTTCCGCCGCATCCTCACTGCCGTGTGCGCCGGCCAGACGGGGCAGAATCACCTGGCCGAAAGCGTTGGAAACCGGGGTCACCGCCAGACTCCACGATACAGCAACGGCGTACAGACCCAGTAAATGCGGAGAGAGAAATGCTCCCATCACCAGTTGATCCATGCGTCCATTGAGCCAGGAGGGCGTGGTCGCGCTGATCGACCGGGCACCGTAGCGCAACATCGGACCAACCTGCTCGCCTTCAAAGCGATGGGGCCCGGGCAGATACCAGCGCAACAGCGCCAGCGACAGCAGCACGTGGGCCGCGATCCAGCCGAACATGGCGAAGGCGACAAAGGTGACGTGATCGACGGGTACAAAGGCCGCCGCCAGGAGGATAACAACGTAGCCGAGTGGCTGGGTAAGACGCAACACGTTCCATACGCGCAGGTCGCCGCGTCCCCGCAGCACCGCCGGAAAAGTATTGACAAAGAAGAGGATCGGCACGATCAACATGTAGACCTGTGACTCGGCGACAATGCGGCTGGGTTCAGCGGCCAGCAGGTGTGGCATCGCCACCACACCGATCAGCACCAGTGGTACGGCCATGACCGCCAGCATCACTATCGCCGTGATCCCGAAGACACCGCTCTGTTCGCGGAAGCGGCCGGAAAAGTAGCTTGCGGCTTCCACGATTCCCCCACTTCCAATGGTCATGATCGCCAGGGGCCAGAGCTGAATGGCGGCCAGCTGCCCGCGGCCGGTAGGACCAAGCAGGTGGGCAGCCAGGCTGCCGGACAGTAAACTCGTCCCCATGAGCAGCAGGTTCGTTCCCATGGTGAAACCCACCTGCCCCCGCAATACCGTGTGGAGCAGCGATGACACCGCGCTTCGCAGGCGGCTACTCACTCGGGTCGGGCGCTTGATCTCCGCCTCGGTCGCCTGCTCACTCACACTCGTCCCCAAATGGTTGTTCCAGTTCTAGCCTTTTCGTCCTCGGGAGCGGATATGAGGTAGCCTACTCATAGTAGTACTCTGATCTCTCCGGCCAAGAGCCCGCCATGGATGCCCATGCTATGACCAGCTCCACACCCGGCGCCATGAGGGTGATTGTCAGCGCCCAGCAACGCTTCCACTACTTCGAGCTGGCCCGCCAACTGGCCCGGCAAGGCCATCTGCAGCGACTGTACACCGGTTACCCCGCAACACGGGTGTATGAGGTGGAATCCTCGCTGGTTCGTTCCCATTGGCTCCCGACTACCGCCTATCTGCTGCTCGAACGGCGCGGCCTCCATGCCCTGTCCCGACGTCTCAACGCGCCTGTCATGGACAACTATAGCCGCTGGGTGGCGCGGCGCCTGGAACCGTGCGACGTGGTCGTTGCCGGCTCCAGTTGGGCGGCCGAGGTGTTACGAGCCGCTCGCCGGCAGGGCTCTCTGGCTGTCTGAGATCGTGGCTCGACCCATATCCTAACCTAACGCGACATTGTGGCTGACGAGTACCGGCGGTTTCGCATCCCGTTCGGCTTCAAGGGCAATCCCATGGATGGGAGACTGATCGAGAACGACGTGGCAGCATACGAGGAAGCTGATTACAGCACCGTGCCGTCCACGTCCGCCCTGCGTAGCTTCGCGGCGCAGGGGATTCCGGCGCACAAGCTGATCCGCATCCCCTCCGGCGTCGACCTATCGGATTATCGACCGCTCGCCAAGCGCGGCGAGACCTTCCGGGCGCACAACGACGGTCACGTCCACGCGTTCCATTAGTGAGGGGTACGATGGGAGCGATTCTTGAGGAGGGGTCGTGCTCAGGTCGGCCGTTCTTGGCGCCAGGCCAGGATATACCGCGTCTCGTCCGGCGCTCCGGGCTGCATGCGGCGATCGTAATCGAATGAATCTGCCTGGAACCCTGCGTCTCGTAGGATCGTCACCAGATGATCGACATCGCCGAACTTGGGGTGGACTTCCATGGCCATCCTGTCGACGCTGGCCAGCCACTCGCTTCCCCCTGCAAAGAGCGCGAACTCTGAGCCCTCTATGTCGACCTTCAAAAAGTCGATGTGATCCAGGGCATGGCGGCGCATCAGGTCGGGCATGGTCAAGGTAGGCGGCTCGGCGCCAAAGTGCGAGGCCGAATGGAGGACGGAGGCATCGCTGAATGCACCGGCTCCTGCCCCAATGAGACCGAACTCCACCTCAACCCGATCGCGAGCGCCGTTGCGAGCAGCGTTCTCGTAAATCTGGTCGACGAATCCGGATTGCGCCTCGACCGAGATCACGCGGCCGGCGACGACGCTGGCCAACGCGGTAAACACGCCCACGTTGGCGCCCAGGTCCACCACGATGTCCCCTGGCCCGAGTATTACCTCTGGGGGACGAAAGTACACGGCGCGCCCATAGATCTCGCGGGCGAGACCAAACTCCGATCCCTCCAGACGTACCTGCCTTCCCAGCGCTCGAAACGTGTACACCTTGCCGCGCATTCCTTCGTCAGCGGCCCGCAGGGTGCGCGAACGAACAATATCTGGCAGGTGCCGGGCGATTTGCACCAGGTACATGACCAGTACTCGCGCCCCCGCAATCCGGAAAATGGCCGCAAGATCCGATGGCGCCTTGCGCACCGGCGACATCCGCCTACTCCAGATGTCCACTCTGCCTCCTCGTCACGCGTCACCGCGCGCTTCGTTCACCCATGCTATCAAAGCCGGCAAGACATCCCTCTATCAGCTATGGAACGCATCCCGCCACACCTGGACTGTGTGTTCAGCGATGCGCGTGAAGGTGTAACACTGGCGTATCCGGGCAAGGCCTCTCTGCCCCAGCTCCTTGCGGAGCGCGGGGCTGTGCTGAACTTGACGGAGCGCGGCAGTCAGTGCGTCCACATCGCCTTCCGGGAAGGTCAGGCCCGCGTCGCCCATGACGTTAGGCGTTTCACCGCAGGTCGAGCCAATAACGGCCACGCCGGAACTCATGGCCTGAGCCAGCATCAGACCAAACTGTTCCTTCCAGCCGGGGGTGCTGATCGACGCTGAGACGCAGACATCCATCGCATTCAGGTAGTGTGCCACCTCCAGATGCGGGACGGTATCCACCCAGCGAATCCTATCGCTGATGCCCAGGGCGTTCGCCAGCTGCAGTAACTGGTCCTGCTCCGGTCCTTTCCCCATCAGCAACAGCTGCCACTTGCCCTCCAGTCGTGCCACTGCCTGGAGCAGCAGGTGCGTCCCTTTCTCGGGCACCAACCGTGCCCCGAAGCCGACCACCAGGGCGTCGTGATGCAGTCCCAGTTGCCGGCGAAGGTCGCTGCCATCGCGCGGCTGGAAGACCTCGGTATCGACGCCCAGCTGCGGGATCACCGAGGCCGGGCCGCGATACCCCTGCGCCCGCACGAGGTCGACGGCATCGTGGTTGCCGCAGATGGCGAAGTCGCTCTGGGACAGGTTGTACCGCATGAACGCGGTGAGCGGCGGCGGAAGAGAGCGGTTCACGTTCTCCCAGGTAAAAAAGCCAAACCTGGCCCTGGACGCCCAGAGCCGCCGATAGATGGCTGCCTGAAAGGTCGTGAGTCCACGCGCACCCGATTCCACGTATACGATATCGGGCCGAAAGATCCTCATGGTCAGGTCGAGGCTCCGGTGGACATAGTTGCCGCCACGCCGGGTGAGAGAGGTTGGTAGCGGGACAAAGGAATACGCCGGGCGGCTCGGGCGCTCCACGGGTATCATTCCATGCAACGATCCCTCGATCGCTTGTGGAACCACCACCTGGAGGTCGATGTCCGGAAGTGCCGCAAGCGCATCGAGCTTCCGCTGATTTTGATGGATCATGTAGGTGTGGCTGGAGAGCAGGACGCGCATGTCTGATCCTTGACCAGGGACGAGTTGGTGCGCCATTACGTTACCGTAAGCTAAGCCAGCGCGCTACCTACCAGCAGATGACAGGGAAATCTCGACGCCGTCAACCACTGCCCTCCGTATGCAGTATCTCGCGACCGCCTATGAAGCTGCCTGACGGTGGGGTGGGCCTTGACCAACGTCCAGGTCGTGACGCTGTGAAGACGGCAGCCGACATCGACCTCAGCCAATATCCGGCATCAAAGGAGGCTTCGGCTGAGGGACCTCTTCCTCGGCAATTTCCGGCATTACGGGAGGCTTTGGGTGAGGGAGTTCCTCCTCGGCAATATCCGGCATCAAACGAGGCTTCGGCTGAGGGAGCTCGTCCTCGGCAATATCCGGCATTATGGGAGGCTTCGGGTGAGGGGAGTTGTCCGAGCCGATGTCGGGCATCAGCACCCGCCGGGGCAGGGTTCGCACCGGGGACGGACGCGGCGCCTCATCAATCTCGGGCATGAGGAGCCGCGGCGCATGGATGCGCGAGCCGGCTAATGGCTGAGGGACGGTCGGGGCGGGCGCCCGCGGCCGGGTCGCGGCAGGAAGGGATGGAGGGGGCGTGCTGAGTTGACGCCGAGCCGGCGTCGCCACCGACTTGGGGCGCCCGTACACCGCGCTCCCGCCATCGGCGATCTCGATCATCGAGTCCACCCAGGCCTGGGCGTCCGAGCCGAGGGTAAAGGGCTGGTAGCCGGGATCGGCCTTGATCTCCTCCGGCATCTCGTCCTCTTGCCAGACGGTACGGATCTCAAGCTCGATCTCGGACGGAGCCTTCACCCAGCCGGGCCGCTCCTCCTTCCCTCCCAACCAGCGCATCGCGATTCTTAGGAGATCATCGAGAGCACGCCGTCGGCTACCGTGTCCGGATTGGTCTCACTGCCAAAGGTCACCACGCGCACGTGGTTGTTCTGCGCCTCGATCTGCTTATAGACCTGGAACGCGCGATCGTGCTCCTGGCCATAGCCGAGGATGGCGATACAGACGTAGACCCCGCCCTTCGCCTGCGCCAGGGTCTGGGCGAACTGATCGGTGTCATCGGCCTCGCCGTCGGTGATGACCAGGGCCAGCAGGTGCGGCCGGTCCTGCTTGGGAACATCGCCAAACTCCTCCATGTACTGCTCGACCAGCGTCTCCCAGCCGGGCATAATCACGGTGCCGCCGCCCCAGGGAATCGATGACCACTTTTGACGCCAGTTGTCCGTGGAGAGATCATCGATGCAGGTGGCCGAGCCACCGGCAAAGGTCACGGTCATCAGGCCGCCGGCGTCCTCACCCCCCGCCTGTTCTTTGGCCGCTTGCGAGTCTTCGGCGCCCAGGACCTCGACGATCCGGCCGATGGCCTCGCCGATGAGCTGCCGGCGCTCGATCTTGCTCCCCTCGGACACCGGGTAGCTCATGCTGCCGGTGGTATCGAGCAGTAGCATCGGCTCCTTTTCCACGCCGGGTTTGAGCATTGGGCTCAGATCATTGACGGATGGTTCTGCGGTTGCCATGTGTGTTCCTTTCATCTGGTCGTGATTGAGCGGAAAGCGTCGATCCTTCCTTTCTACCCCAACGGAGGCCGAAGCCCCAAACGCAGGCAGGGGCGCCCGGTCGCGGAGATCGCGTGGTCCCCGCAGCTATGCATCGAACAACGAGGCAGTCCAGAGCCGAGACGATGCATCCTAGCGACCGGTGGTGAGATAGCGCTCGGTGGTTACCACCCGAAACGGGGGGGCGACTGACGGCCGCCAAGCGACATAGTTGGATTGCTCGTACCACTCCAGCCGGTAGTCCCACTGCGGAAAGCATTCCACGAAGTCGGGCCGGATCTTCCCGAGCGCATAGCCGGCCGGAGTCAGCAGATCGAATACATCGCGCAAGTACGAGCGAGCGTCGATCCATGAGGCGTTGTACTCGAACTGAATGAAATCGATGGCCTGCCGCTCCAGCAGGCCCTGCGCCCCGGCAATCACATCCCGGTCGTTTCCCTCGGCGTCGATCTTCAGGAACAGTACGTGCGCAATCCCGGCCTGGGACACGTAGGTGTCGATCGTGGTCATCGCCACCGTTTCCGGAACGACCTCGAACGGAATCGCTCCGACCACCCGCTGCGGATGGATGGAGCTGATCTCGCTCCCTTCCCCGGCTACGCGGTTGAAGGTCACCGTGCCGCTTTCGGCCCCCACGGCCAGCCGGTTGACGGTGGCCCAGGACGCCAGCCGCGGGTCGGCGAGTCGCCGTTTCAGCACCGCGAACGCTTCGGAGCCCGGCTCGAAGCCGTGATACTGTAACGACGGCGCGGCGCCGTCCACGGTCAGCGCGTGCAGCAGCAGCATGTAATCCCCACGGCTCGCACCGACCTCCATGATCACCGTCGGTTCGGCGCGCGACGCGCGCACCACCTGTTCCAGGACATATCCCTCGCCGTTTACCACCGGATCGCTGCTGATGCCGTCGCCTCCCGCGGTGGCCGAGATCCAGCGACCCAGGTGCCGGGCACGACGAAAGGTTGCCGGCTGAGTAAGGGGCCACGCCACGAGCCGTTTTACCGCGCGCTTGCCGATGGCGCCGGCCTCCCTCATGAATGTCGGCATCGAAACGGATCAGGTGAGGATTGGCGGTTTCCCATCTCCGCCCGCGGTTCCTCGGTCAAGCTCTCGTCAGCGTCATGCATACCAGTCCCTCTCGATGGCGTTCGATGATACATGTTCGATCATAGCGCGCCGAGGTCACGCAGCCATATGCACATTTGTTATAATCCTCAGGTGTGGAGGGTTGTCTTTCACCCAGAGGCGGCTTGGGAGCACCGACGTCTGCCGGCAGCAGAGCGGGAGGCAATCGACCATGCCGTGGAGAAGCTTCAAGCGATGGGACCAACGCTGCCTTATCCGCATCAAAGCGACGTACGGGCAGCGTCGTCGTTGCGCGAGCTTCGTCCGCGGGCTGGCCGCAGCGCGTGGCGAGCGCTCTACCGGCGGGTGGGAGAGACCTTCATTATCGCAGCAGTCGGCCCAGAGGCTGAGGTGGACCCGCGCAGATCTGATCGGGCTGTGGGCGCGGCACTCGCACGTCTGGAAGACCTCGAAGGAGAGAAGTCATGAAGCTATCTGACATGACTCCGTTCGAGGAGGTCCTCGCGGAGGATCTCCAGGACACCGCCTTCCGCCGTGAATGGGAGCGGACCGAGATCGCTCGCGCGGTGGCACTCCAGGTGGTGCAGTATCGGGCTACGCATCATCTGACCCAGGAGGAACTCGCAGCCAAACTCGGCATCAAGCAGCCGGCGATCGCTCGCCTCGAGGCTGGCGACCACCAGCCGTCAGTGATGACGCTTCGGCGCCTCGCCGATCGACTGGGTATGGAGTTTCAAATCCGTAATCAAGAGTTTCGAGTGGTCTCCTCGAATGAGAACATGACTGCCAGTTTGTAGGACTACGACCTTTGGTGGCATCGGCTGACACGGAGGCTCCACATGTTGGGCCTACAAAGCTAGATGTCACTGAAGTACTAACCGGGCGGGCGCAATGGTTTCAGGCGCCACCAGGCCAGGAATACCAGGCCCACCACCAGCATGCCGAACCCCATCCAGAGGTTGATATTGACCTCAGAGGCCTTATGCAGCTCCGCCGAGGTGGCGAGCACCCCGGCAACGATCAGCACCAGGCCATAGAAGGTAAACAGCGCGCCGATGAGCACGCGCAGATCGAAGAGTTTGGCAGCCGCTGATTTCGGTTCCGCTGTCCCCTCCGGGTCGATCGGGCGTTTACTCATGACACCTTCCTCCTTCCTTGCACCGTTACAGGAAGATCACGGAGAGTACGACGGTGATGGCCAGAATGGCGAGGCCGATCACCCAGGGCCTCTCGTACCAGGGCAACACGGGCACGGTGGACGGGTCCGGCGCGTTTGGATTCGGTACGCCCCACACCAGGCCGCCAAGCTCCGAGAGCGGTTTGGGCCTGCCCAGGTAGCTGACGATGACCGTCACGATCGCGTCGACCACAAAGGCGGCAATAGCGCCATAGAAGTTCTGCATTTGCGCGTTGATCATGGCGTGCGCGGGATCGATGTGGCCGCCCGGATAGAAGTAGGACACATAGACACCAAAGTAGTGGACCAGCGCGGCGGCCGCGGTGCCCGATGCCAGCCCAATAATGCCGGACATGGGGGAGACACGCCGCCAGAACATGGCGATGATGAACGTCGCGAACAGGGGAGCGTTGAAGAACGAGAAGAGCAACTGAATGTAATTCATGATGTTGGAGTAGCCCGACGCGATAAACGCGGTGCCGATGCCGATCAGCACGCCGAGCACCGTGACCACCCGGCCAACCTGCAGGTAATAGATATCGGGACGATCCTTGCGGATGTAGTCCTGCCAGATATCGTAGGTGAAGACCGTGTTAAAGGAAGAGACGTTCGCCGCCATACCGGCCATGAATGCCGCCAGCAGCCCCGCCATGGCCACCCCCAGCACCCCGTTGGGCAGGAACTTGTTCATGAGCAGCGGGATCGCGTCGTTATAGGGGAGGCCCGAGGACTTACCGAGGTTGGGCACCAGGATCAGGGCGATCAGGCCGGGAATGATGGTCAGGAAGGGAATGAAGATCTTGGGGAAGGCCCCGATGAGCGGCGTCCGCTGCCCGGCGGATAGGTCCTTGGCGGAAAGGGCCCGCTGCACTTCCGCGAAATTCGTGGTCCAGTAGCCGAATGAGAGCACGAAGCCGAGCCCGAAGACGATGCCGATCCAGTCACCCAGCGGGTTCGACCAGGGGATGCCCGTGCCCTTCCAGGTGTGGAAGGCGCCGGCGCCGAGCGGGGTATGGGTGACGGCGGACTTGAACCCGCTCCATCCACCGACGCGCACCAGGCCAATGACCACGATCGGGATCAGGCCGGCGAGGATCACGAAGAACTGCAGCACTTCGTTGTAGATGGCGCCCGACAGACCGCCGAGCGTGATGTAGGCCAGCACGAAAATTGCCGAGATAACGATCGCGGCCCACAGCGGCCACCCGAGCAACGACTGCAGAATGATTCCCAGCGCATAGAGGTTTACCCCGGCAATCAGCACGCTGGAGGTGGCGAAGGTGAGCGCATTGAACAGGTGCGTGGGAGCATTGAAGCGGCGGAGCAGATATTCCGGGACGCTCCGCACCCGGGACCCGTAATAAAATGGCATCATGACCACCCCGAGAAAGACCATCGCCGGGACGGCGCCGATCCAGTAGAAGTGCACAGTCGACCACCCATACTGCGCCCCGTTGGCCGCCATCCCCAGGATTTCGATGGCTCCCAGGTTGGCGGAGATAAACGCCAGGCCGGTAACCCATGCCGGCAGGGAGCGCCCGGCCAGCAGAAAGTCCTCGCTGGTAGCAATTGCCCGCCGCGCCAGGACACCAATGACGATCACCAGAGCGAAGTACACGACCAGGATGCCGTAGTCGAGAAGGTTGAGGTTCAGCCGTAGCGCAACAGCCGCTGTCTGCATACCGCCCCCGGTCCTATGTGACGCTCCGTTCGGGTCCGGCCCAGCCTGGTGATGCTGGGAGGGCAGAAGGAGCAGGTGCAAGAATTATACCGGTATTGAAGCCGGTCCTCCTTCGTATAATGAGCTGCCGAGCCCTTTCAACCGTGCCTCTAGTGTAGGCGCAATGGACTGCCTTCGGGGTCCTATCGCTGCCAGAAGGGAAACCGCTGTGATCGCTCCTTTTCACCGGCTGCCTCTGTTCCTCATGCTGCTCATGGCGTTGACCTCGTCGATCTTGGCGCCATCGGGCGCGCATGGCGCTGGGGCGGCCGCTGATGCCGCCGCGCTGTGGCGAACTGCCACCACCGTCATGCAGCACTCGGTGCGCACCGTCCATGCTGATGGCAGTGTAACCGAAGGGGGATGTTGCCCGTCGCTCGATGCCAACTGGCGCATTACCGGCGACTGCTCGGGTCATACGCTCGCTACCAGGGCGCACTTCTGGCTACGTGGCCGGCAGACCACTCGGTTGCGTAGCGCGACCGGTCAGGCCGTCAACGCGCACTACATCGTGCTCCTGGTCAAGTCCAACCAACCCACCCCAGTCTGGATGAGTCACACCCATACGGCAGTCTGGATGCGCAACGCCCATACGGCCAATCGCTGGGTTCGTGCCGATCCGGACCCGACGTCGTTGGCACTATATTACATGTGCCCCGCGCTCATAATCGCTCGGTTCCAGATTAATACGGGACCCGCCACCTATCGCGTGCTCGGTACCACCACGGTCGATCACCACGCGGTGTGGCATCTGCGGCGAACGATGCCCAGCCAGGGCGAGGTAGCCGACCTCTACGTCGATCGACGAACCTTCCACTGGGTACGAATCGTTGGTTTCGATGGCGGTTGCGCGGCTTGCGATGGTTCCTCGTTCCAGGAGCACTTTACCTTCGACTACTCACGACTGAACGCACCGCTGCACATTACCGCGCCAAAGATCGGCTCGATGACGCCCTGACGGGGTGGTATCAGCGAGTATATCGTCGGAGGGAAGTAGAGCGAGATTGCCGGTGACCCGCTACGCTGTTTGAGTCGCGGTTGTCAGTGCCTCTTCCGTGGATGAGACATCGGCCTGGGCGCCGAGGGCGCGGAAGATCTCGACGGCTTGGGTCCAGGCTCTCTGAGCCGCCTCGGCCTCGCCGCGACGTGCGTGCATCGTCCCGGCGCAGTGGAGCGCTCGTCCTTCACTGTAGCGGTAGCCGATGCCGCGGGTCAGAGTAAGCGCTTCCTCGATGGCCGTCTCCGCTGCCTGCCAGTCCTCCGCCTGGATCGCCGTCAACGTCTGTACCCAGAGGCCGTCCGCCATGAGCGTGCGGTCGTTGAGGGCGCGTGCCCGTTCCATACTCTGCCAGGCTGTGTCGCGACCCAGCGCGACATTTCCCAGCGCCAGGTGAATGCGTGCCATGATGAACAACTGCGCCACCTCGTCACCGGTAAGGTCGCCTCGCACCGGCCAGCGTTCCAGGCGCGAGCGAGCCGCGTCTGGCTGTCCACGCAGCAACTCCAGCTCGGCCAGGGCCGTCTCGACCTGCCGCAACGCCCTTGTGTCATCGTTGCGGTCGGCGGTCGAACGTGCCTCGTCCAGGTATTTTGCGCTGCTGTCCCACTGTCCCTGGACGAGAGAAAGATACCCAAGGCCGTGCAGCACGTACGGCGACGCTCGGGACGGGCCGATCTCCGCATCCAGCGTCAGGGCTTCTTGCAGGAAGGAGCGCGCCTGGTCCCATTCACCGGTATACACGGCTCGATCGGCCTGCCGGTGCAGCAGGAACGCGACCTCAGCCTGGTCTCCCAACTGGCGGCACAACTCAATGGCTCGTTCGAGATAGCAACGCTCGCGCTCAAACTCTCCGAATTCCTCGTAGACGGATGCCACGGCATTGAGTGCTCGCCACAGGCTGGAGATATCTCCGGTTCGCTCGGCCAGCGGCATCATCCCTTCCAGCACCGGGACGCCCTCCTGGACGCGATCCATCGCCAGGTAGGCATAGCCGCGCCACAGTTCCGCCTGGATCAGCGCATCGTCTCGATCCGCGGCCCGAGCCGCTGCCGCCGCGCGCTCCGCGGCTGCTAACTGCTCGCCGAATCGCCCCGCCGCCCAGAACAGGGTAGCGAGCGATATGTAGAGATCGGCCAGGGCAGGTGACGCGACGTCGTTCTCGATGGTCTGGAGCAGCGGCCGTATGCGGGATATCCCCAGTGATGGCGTCCCACGCTTGAAGTGGGCACGTCCGATCTGCGCGGTGACGCTCGCCAGCTCGTCCTGTCTCTCGGCTGAATGGTAGATCGCCGCTGCCTTTTCCAGTATGGTCAGCGCCTCGTCATAGCACGCCATAGTCGTGAGGACCGTTCCCAGCTTTCCGCACGCGCGCGCCTGATCCAGCCCACCTACCAATTCCAGCAGATCCAAGTAGTAGGTCGCGGCGACCTCGTTGGCATATCTGGCGCGCGCCCGGTCACCTGCCCGCTCCATGTATCTCGCCGCCTTCTCCGGCAGCTCACCACGACGGCAGTGGAAGGACAGGGCTTCCACCTCGTGCGGCTCGAGCTCCTCCAGCGCCTGCGCGATCGCGGCATGCAATCGGGTGCGCCGGCGAGTTGAATGTCCAGCGTAGAGGGTTGCTCGCAACAGAGGATGGCGGAAGGCATAGCCATCGCCACGTTCGTCCAGGATGCGCACTGCCAGCGCCTGGTCAAGCGCGTCCAGCAATGGGCCGTCCCGCAGTGGTGGCTGGTAGGCTCGCTCACCGGCCGCCGATAGCAGAGCGAAGGAGAAGGTCATGCCGGCGACGGCCGCCAGGCCCAGGGTGCGACGCACGTCCTCTCCCAAATGATCCACCCGGGTGGCCATAAGCTCCTGTATCTGTCGCGGCACCATCACCTCCCCGCTGCCCGTTGCATGCCACTGATCATCGCGTAGAACCAGCTGGCCATCCTCCTGCATGGAGCGAACGACCTGGAGGATGAAAAGCGGATTACCCAGGGTGAGCATGGCGATCTGCTCCAGTACCGCGTCATCCGCCACGCCGCCCAGGATGGTCTCGGTCAGTCGATCACAGTCGGGTCGGGCCAGGCGCAGCAGTTGGATGCGGTGGGCCGATTCGTACCGTGCGGTGGTGGCCAGGAAACGTTGGAGTGCTCCGCCTTCCACCACGCCCTCCTCCTGGTACATCCCGATCACCAGCCAGGGATGGCCCGAGATGAAACGCATCAGGTGATGCAGCCATTGGATGGTGTCGGGGGCGGCAACGTGGAGGTCGTCCAGCACCAGGAGCAGCGGGTGTACTTTGGGCGAGGCGTGGCTGAATTCATCGAGCAGGCTAATTAGCGCGGCAAAGAGGCGGCTGCGCTCACTCTCAAGAGGAAGTCGCGGCGTAAGGGTGACCCGTGGGAGGGCAGGCACCAGGGATGCCAACTCCGGATACCGGCCACTCAGGGACTGACGCTGCTCCAGCGGTTGCTCGCGCAGATATCCTTCGAGCGCCTCCACGATGGGGCCGTACGGAAGCACGCCTTCCTGGTCATAGCTCGTCCCCCAGAGCACCATCGCCCCACGTTCCGCCGCCTGCCGGGCGAACTGTGCGGCCATCCGGCTCTTGCCAATACCCGCCTCGCCGCTCACCAATGCCATCTGGCCAGCGCCACCGGTCGCTGCTGTATACGCCTTCGCTAGCAAGTCACAGGCGCTCTCCCGTCCCACGAAGGCAGTCGAGGGAAGGTTGCGCACGGGGTCCGGGAGAGGCGAGACTGTCAATGATTCATGTCCGTGACCCGCGGGCGTGCCCGAGAGGAGATCATGATAGAGAGCCTCCGTCTCTGGGTCTGGGTCCACGCCCAGTTCGGTCTGCAATGCGTGCCGGTACGCCTGATATTGGCGTAGCGCTTGATGCCGGCTCCCGGTCTGAGCATAGAGTCGCATCAGGCTTCGGTTCACCGCCTCCCGGGTGGGGTCCCGCTCCAGCACTGCATGGAGCCTGGCGATGGCGCCGCTGGTATCGCCTCGGTGCTCCAGCAGGTTTGCCAGCCGCTCCAGAAGGCGCAGCGAGAGCGCGGCGAGCGCTTCTCGCTGGGACGCTGCCCAGTCGGCGAAACGATCCTCGGGCAGCAGGTCGCTTGGGTAAGCGGCGAGGGCAACCTCGCAGGCGCGTACGTCACCGCCCTGGAGCGCCTCCCGCGCCAGCTGTCCGAAGTGATCCACATCGATCCAGACACGATCAGCTATAAGTGCGATCATCTCCTGATCTACTCGCAGATAGGCGGATTGCGCTTTGGGCGGGAGATCGGGTTCCAGGGCGCGGCGGGCGGCATGGAGCGCCTTCCGGAGGTTATCGCGCGCCCCGTCTGAATCGAATTCGGGCCAGAGCGTGTCCTGGATTTGCTCGCGGTGGAGTCGGTGCTCTGGCGTCAGCGCCAGAAGTTTGAGGAGGGTCCGACCGCTTTGCCGTTTCCATGCCTCGGGCGGCACGCTCTGGCCGTCTCGCTGGACCTCGAATCCGCCCAGAAGCGAGAGACGCAGCGGCGCCGATTCCTCCTCCAGCAATGGTGCACCGACCGTGTGCATGGCACCCATAGCGCGAACGCCGCTGCCCGCGGCGCTCGCTTCCTCTCGTCAACTATAAGACACAGCGCATATACTGTCAAGTATATGCGCGAACCTGGTACCTAGTGTAGCAGAAACACGATCTCCTCCCCATCAGTCAGTACTACATGAAGGCTGTACGAACCTGTTCCTGCCCAATGAGCAGCGTAGGAATACCTGGCGCTGCGATGGACTGGGATGAGCTGCCTGTTGAGATGATGAAGGCCGGCGTAGAGGTTGAAGCCGCGGACGCCGGTGGCAACGGCCAGGCGCCAGCGGAAGGTGACCGACGAGCCGTGGCGATGCACCGTGAGGCGAGACACACGTGCGGCCGTTGGCGCGGCCGCCACGCCTTCGAACGCTCCTAGATTGCAGTGTGGACCGAATGGGCGTGCCATGAGCCGCTGATCGACACCGTTGACCAGCCCATCGGCACACACCGCGTCATCGCCGGCATTGAGGGCCGCGCTCCCCGGCGCGGGCGCCATGGTCTGGGTGGGGCCGCCATTGTCAGATAAGGGATTGAGCTTGGCGTCGCCGGCGGGGATACCGCCACAATTGCCTCCGGTCGATTGCAGGTTGTGGCTGTCGCCGGTCACCGTGCCGGTGCAGAGTATCGCTGTTCCGGTATTGGCCAGGATGGTGTTCTTGATGGTCAGCTGGGAGCCGCCATTCAGCTCCGCGGCCAGACTGGCGCCCGCGGCGCCATCGTCCGTGCCTCCCACGCCGGCAACACCACCGGTGGCGGAATCGGTCGCCATGGTGACGTTCTCCAGAGTGAGCGATCCAGATCCGTTACGGATAGCGCCGCCGTCGGCGGAGCCACCAAGTCCTCCAGTTCCCCCGGTGCCGCCCGGGCCCCCGGACGCTGTGTTTCCAGCGAATGTGCTGTTAGTCACCGCCGCGTTGCCCCCAAACACGGAACCACGGTAGAGTGCGCCCCCTCCAGCGTCGCCGCCCGTTCCGCCGGTCGTGGCCAGGCTGGCATCCAGGGCGCCTCCAAAGCCGCCTATGGCTCGGTTATTGACAAACAGACTGGTGGTGATATAACCAGCAGCGACGGTGGCGATGGCGCCTCCGTAGCCCACGCCTCCAAGGTGTCCGGTTGCGCTTGCGGTATCCGCCGTGCTACTCCCGGCGCCGCCGATCGCCATGTTTCCAGAGAAGGTGCTGGTGCTAACTCTAAGGGAGGTATTCCTCGCATTGAAGATACCGCCGCCGATTCCCGCGCCACCCGAGGTCACGATAGAAACACCGCTGGCCCCGCCGATGGCGCGATTGTTGGAGATGGTGCTGTACTGCACCGTGAGGTAGCCGGCGTTGTAGATGCCGCCACCGTAGCCATCGCCTGCTGGGTACCCGGAGGAGCCGGAGGAGCCCGATGCGCTGTTGTCTTTGATGACGCTGTGATCGACCGTAAGCGTTCCCTTATTGACCACGCCGCCGCCCGAACTTCCCGCTCCATTCTCGAGCGTGAGGTACGACATGAAGACTGTGCCTGTGTTGGTAAGAACCACCCCGTTGTGGACGCCGTCGACAATCGCCGTTCCAGTGGCGGGCCCCTGCAAATTCACCGAGGTCGTCACGTTGAGATGCTCGCGGTAGGTTCCGGCCGCGATACTGATGCCATCACCGCTCTGCGCCACGCTGATGGCGTGCTGAATGCTGGCGCAGGGACCGGCGCTGTTGCTGCAGGGGTTGTTGGTGTCATTCCCGGTTGGCGCGGGCGCCACGTACTGGGTGGTGGCCGCATGGGCCGGCGTGGTGTGCCACCCGGCCCCCAGAGCGCCGGCCACCATCAGTGCGATGCAAGCCCGGAATTTCATCGGGTACCTCCTTGAGCCGTCTTGGCCCGGTGTGCTGCCCATGGCCCGACTACGACCTGTACATTTTGTGAGTACTGCGATGTTTCGGTGGCGGGGGCGGCGCCAGGTACCGGCGCCGTGGCCGTGGCAGTGACGTACCTCCCGGCGGCAACCGGCACATCCAGGGCCCAGTTACCCGAGGAGTCGGCCGTGGTGGTTCCCAGATAGGTCTGGCCCTCGCCGTAGCCTGCATGGTTGGACTCATTGCTGGCGATGAACACCTCAACCATGCAGCCCGCGCAGGCGCTTCCTGTCACATGTGTCACCGATCCAGTGGTTCGAGCGCTGAAGATAGCTGGACAGCCGAGGTAGTCGTTCGGCCCGGGTGGCCCTCCGCCGAGGCAGGGACCGTCTCCCAGGCCACTGAGGAGAATGCCGGCGTTCGCATTACCCTCCATGGCGTTCCGCGAGATAGCGACATGGACGGTCGAATCGTACCGCGTCTGTCCCACCTGGACCCCCGCGCCGCCGTTGTAGGTGATCACGTTGCTCGAGACGCTCGCCGTGACGATGCTCGAACCGCCGGTCGCCGCGGGAAGGCTGGTCTGCGGCAGGCGCAGGCGCAGGTGCTGGGCGGCGCTGGTCGAGGTGGTGTTGCCGACCAGGATGCCGTTCCCCTTGTTGCCCCGTCCAAAGGCTCCAATGACATTGCCGGCGATCGTGTCCCCGGATTCGGAGAGTACGTCGACGCCATCCGCGCCATTCAGCTCGATACGGTTGGCTGCATGGGCCCCGCCGGCCGCGGTTCCGATGGTGTTGTTGTTCCCCAGGTAGAGGTAGATACCGTCGACGCTATTGGGCAGCGCCGCGCTATCGGTCCCGTTGATGCCGATGTTATTCCCGGCGATGGTATTGCCACTGCTGGAGAGGCCGTCGATCCCGTCCACGCCGTTGCCGCTGATGACGTTCCCGTCGCCAAAGCGCGCCCCACCCACGGTATTGCCGGGTGCACCGTAGAGGAAGATGCCGGTGTAGCCGTTGGCCAGGGCGGCGCCGGTCGAGGCGGTGGTTCCGACCAGGTTGTTGGCGACCGTGTCCGCGCCGGGCGCGTTCACCTCGACCCCGTAGGTGGTGTTGCCGCTGATGACGTTGGAATCGCCCGGCTGGCGGCCGCCAACCAGGCCCTGTGCCGCGCCGCCATCGGCCAGCGCGCCATTACCATTGGCTCCGGCCGTGACGCCATTGACGTCGACGCCCAGGAAGTCGCCGGCCACGATGTCGAAAGCCGCGGCCGTGCCGGATAGATGAATGCCAGATCCACCGAAATTCTCGATGGCTAGCCCTTCGACGTCGTCGTACGCCGCGGCGATGGTGAGCCCATCGGTTGATGTGCCGGCCCCGGTCAAGCGGACCGCGATCACGGCGTTATCACCGGCCGTATTGGCGCGAGACGGGTCGGCCACCACCAGGGTATTGGCGTTGGCGCCCGGCTGCGTGTAGGCGTTGATGGCCGTGGATGGCGCCGTCAGTGACGGCAAGGAGTTCGCCGGCTGGATGGTGCAGACGGCCGGACTGCTGCTGCAGCCGGACGGAATGTTGAACCCAATCGAGTCGCCAGCGCCGTCGGCATTCGCCTGGTCGATGGCGCATCGCGGCGAATAGGAGGACGACGCACAGGGCGAGGTCAGGTCGGCCACGGTCGTGACCACCAGCGGCCGGCCGATGGGCGCGGCTCGCGAGAAGGCGGACGTTTCCGCTGGGCTGCCGGGCGCCGCCGGTCTGGTGGCGGTGGCCGCGATAAACTGCCCTGTTGCCAGGGCGGCCGCGTACTGCGCGGCCGGAAGGGTCCAGGGGCGGATGCCGCTGCAGGGGGAGACGCAGCTCGGAACCGTCAGGGTGGCCAGCAAGGCTCGACCCTCGTCGTCGGCGCCGCTCGGCGTGGTATAGACCTCCACGGTACATCCGGCGCAGGCTTCACCGCTGATCCCCGCGACCGTTGCCGACTTGATTAGCGGACAGGGGAGCCAGTCGTTGGGAGCGCCGGGACCGGGCCCGGCGGTACAAGTGGCCGGCGGCTGGCCGAAGAGCGTGATGCCCCCCGCGTTGCCGGAGAATATGTTCCGTGTGATCGCGGTATGGATGACATCTCCGCTGCTGGTCCCCACCTGGATGCCCCAGCCACCGTTGGAGGCGATGGTATTGCCGGCAATCAGGTTCTTGTTCCCCGGCCCCTCCTCTAGGATGCCCTGATTGACACTGTTGCTGATAACGTTGCCGGCGCCGGAGGTTGTGCCACCGATCGTAAAGTGATAGACGCGGTTCAGATCGATGCCGATCCCGTTGGGCAGCGGCGCTGATCCAGCGGCGTTGACGCCGATCAGATTCCCCTGGATCACGCCGAACAAGCTGGGCAGGGTCCCGCCCGGCAGATAGGCGGTACTGATCCCCGCCTGCGTGTTGCCGCTGATGACGTTTCCCGCGCCGGAGGCCGTGCCACCGATGGTGTCACCCGAAGCCGGCCCATACTCACCTTCCCCGTTCAACACCAGCCCCGTCGCGTTAGCCAGAGCCGCCGTGCCGGTTCGGTCCGTGCCGATATAGTTTCCCTGTACGGCGGTGCCTCCACCGCCGTACAGGTTGACGCCGTTGGTCGAGTTGCCACTGATCAGGTTGCGGTCCGCGGGGGCGGGGCTGCCGATCTGATTGGAGGCTATCACCTGCGTGGCGGTTTCAGAGTTCAAGTATGCCAGCACGCCCTGATTATTTGGGCTTGCCGTCTTCCCGTCCGGAGCGACACCGAGGAAGTTGCCAACCACGGTATTGCCGATCGACCCAGCTTGCGAGTACACGCCGAGCGCGATACCTATGGCATAGTGCGTGATCGAGAGGCCCTCGATGGTGGTGTTCGATCCATAGACATCGATGGCATCGCCCACACTGGGCCGGCCGTTGACTAACCCATCGAGCTGAATCACGACCTGAGCGTTGTCCCCGGCGCCGAGCGCCAATGTGTTGGGCGACGCCCCCGGCTGTGAGTAGCCATTGATGGTGGTATTACTGGCCTCAAGATAGAGCCCATTGGGATGAAGCACGCAAACCACCGGGCTGCCCGTGCAGCCGCTGTCCGCGTTGGCTCCAGAGGTGGGAATGTTGAAGGTAATGGTATCACCGTCCCCATCCGCGCTGGCCTGATTAACGGCGCATCCCAGGGTGTAGCCGGGTTGGCCCGAGCCGGAACACGTCCCGACGGATGCGGTCGAGGTGACCACCAGCGGCGAGTAGGCGTGGACCACGGAAGGGGCGCCGGCGGCCAGCGGGGCCACCGCCAGGAGCATGGCCACCATTGGAACCAGCCGACGCAAGTGAGTAGAGACGATCATGATACTGCCCTCCTAAACATCCACGGTCGTGGCATAGACCAGGCGTCGGGCAGAATCGAGGTTCCCGCTCGCATCGTCTGTGTGGGACATCGGTTCGTATTCCTTGATAATGAGCCGGAACTGCATCGATCCCGGTGGCCGGGGCAGATCGAACGTTTTGCTCCAGCCACTCAGGCTGGCCGGGAGCTCATGGGTCGCATTGGGGACCGGGACCCAGGCCAGGTCCCCTTGCACCCCTGGCTGCTGTTGCTGAACGCTGACTTCAACCAGATTTTTGCGAAGTAGGCCGTCCGTGGCATCCAGTCCGTTTACCGAGACAGTGATCTGATTGAGATCGGAGGAGTTGTTCCGCGTGGTGATGGTCGCCGTTCGATCGGGTGCGAGCTGGGCGAAGTCCGCCAGGACCACGCGCGACAGGTAGGCGTCGGTGGGTGGGGGATTGTTCGGCAGGGCAATCGAGATCGGCTGGTAGCGCGCCAGCGCCAGGCGAATGAAGGGATAGTACGAGGCGGCCCCGCTGACCTCGATATCGGCGTACCAGAGGTCCCGGTCGGCATCGTATTTGACGGTATGGCCGGCCACCGCGACGGTGACATTGGGCACCTCATCCAGCGTTAGCCCATCCCTGGGGTTGATGGCCAGGGGCCCGGCCAGCGGCGTGGCCAGGGGGAAGTTGCCGGTGGTGGGTGGGTTGTCGAGCGAGCCAGAGTACCAGAGGGGATCCATGCCCCACTGGGTGACGAACGCTTTGAGGGGATCGGTGGGCGCCTGCTGGTGGGACCTGCTCAACATGCTCACCGTGCGGCGTAGTGCCGCGCCGGATTGCTGGCCCCGGGTCGACTTGCTGGGCGCCGAGGCCGCGGCGCCCTTGGTCCGGACCACCACGCCCAGCAGTTCACCGGCGCCGGACGAGAACCAGGGTCGTTCCAGGTAGATGCGCAGGCGACCGCCCAGCCGCTGGGTTGCGAACTGCCCGGCGGCGGGGTTCGACTTGGACCATTCGAAGACCGGAATCACGTAGAGCACCTTGGGCGTGTCCGGTCGCGCGGAATTGGGCACATCCACGGTCTGGGGGGCGCTGCTCTGCGTGTAGGTGGTGGGCGGCGCTTTCCCCGCGGCGATATCGGCGTCGGTGATGGGGAAGTACTCTTTGAAGCGCGTGGTGCCGGTGGCGGTGTACACCACCTGGCGATACTTGGTATCGCCAAACTCATGCCGCCGGTTGGAGGCGGGGTCAAACGGAATCGTGCTGTCGCCCGGCTCGATGGGGACCTCGACCACATGGGCGTGCGCGTTGATGGTTTGCGGCTCGGCGTCCTCCACACCATTGGTGTCGTCCGCCGGGTCATCGGTCGGGTCATCGGACGGCTCCGACCAGGTGGCATCGAGGTCCAGCTTGACGGTGCTCTTGCCGCTGATGGGCATAGACACCGGAAAGGAATCGGCGTTTTGATTGACTAGCACGGCATAGGTCTGGCCCATGGCCGTCTTTTGAGCCACCAGCGTGTTGAACGCCGGCCTGATGAGGGGCCGCTGCACGGCGTGGACCAGATCCAGCTCGTGGTAGGGGGAGAGCATCCAGTTCAGTCCGGCCAGGGCAAGTGTCTGGTAACTGGCGATGCCTTGCCCGCTCTGCTCGACCATCCACTGCCACACGCCAAGACGGACCAGATCATCGCCATTCATGTAGGAGCTGACACGGGTTGTCAGCCGGTCTCCCTGGGCAAGTTGCGCGGTCAGGATCCGATTGGTGCTGTCCCACTGCGGAGCCTGCGCCGTCTGGCCATCGGCAATGCCCTGGAGGCGCAGGCGGAACGGTTGGAGGAAGGGCCAAGCGCCGTCGAAGGCCTGCTTGGTCACCAGCGGATAGGTGACGCTGGGCATGGGGAAGAAGGTAGCGCCGCGGGCGATGGGGTCCGGCAGGTAGGGCAGGGTCACCTGCTGGTTGGAGTCGATCTCGGTCAGCGCGCCGTCCAGGCTGGAAATTCCCTTGCCCGAGCCGTTGATATTGCTATACGCGGCGCCGTCCATGACCACCGGATTGGCGGGAGGCAGGTCGAACATCCCGTGCGCTTCCGCCATCAGCTCGGAGGTGCGCGGCGGCACGATATGGCGCTGGGCGTCTGGCCGGAAACCGGTATAGGGCAATGGCGCGCTGCCCAGAAACGCAACTTCTTGTTCGGGAGTACCACCCGCATCGCTTCGCACCACCAGCCGCCCCACGGTCTCGCCCGGATAGGCCGCGACATCGTAGGGAAGGATGATGGCCGGCGCGAGGATGGGGTCGTAGCGCAGGTAGGTCAGTGGCGCCGAGGCCAGATCCGCGATGGGGGTGTTATAAGGCAGGCTGTTGCCCGACAGGTCGACGGTGCGCACGCGCATCTGATACTGGCTGCCAAAGCGCAGGCGGGGCAGAGAGCCCGGTTGGGCCACGAAGTTGGTCTCCATCTTGAAGTCGCCCGCCGTGTTCATGGGTGTCGAGGGACTGTTGTCCAGCCCGACCGTGTCGCCGGGGCGTGGTGCGCAGAGACTCCAGCCGTCCCAGCGAACGATGTTCTCGTGCAGGTAGAGGTCGGCGGGCGTGCCGTTGAACGGTGGCGTGGATGGGTCCTGGGTGACCCCGGTGCCGGAGATGATGCCCTCGTCCTCGATGGTAAGGTTCTGCTTGGCCGCCGGGGCGTTATCGAAGTGGTAGGTCCCAATGCGGCGGCACAGCGAGTACCAGCGCCCGGTTGCCACGTTTCGGATATCGACGCGATAGCCGCGCGTCAGATTCTCCGCGTACATGGTCACGGCCGTACCGGCCTCTGCATTACTGTTGGCCGCACGCGCCGACTGGAAGCCAGAACAGAGGTCGTTGGCACGTCCGGTCTTGGCCAGGAAGATGCCGGCGGAGCGCAAGGAGGGGAGGCCGGCAGTGGTGGGGGTGGCGACGCCCGCGATGTTCACCGCGTATTTGTTGGGGTCGTTGGGATAGGTGTAGTCATAGTTGGTGGCCATGCGCTGCAGCGAGGCGGCCAGATTGACCAGCTTCAGCGCCGCGCCATCGACGTCCACCTGAATCAGGGTGTAGGTCGGCACCGTGGTCCCGCCGAGGTTCTTGGTGGCGTTCAGGTTCACCATGCCGCGACTCATCTCGTTGCTTTTGGGCGTCGAGGTGAAGTCGGTGGTGGTGAGCGTGTAGGCCGTCAGTGGGGCGATGGCGGCGCCCAAGACCGCTGGCGGCGAGGACCAGGTGGGGACGATCTGGAGGGTGGAACTCGCCGGGTCGCGTGGCAGTCGCGGATCGAACGGTACCAGGAGATCGACCGCCAGCCCGAGCCGGCGCAGGAGGGACGGATAGCGGGTCATGGAGGCCACGGCCTGATGGAAGTCCATCTTCGGCATGGACGCAAGGGGGCCGTTGAGGTCGTTGGGGGCGTTGGGATTGTACCCGGCCGGCCGGTAATGGAACAGCCTGACCCGCAGGAAGTCTTCCGCTGTTTGGCCGGGCGCATACAGCGGGAACGTGCTCGGTTGGCCGTTGAAGTTGTTATAGCGCGCCTTGGCTTGGCGCAAGGTGCTGCCTAAACTGTCGTCCGAATACTGCGTCAGCGTCTGGTTATCCGAGCCAAGCACGCCTTCCAGGGTCTGCCGGTCCGGTATCCCCGAAGGATACGCAGGCGATAGCTGGTAGGCAACCTGCTTGTAGGTCGATTCCAGGTACTGCATGATGTACGCGGCCTGGTGCGAGATGACGAAGTTCGGACTGAAATCGTCGAACGCGTACGGCCGGACATAGGTACTGCCGGGGAAGAGAGCCTCCCACAGCGCCTCATCAGCTGTGATCCCCTGGGGATCGTTCCGTGCTAGCAGCGTCTCCGTGTTACCACCGCCGGTAAACGTGACGGAGAACTGGATGCCGGCCAGCTTCTGTGGCCAGTGTAGAAAGTCCCACTGATCCAGGGTGCTATCCGCGCCGGCGTAGAGGCGGGGCGTGATCAGCACCGTGAGGCGGAGGAGGGGCTCGCCGCGGGCGGAGTGGGTTACCCCGTTGGGCAGCCCGGTGTACAGGATTCGCTCTTGTTGGGCCATACTTTCACTCCTCTAGGCGGCAAACGCCTGGCAATATGTCGTCCAATCACCCTGGGCCAGCATGTTGCCCACAGTGGGATGTGCGGGTAAGCCGGCCTGGGCCACGCTGTCGGTGTGGAAGAGCTCCCGGGCGCTGGAGCCGGAGCCGCCGAAGGTTTTCCGAATCGGCCCCAGGGTCACGCTCTTGCTGAAGAAGAGCACGTCTACCTCCACCGTGAGCGACGCTTCGCCGGTCACGGCGTTGGTCTTGGTGTCGTAGGTGAACCCCAGGTAGAACTCCACCGACACCGTGATCAGGCCCAGGATTTCGAGCGACCCGCCGATGTCCAGAAATCCAGTGAGGCTCCCGCTGCCGCTGGCCAGATCCCACTTCATATAGATGCCGGCCATGGCATGGACGCTGCCCTGCGCGATGACGATATCGATGGCGAAGTTGGCGCCGAACTCCAGGGAGGCCTCCAGCGTTTCGAGGCCGCCTGGCCCCACGCCGAGCTGCAGGAATCCGCCTCCCCCAAAGATGTAGACCGTGAGGATGAAGGGGTGATCCCGGGTGGCGAAGTTGAACCTCATGTTGATCGGATCGCCGAAGAACGGGATGCGGATGGCGGCGCCGAGGGCGATGTTCTGGAGGCTGAACGCCCCCAGCGTGATGTCCGGAATGCTCTGCTTGTAGCCGGCCTCGATGAACTCTGGCTCGATGTCCAGGTAGGGCGGATCCGAGAAGCTCTTGAAGAACTTTTCGAGTTCGTTGACGAACTTGAGGAAGCTGCCGAAAAACACGTCTCCGGTGTCGGCGTTGACGTTCATCTTCTTCCCGCTCTCGACGGTGAAGACCAGCGAGTGGAAGGGAAGGGCGATGACCCCGAAATCGAGCGTGAAGTTGGCCAGCGTCCCGACGATGCTGTAGGCGGGGGGCTGCGGCGGCCCGTTCTTGGGGATCGGGGTATGGACCAGAGCGGTGAGGGACATGGTCGCGGCGGTGCCATTCGCGGCGTTGCCGCTGGAATCCAGCGCCTCATAGAAGGGATGGAAGAACAGCACCTGGTTGGTGACGGGGGTGGTCCAGGTGTAGTTGGTGTCGATGGCGTCCGGTATCTTGTTGGTGATCAGCTGTGGCGCATTCCCCAGGTCGAGCGCGGCGCCGAAGATATCCTTGAGCTTGATGCCGCCCAGGATCTTGGCGCTCAGGATGGCGCCGAAGGCGTCGTTTGGGTCGAACTTCGCGGCTGCCGCCGCCAGAATATCCGGATTGTTGGCAAAGGCGCCCATGGTGGCTGAGAGCCCTTTGATATTGAAATCCGGCTTTCCCACGCCCGGCGTCACCAGGGCCCCGGTGACGCTCTTGCCAAAGGTGAGCAGCGGCGGGCTCGGCAACTTGGCGAAGACCTGCCCGGCATTGGCGGCCGGGTCCAGCCCGCTGCTGAGGTAGGTGGAATGGAACTGCACCGCCTGCGAAGTATCCAGCGCCAACAGTTGCTTGACCGCTGGAATGTGCAGGTTGGTGGTCTTCATCGAGGGGTAAAAGTGCGGGTCATCAAGGTTCGGCAGCGGAGCCGTCCCCATGAACGGCGCCGCGTTGAACTCGATGGTGTCCGTTTCATGGCTGGTATCCGGCGGCGGCGCCCCACCGGGGTAGGTTGCGTTGGGCAACGGCACCGAAGACTTCGGCGCCAGGGCTATCTGTTGGTGCGCCATGTCGATGATGCGACGTTCATCGTTGTTGTACGCGCTTATCACGGTCGCGAGGTTGGTGTCGTCCGTCGTAGCCAGGTCCCCGCTGACAAAGAGGAGCGGCGCGGTGAACTCGATCTCTTGCCCCAGCCAATCCTCCGCCACCAGGTGATAGAGAATGTCGTGCTGCGTGCCGTCGGCGCCGTTGTACTTGGCCCAAAACGCCTGCTCAGTGCCGCTAGGGGTGCCCGCTGTCTCCGTCGGCATCGCGATGTCCGGGGTGGTCAGCGTGGTAATGCGCACCCGCCTGAGCGCCATGTCGTTCCCGCGGTAGTTGGCCGGCCAGGAGCCGTTCTTGATCGGGTAATCGTCTGGAATATAGGTCCGTTCCGGCTGCCGCACCACGATGAAGCTTCGCTGCAGCAGGTAAGCGACGGTTTCCGTCGTGCCGAAGGAGGGACTGATCTGGACAAACTTGCGCTCGGTGATCGTGAGGAACGACGCGCGGTGCCGGAAGGGCAGGAGGTAACCCTTGTGCACCACCCGGACATAGGCGTCCCGTCCCATGCCCATCTGATGGCGCCAGGCCTCTAGAGTGGAGGAGGGAACGACAGTCGGGTCCCAGGCACCTTGCACTGCCATCCAGGCGCCCAGCGAGCTCAGCATGAAACGCTCGGCATTGACCGGAAGCGCATTGTAGGCGCCACCCTGGAGGTTGAAGTCCGCGCTGGCGCCAACAATACCGTACCGGTCGTTGGCAGCGAGCGAGTTCAGGAATGGATCCGCGGCTGTAGGCGGCGCCGAAGGATTGTACAAAGGCGGAGCGCTTGCGGGGGTATAGTCCGGCGAGTAAATGGCCCGCAGGGTCGGCAGGGCGGGGGGCGTGGCGCCGAGCGGAATATCCTGCGCCACCCCATTGCCGTCCTTGATGCCGAGCCGGGTGTGCCAGAGTTCGGTCCGGCCATCGAAGGTTACCGGCGCGATGGAGTGTATCCAGCCCGCCGCCGCGGTGGGCGATAGGTGCAACCGCCAGGGCGCTTCGATATCGGTCTGGGTCACATCCGGCGGAGTGGCCGGAGAGGGGTAGACGCCGCCCGGCGCCGTGTTCGGCTTGACGTTGAGGGGCGTGGCCAGCGGCGACACGTTGAGGGTGTATTTGCTGCTGCCCCAATCCAGCAATGCTTCCAGGGTGTAGGGGAGCGTCGTGATGGAGGGGTCCACGCTGAAGGCCAGACGGCTAGTACCGGCCAGACGCGACTGGACCTGGCTCGGCAGCGCCGGTGTCGCCCCACCGTCCAGGAAGGCTTGTTCCGCGATGTGCTGTGCCGGGAAGTGGACCACCAGATACGATGCCGCGCTCGGATCGGTCCGGACCAAGGTCGCCGGCTGACCGTTGGCGGTCTGCAGCGAGAAGTTGAACAGCTCGATCTGCAGCGCCAGGAGATCGTCCGGTCGCAGCAGGGAGACCACCAGGTTGGCCATGGTGAATTCGAAGAAATCCGGCTTGTCCGGATGGGTGCGCAGCCGCGCGGTGCTGGGGTGGCGCGCATGCCGCGCCGTGCCCGACACCAGCTCCAGCCTGGTTCCCGCCGGCAGGTGGGATGGCTCCACGATGGCGCCCTCTAGCGGTACCATGACGCTCAGCAGCGCCGGCGCGCAGGTCAGGCGCATCTTGCCATTGTGTCCGATCAGCTCGAACAGGTTGGTCTCGCCATCATGACCCACCGCCAGGCTGCAGCGGTCCACCCGCAGCCAGGTGGCCGTGGGATGGAACTCCGCCACCAGGGCGGTTTCATCCCTAGAGGAGCCAAAGGTTCGGGCATAGCGAGGGTGGGTGAGCGGCAACTGGAAGGGCTTCCCATCCGATCCCACCAGGTGGCCGTCCGGTTGGAAGGAGAGAAGCTCTTGCCCTCCCTCGGCCAGCAGCGCTCGTCGTGCTCCCCGGGCGCCCGTCTCTCCGGCCTCGATAGTGATCCGGTCGAATGGACTGCCGTCCGCCACCAGCGTCCCGGTATGCGCCCCCGCTTGCGTCTTCTCGACGCGAGGCGAGAGCAAGGATGCCAGCCGCCAGACCTGCGTTCCCCGTTCCAGGATGATCCGGGTCCGCTTGTCCTCCGGCTGGCTGACCAGGCTGGGGTCGTGTGGCGAAAGCAGGGCAAGCGACATCGAGTCGGTGACGAGCGGGCCGTCGAACCCTAGCAGTCGGGCGATGTGGCCGCCCTGAACGGTCAGTGTCCAGGAAGGGTCGAACGTTGCTTCGCCAGAACCATCAAACGCCACACCGCTGGTGGCTCCAAGCTTGCAGATTGATCGCTCCAGCCGCACCTGCGAGCGAGCGGTCTCTTTCCCTTCCAGCCAGCGCTGGGCGGAGACCTCGGCCGTGAACCCGCCCAGTGCCATCGTGAGCCGCAGGCGCCAGCCCACCAGGCCCTCACGCAAATCGACCGCCAGATCGGCCGGGAGGGCGGTACCGGGATAGGTGGCGCCGCGCAGCGTGACCCGAATATGCCGCTCCGCTCTCTCCACCTTCAGCACAGGATGCCCACCGAAACGTCGGGTGTCGATAACCCAGCACTCGCGAGCGCCCACCTTGAACACCGCCCGGCGCCGATCGGACACCACCTCAAGTGGCTTGAGCAGGGTTGTTTCCAGCATCTTCAGGGTGGGAGAAGCGCCGGCCACCGCTGTACCCGCCACTCCCAGAGCGCCACGCCGGGAGAACTGGTACCCATTGGCGCGCGAGAGCCGTTCCTCCCACGTGCCGGGTATATCGGTACCAATCCCAACGAGTCGCTCCTGCAAGGCCGAGAGATTCAATCGTGTCAATCGCATGGTGCTGTACCCTCATCCCCAGCCCTTCTCTCGCCTGCCTAGACTTTGGCCAATTCAGGCGGCATAGGCCAGTGTCTGGTACAGGTGATCAATGAGGGAGCGAGGGATTTGCGCCATGTCGGTGTCTGCAGGGGACACGGGAATAGTCACGGTGGCCCAGAGC
>JAABUJ010001369.1_pt1 | contig 36642 bp, 38 predicted proteins | sample 5559131 | NCBI WGS metagenome assembly JAABUJ01 (sample SAMN10711875, study PRJNA513366) | rock metagenome | isolation source: Antarctica rocks | place: Antarctica: Victoria Land, Mt New Zealand nord | collected 2016-01-07 | reverse complement strand
GGATCGGGGGTTTGTCCTTGGTACGGCTTGCCGGTGAGCGTCTGCATGTGTTTATTATACCCAAACCGGAACGCAGGCGGCAAAGCCCTTGCTTTGCCGCCTGCGTGGGTGTTTCTCCGCGATGCCTAGCCGTTCCACGGGTGCGCTTTGTCTTTGCCAGGGCGGTCGTTGACACCGGCCTGCCCGGTCTCGTCGGACGAGGCCGTGCTGCCGGGGTCAACATCGCCGCCAATCGGCGTCTGCGCGTTGTTTTGCGAGGCGTCATGGTCGGTCGTGCTGTCGTTGCCTGCCTGGCCCAAACCGGCCCCGCCGTGCTTGTCGCTTTCGCCTGCATCGCGCGGCCCCATGTACGACTCTTGCCCCGCCGTGAGGTCGCCGACACTCTGGGCTTTAGATGCCCCGCCGCCCGGCGCATCGGCCTGCCCGCTACCGTTTTTCTGCGGGTCGTTGGCGGCCTCGGCACTGTTTTGACGCGCGCCGGTATCCTGGATTAAATCTGTCATTGGGAGTGTCTCCATTCTCTATGACTCTGGTTTACCCGTTTTCGGCAGCGTGTTACACGTCTTAGGCAGCGTGTTACACGTCGCGGCGCAGGCCGGAGTTTGCGCCGGGGTCTTGCAGGCTGGCGGTTTCCATCTCGTGCAGGGACACGTTTTTAAGCTGCGGCAGCTCGCGGGCCGAATCGTCCTGCGGCTCGTAGCCGACCAATTCACGGGCATCGGAAATATCCAAACGCTTGAAGCGGTTGTCCGACAAGCCGTGCAGGGTCGCGTATTTGACATTCCTCGCGTCAATGCACTTTTGGATAAGCTGGTTCAAATCGCGCTCGGAGACCCAGTCATCCAGCAGCGCAATGCCTTTGTCCTGCTGCACCGTCTGCGGAGGCTGAAACCCGCCGATGCGGATCGCAATCGCCGAAACGCCTTCCTGCTCGGCCATGTAGCGGGCCAGCGCCTCCCCAAAGCACTTGGACACGCCGTACAAATCGCCTGGGTTCACCGGCTCATTTGTTTTCACCTGGACATCGGCAGGATACCCGGACACGGCATGGATGGACGACGCATAGATGACGCGCCTGACCCCCATGGCTTTGGCGGCGGCGAAGACATGGTACGTGCCGATAATGTTAGCGTCCAGCAAATCCTGCCACGGAGCCGAGCCGCCCGCATTGCCCGCCATGTGGACAATCGTATCAATCCCCTCGGCAAAACGCTTGAGCGCGTCCAGGTCGCCCAGTTCTCCGCACACCACTTCGCCCAATGGGTGCAGGCTGTCAATGTTGGGTTCGTCGCCGCGCGCCATCAAACGCAGCGTGTAGCGGTCATGGTTGTGCCGTGCGAAGTAGCTGCCGATGCGTCCTGCCGAGCCTGTCACCAGCACGCGGCGTCGGCTGCCCTGTGAATTGTCCGTTTCCATCATGCCCTGCTCCCGAACTGAAAAAGACTGAGCCATGGTGCGCTCTCGTTCTAAGCCTTGCGGCGTGGTGTTCTAAGCCTTGCGGCGAGTCGTTCCCGGCTTCTGCCGACGCTTAAACAGCAGGCAGCCATGAATAGTTCGCGGCCTGCGCAAAGTCTATTGGAAAGCATTGCCTAGGGATTATGAGGGCGTGCTAAGCCTGTACCAACGACGGAAGAAACTGTTCCGTCGCTGCAACGCCTTGAAATCACGCTGGCAGCGCCTTTGGCACGCGCTTGCAGCGGGCACGGCACAAAGACGTTCGGCGGGCGGCGCGGGTTGTTTTGGTTGGGGCGGCAAAAGGGGAATAGCATCCAAGCGGCGAATAACACGCGTAGCATGCGTTTTGCAGACAAATCATTCTAAAAGGCAGACAACACAGTGGACAAACCAAACTTCGGACTGACGGGCCTTGCCGTCATGGGGCAGAACCTCGCCCGCAACGTTGCCCATAAAGGGTTCCCTATCGCCGTACACAACCGAACCACGGAGAAAACCGACAAGTTCATGGAGCAGCATGGGGGCGAAGGCCAGATTGTCGGGTCGCAAAGCGTCCAGGAGTTTGTGCAAAGCCTGCAAACGCCGCGCGCCATCATGATTATGGTCAAGGCAGGCCAGCCTGTAGACGACGTGATTGACGAACTTAAACCGCTGCTGGACAAAGGCGACCTGCTGATTGACGGCGGCAATTCCCTCTTCACCGACACGCAGCGGCGGGTGGAAAGCTTGGAAGCGGAAGGCTTTAAGTTTCTAGGCGTCGGCGTCTCCGGCGGCGAAGAAGGGGCCTTGAACGGGCCATCTATCATGCCGGGCGGCAGCGAAGATGCGTACAAGATTGTAGAGCCAATTTTTACCAAAATCGCCGCACAGGTGGACGGCACGCCGTGCTGCACGTTTATCGGGACAGGCGGGGCAGGGCACTACGTCAAGATGGTGCATAACGGCATTGAGTATGCCGACATGCAATTGATTGCCGAAGCGTATGACCTGCTCAAAAACGGCTTGGGGCTGAGCAATGACGAGCTGCACGATGTGTTTACCCAGTGGAACAAAGGCGACTTAGACTCGTTCCTGATAGAAATCACGGCGGAGATATTCGCGCGCAAAGACGACCAAGGCGACGGCTTCCTGGTGGACAAGGTGCTGGACAAAGCCGCCCAAAAGGGCACGGGCAAGTGGACGGTGCAGTCGGCCCTAGATTTGGGCACGCCCATCACAGCCATCACCGAGGCGGTCTTCGCCCGCACGCTGTCCGCGTTCAAGGATCAGCGTGTCCAGGCATCCAAGGTGCTGCCCGGCCCGACCAATGAGCGCGTGTCCATTGACCGCGAACAGTTCATCGGCGATGTCAAAAACGCGCTGTATGCGTCCAAGATTGTCGCCTACGCTCAGGGGTTTGAGCAAATCCTGGCGGCGGCGAAGGAGTTCGGGTGGCATCTGCATCCCGGCGAGATTGCGACCATCTGGCGCGGCGGGTGCATTATAAGGGCGCGCTTCCTAGACCGCATCAAAGAGGCGTTTGACCAGCAGCCGGACTTGGCGAACCTGCTGCTTGCGCCCTACTTCACCAATGCCGTCAAAGACGCTCAGGACGGCTGGCGCCGGGTGGTGGGCGAGGCGGCGCGCATTGGGGTTCCCATTCCCGCGTTCTCGTCATCGCTGGCGTACTACGACGGCTACCGCCGCGAGCGTCTGCCTGCCAACTTAATCCAGGCTCAGCGTGACCTGTTTGGGGCGCACACCTATGAGCGCGTGGACAAAGAAGGCACGTTCCATTCGCAGTGGACCGACGACAGGCAGGAGCCGAAAAGCGAGAAGCAGCACGGCGTAGAAACCACGGGGTAGTGCAAAAAGACGTTTGTCACAGCCCACATCGGTGGTTTTCCAGCACGGTAAGATAAACCAAGAACGACCGCATTTCTGCAAAAACAGTTCAAGGAGGCCATGATGCCTTTTGTGACATACGAGAACCGCAGGAACCCACACGCCACCGTGCATAAAGCAGGGTGCAATCAAATAGCCAAGAACGGCGGAGAACACAAGTACGGGCAGGGTGGCTACAAGGAACATACAACATTCGCCGAGGCGGAAGCCTATGCCAAGTCTACGAGCCTCCCTCTTATCTACTGCTCCTTCTGTGTCCCACAGGACTAGGCACTCAAGGCTTCCGCTTGCCTGCCCAGGAATCATTGACACCTGCGCCGGATGTGAGTACACTGTAGATACTTCCATGTTGCAGGAGACTGTCTCAGTGACCACTATCGTAACCACTCGCATTATCAAAATCGGAAACTCACAGGGTATACGCCTCCCCAAACTGCTACTGGAGCAAGCGGGTTTGAGCGGTGAAGTGCAGGTGGAAGTGGAAGATAATTGCCTTATCCTTCGTGCCGTGACAGGGCGAAGGCAGGAGTGGGACGAGCAGTTTCAGCGCATGGCGGAACACGGAGACGATAAACTCTTGGATGCTGAGCCTTTGCTCCTGACGGCATGGGAAGAACAGGAATGGAAGTGGTAGCAGTGCCTCTTTCCGTCAAACGCTTTGACGTGTTCCTTGTCGCGCTAGACCCGACCATGGGCAGTGAAATCCAAAAGACCCGCCCGTGCTTGGTGGTTTCTCCTGATGAAGCTAACCGCCACATCGCCACCGTGATTGTCGCGCCGATGACCAGCGGCGGGCGTGCTTACCCTACCCGTGTTCCTTGCCAGTTTGAGGGAAAGTCCGGCCAGATTGTTCTTGACCAGCTCCGCACCGTGGACAAGGGCCGGTTGGTCAAGCCTCTTGGGCGCGTGACGGCGGCTGAGCAAAAAGCGGTGCTGGCAGGTTTAGCAGAACTGTTTGCGGAGTAAAGCCTCTTATGCACATTACCCAGCTAGACATTGAAGGCTTCCGTTCACTGGCCAATGTGAGTTGGAAGCCAAGAGCGCTGAACGTGGTGATTGGGCCAAACGGCAGCGGCAAGTCCAACCTGCTGCGCCTCTTGGAAATGATTTCAGAGGGTGCGCAGGGCAAACTCAGCGACTACGTCCAGTCTGCCGGAGGCATAAGCGCGCTTGTTTGGGATGGGCAGGCACAGACAATTAAATACATGTTGCGCATGTCTCAAAATGGAATCAACTTTCCACTTGCGTCCTATGGCGTGGTCTTGGAACCCGTGGGGCTAGGGGCAGATTACCAAATTGCAAACGAGGCTTTAACAAATGCAAACCAGGTAAATCCTTATCTGTTTAGGATAAACCAGCAGATAAAGGTTTTTGCTGACAACTTGCCAACTAGTATCAGAGAAGATGCAGTGCCGCAACGAGAACTTGCACTTCATGTCGTGAACAACCCGTATTCATCAGACTATAAACTTCCTCAATTTGCACAGTACCTACAGACATGGTCTATCTACCATGCCATCAATACAAGTGCAGACGCGCCTATCCGTCAGCCCGTAGTCACTCGCCTAGAAACACAAGTCGCGCCCAATGGACAGAACCTCATCAACGTCCTGCACACGCTTTACACAACAAACAGAGACTTTAAGGCAAGCATCAACAGCGCCATGCGCGCCGCCTTTGGGCCAGATTATGACGAACTTGTCTTTCCCCCGGCCTCTGACCAACGCATACAACTGCGCCTGCGCTGGAAAACGCTCAAGCGGGAACAGTCGGCGGCAGACCTGTCGGACGGCACTTTGCGCTTCCTGTTTCTCATGGCGGTGCTCGCCAACCCCCACCCCGCCCCACTCATCGCCATAGACGAACCCGAAACTGGCCTGCACCCGTCCATGCTGCCCATTATCGCCGAGTATGCCGTGGAAGCATCCCGCCGCACTCAGGTCATCTTCACCACCCATTCCGACCAGTTCCTAGACGCATTCGGAGACACAAAGCCCACCACAACAGTGGCGAAGTGGGAAGACGGCAAAACAACATTAACGGTGCTGGCCGAAGAGGAACTCGCCTACTGGCTGAAAGACTACACTTTGGGCAAACTCTTCCGCTCCGGGGAACTAGAGGCCCTCGCGTGAAGTTTGTCCTGTTCGTAGAGGGGCATACAGAGAAGGCGTTGCCGTCGTTCTTAGGCCGCTGGCTGAACCCGCAGCTTAAGCAGCCCATTGGCATTCAAGCGGTGCAGTTTGACGGCGCGGCGGATATGATCAAGGACATGCCCGCCCGTGCCGAACGCTTTCTCAACGCCCCGAAGCAGGATGTAATCGCCGTGATTGGCCTGCTGGACTTGTACGGGCTGCCGCTGATCATTCCGGCAAGCCAGAAAACCGTCACGGAACGATGCGCTTGGGCCAAAGTGTATTTGGAAGAGCAGGTAGGTCACCCGAAGTTTAAGCAGTTCTTTGCCGTGCATGAAACTGAGGCATGGCTGCTGAGCCAGCCCGGTATCTTTTCCGCTGCACTGCGCACGGAGATTGTCGGCAGAGCGCAGCACCCGGAGACGATCAACAATCAGGAGCCGCCCGGCAAGCTGCAGCAGCACTTGTATCGCACAAAGACGCGCAGTGACTACAAAAAGACAGTAGATGGCGCGAACCTCTTTGCCGACCTAGACCCCGCTGTGGCCTATGAGAAGTGCCCGCACTTAAAAACCATGCTGGATGACATGCTGTCGCTCGCCCGCTATTTTGGGCTATAATCAGGTTGCAGAGCAGGCAAAACGGGGAATAAGGCGAGGGGTGCTTCCCTAGACACAACGAGGGAAACAGGAGGATTTATGGAACTTGCAATGGTCGGACTTGGGCGCATGGGCATGAACATGCTGGAGCGGCTCGCGCAAGGCGGGCACAAAGTCTATGGCTTTGATACGTCACCGGACAAGGTGCCCGACACAGAAAAGCGCGGCGGGGTCGGCGTGACCACATTGGAAGACGCGGTCAATCGGCAAGACCAAACGCCCAAAGTTCTCTGGATTATGGTGCCACAGGGAAAGCCAGTAGACGAGACAATCGCCAAGATTATGCCGCTGCTCAAAGCGGGTGACGTGATTATTGATGGCGGCAACTCGTACTACAAAGACACGGTCATGCGCAGCCGAATGCTGGAAGAGCATGGCATTCACTATCTAGACTGCGGCACATCGGGCGGCATCTGGGGATTGAAAGAAGGCTACTGCCTGATGGTGGGCGGCAACCCGGACGCGGCCAAAGCCTGCGAGCCGATCTTTAAGGTGCTCGCGCCTACTGATGGGTACGTGTATTGCGGGGCATCGGGTTCGGGCCATTACACCAAAATGGTGCATAACGGCATTGAATACGGCATGCTGCAATCCTATGGCGAAGGCTTTGATATTCTGCATGCCAGCGAGTATAAACTGGACCTGACGGCGATAGCATCCGCCTGGCGCTACGGCAGTGTGGTACGCTCGTGGCTGTTAGACTTGCTGGTGCTGGCATTCAAGAGCGACGAGAACCTGCAAAACATTCGGGGCTATGTGGAAGACAGCGGCGAAGGGCGATGGACAATCCAGGAAGCGATTGACCACAACGTGCCCGCACCTGTGATTACGGCCTCGCTGTTTGAGCGGTTCCACTCGCGTCAGCCGGAAAACTTCGCCGCCAAGGTGATTGCCTCGCTGCGCAATGAGTTCGGCGGGCATGCCGTCAAGAGCATTGCAGGGGCCGGGCCTGGCGATGGCAGCGTCCACGATGCCACAGGGTCAGGCGACTCGGTGACTTACACGGGAACATCGGACAGCACAGCCGATCAAATCCAGCCAGAGACATCGGCGGCGGATGCGGCGGATATTATCGCCTCCCATGACAAAGCCTCGGACAGCCTGACAGAAAGCGTTGCCTAGCTAAGGCTGTCTCCTGCCGCTGCGTCAAGCACGGCAGGAGAGGAGAGAACCTATGCCAACCATCAATGCCCCGCAAACGACCGACACCACGCAGATCAGCGACGAAGGGACACTTATTGAGCGTCCTCTGCCGCCCTGCAATATCGTCATCTTCGGCGCGACCGGAGACCTAACGCACCGCAAATTGCTGCCTGCCTTGTTCTCTATTGAAGCACAGAAGCTGCTGCCAGACCATCTTAAGATTATTGGCTTCGCCCGGCGCGACTATTCCGACCATTCGTACCGCGAAGAAATCCAGCAGTCGCTGCAGGACTTTGCGCCCGATCTTTGGAAAGAGCATCAAGACGCGTGGGGCAAGTTCACCAAGCGCATTGTCTTCCACCGCTCGGACTTTGACAATCAAGATGGCTTCAAGTGGCTCAAGGAGCGACTAGACAAGTTCGACCAGGCCGAGGGCACCGGCGGCAATCGCTTGTTTTATCTGGCGACCCCGCCCAGCACATACTCTACGGTTATCCAGAACTTAGGGCAAGCAGGGCTGACCAAGCGCGACGGCGAGCAAAGCCAGGGGTTCACGCGCATCATTGTAGAAAAGCCGTTCGGCTCCGATTTAGACACGGCCCGCGCACTTAATACAGAACTTAAGAACGTATTTGACGAAGACCAAATCTACCGTATTGACCATTACTTAGGCAAGGAAACCGTGCAAAACATCTTTGTCTTTCGGTTTGGCAATGCCTTGTTTGAGCCGCTCTGGAATAGCCGCTATATTGACAACATCCAAGTGACGGTCGCCGAGACAGTCGGCGTGGAACAGCGTGCAGGCTACTTTGACCACGCCGGGGAGCTGCGCGACATGGTGCAAAGCCATGCCCTGCAGATGCTGGCTTTGGTCGCGATGGAGCCGCCAAACTCGCTGGGCGCAAACGATATCCGCAGCGAGAAGGCCAAAGTGCTGCGCGCCATCAAGCCTATCAACCAAGCCGACTGCGATGGCTGCGTCGTGCGCGGGCAGTACGTTGCGGGCAAGATAGGCGACAAGCCTGTCCCTGCTTACCGTGATGAACCCAACGTACCCAAAGACTCGGTCACTGACTCGTTTGTCGCGCTGAAGCTTGAAATCCAGAACTGGCGCTGGGCGGGCGTTCCGTTTTATGTGCGCGCAGGCAAGCGCCTGCCGGAGCGCGTGACTGAAGTGAACATCGTCTTCAAGGACATTCCCCCTATTCTCCTCGCACAGATGAACACGGATAAAGCGGAGCCGAATGTTATCACCATACGCGTGCAGCCTAACGAGGGCATCTCCATGCGGCTGGGGGCAAAGCCGCCCGGCCAGAAGATGCGCGTGGAGCCGGTAGATATGAACTTTACCTACGGCACTTCTTTCGGGCAGCGTATCCATGATGCGTATGAGCGCCTGCTCATGGATGCGTTGCTGGGTGATGCCTCACTGTTCACGCGTGACGATGAGGTAGAAGCCGAATGGAGCCTTATTACACCGATCTTGGAGCAGTGGGCCAAGTCTCAGCCTCCCACCCTGCCCTCGTATGCCGCTGGGTCTTGGGGGCCAGAGGAAGCCGAAAAGATGCTGGCCGACCAGGGCCGCAAATGGTGGATGCGATAAGCGACTGATAGGCCATTGACAGGAGATACTATGCCGACAATCACTGTGGAAGGCGAAGCGCCTTTTGAGACGGAGCCGGGCAAGAAGCTGGTGCTGGCAATTGAGGACGCAGGCATTGACATCATGCACCGCTGCGGCGGCGTGGCCCGCTGCACAACATGCCGCGTAGAGTTCCTCGCCGGCGACCCTCCGCCGCCGGAAGGGCCGGAGCGCCAAACCCTGGAAGAAGATGGCCTGCTGGGCAAATACCGCCTGTCTTGCCAGGTGCGCGTGGCCGATGCCGATATGATCGTCCGGGTGGACAAGCGCGCGTCCCAAGCGGGCATCTCGCCCGGCAGCCGCCCTGAAGATTAGGACTGCATGAAGACATAGGGCCGCTTCTGATACCCAGAAGCGGCCTTTTGCATGGGAACAGCACATGGAACAATTCGCACCAACCCGCACAGTCGGCCTGCTGTACGACCCGGATGTGCTGGAACATCAGCCTCCGCCCGGTCACCCGGAGCAGCCTGCGCGTGTGCAGAGCGTGGTAGAACTTATGCAGCGCACCGGCCTGTGGGAAACGTTAACACATCTGCCTGCCACGCCTGCGACGCGCGCCCAGATGGAGCGCGTACACTTACCTGCCTATTTGGACTTTGTGGAAGCGGTTGTGAGGCGTGGCGGCGGTCGGCTGGATGAAAGCGACACCGTGGCGTCGGCGGGAACTTGGCGGACAGTCACGTCTGCGGCGGGGTGCGCGGTCGGTGCGGTAGAGGCTGTCATGGCATCAACCGTAGAAGCCGCCTTTGCCCTGGTGCGCCCTCCAGGGCATCACGCCCCCTCCGACCGCGCCATGGGGTTTTGTATCATCAACCATGCGGCTGTAGCGACGGCGCATGCGATTGCCGCGCATGGCCTTTCCCGCGTCTTGCTGGTAGACTTTGACGTGCATCATGGCAACGGCACGCAGGACATCTTTTATTCCAATCCCCATGTGCTGTATTTCTCCACCCATCAATCGCCTGCCTACCCGTTCATGGGCAGAGTGGACGAAACAGGCGCGGGCGAGGGGCAAGGCTGCACCGTCAATGTTCCCCTGCCCGCTTTGGTGGATGATGCCGGGTTCGCGCAGGTATTTGACAACATCCTCAGCCCGCTTGCGGCGCGCTTTCAGCCCGAGCTGATTATTGCCAGCACAGGCTATGATGCCCACTGGCGCAATCGCGCGTATGTGCAAGGCATTCGGGAGCAGATGACCGTGGCGGGCCTGGCAAGCCTGGCGGCACGCCTGCAAGCGCTGGCCGACACGCACTGCCCCGGCAGGCTGGTGGGCATTCTGGAAGGCGGCTATGACCTGGACGCGCTCGCCCTGGGCGTTTGCGCCACCCTGCGCGCGTGGCAGGGCGGCGAGGCCATCCTAGACCCGATTGGCCCGGCCCCTGACTTTGCCCCGCCCCCCGACATCACCGACTTGATCGCCCGCGTCAAACACACACACGGTTTGTGAAAGTCACTGGGGGATTACTCGTAGCCGCTTTCCGCACGAATGCGTACCCGTCCGTCCCGCCCCCGCCGCAGGGTCAATCGGTTAGGCGAACCGCAGCTTGGGCACTCGGCAAGCCGGGTTTCGGCGTCCCCTGTCACGTCTTGGGTGGGCACAGCTATGGGCGCGCCGCAGCAGAAGCACGTGTAGGATGCTGTCTCAACAGGCATGGCAACGCGCGGGCTGTCGCCTAAGGCCGGAGGGCGAAAGTGGACAAACAAGCGCCCCCAATTGTCGCTGTCTTTTTCCAGCCGATGGTAGCGCGCCTTGACTTCGGGCCTGTCCAGAAACCGCAGCACTGTTTTCTTGAGTGCGCCTGATCCCTTGCCGGGGATAATCTCCACTTCCGAGGCGCGCTTGGCAACCGCATCGTCAATCGCGCGCTGAAGCTCAGCCTCAATTTTGGCGCTGTCGTTGTAGATAGGGTGCAGGTCTAGTTTGATCTTCACGGGGAGTGCTACTCGTCGCGCAGGCCCGCGAACAGCACCGTGGACAGGTAGCGCTCGCCGTTTGACGGGATAATCACGACGATGGTCTTGCCTGCGTTTTCGGGCCGGTGGGCCACCTGCATTGTGGCACATAGGGCCGATCCCGACGAGATGCCCGCCAGTATCCCTTCTTCGCGTCCGCAGCGCCGCGCCCAATGCACCGCGTCTTCGCTGCTGACCTGGATGACTTCATCCACGATCTGCATGTCTAGGTTGTCCGGCACAAAGCCCGCCCCGATGCCCTGCTGCTTGTGCGCGGCGGGCTTGACCGGCAGATGCTCGCGCGTCTGCGTGATGACCGGCGACTCGGTCGGCTCCACGGCGATGGCCTGGAACGATGGCTTGCGCGACTTGATGACTTCCGCGATGCCACTGATGGTGCCGCCTGTGCCCACCCCCGCCACGAGAATGTCTGCCTGGCCTTCGGTGTCGTTCCATATCTCTTCCGCCGTTGTCCTTCTATGCACATCGGGGTTGGCGGGGTTCTTGAACTGCTGCGGCACAAACGCGCGGGGCGTGGTGGCCGCCAATCGCTCCGCCTCGGCAATCGCCCCTTTCATGCCGTCTGCGCCGGGCGTCAGCACCAGTTCTGCCCCGTACCCGCGCACCAGCAGGCGGCGCTCCATGCTGACGCTGTCGGGCATAGTCAGGATCAATTTGTAACCCTTGGCGGCGCACGCGAAGGCCAGGCCAATGCCCGTATTGCCTGAAGTCGGCTCGATAATCACCGAGTCCGGGTGCAGCACGCCGCGCGCTTCGGCGTCACTCAGCATCGCCACGGCAATGCGGTCTTTGACTGACGAGGCCGGGTTGAAGAACTCCAGCTTGGCAAGCACAGTGCAGGGTGCCCCGTCGGTGATCTTGTTCAATTTGACCAGTGGGGTGAACCCGACTAGGTCGGTGATATTGTCATAAACTTTCATCTAATTTTCTCTTTTGCTATTTCTTGCGCGCGACCGCCACCAGGCGGTACGAGTCCCAGGTGTAGGGGCTGCCGTCCAGGTTCCCGAACGGCACAATGTCGCTGAAGCCGGATACGCGCAGCAGCAGGGCCAATTCGGTAAATGACCATAAGCGTAGATTGTCCACGGCACGCTCCCGGCTGCCGTTTGGCAAAACGGCGGTTTCCACGGAATGCAGGATGCCTGTCGTGGCATCAAACTTCAGTCTGTCACAGACAATGGTGCCGTCCTCCTGCTCGCGCCAGCGCGACGGCATCCAGCGGCGCAGCATAATCTCCCGGTTGACGGTTTCAATTAAAACCCTGCCGCCCGGCGCGAGAGCACGCGCCATCGCCTGCGTCACTTTCATTTCTTCTTCGTCTGTTCCCAGCAGCCCGAACGACGAAAACAGGCTGACAACGGCATCATACGGCACGGTGGGCACGGGGATGTCCCGCATGTCGGCTTGTATCCAGGTGATTTGGACATTTGCCTCCTCCGCCGCTTCCCGCGCATGACCGAGCAATTGCGGCGACAAATCCAGGCCGGTCACCTGAAAGCCCCGCTTTGCCAGCGCGATGCTGTGCCGTCCAAACCCGCAGGACACATCTAAAACACGCGCGCCCGGCGCAAGTTCCAGCAGATTAACAACGCCGTCCACTTCCGCGCGCGTTTCTTCGGGGGAGTAGCGGTCTTTGTAGGTGAGGTAGTAGTTTTCGCCATAAGCCGTCACATACCACGGCGGCGCGGGGATTGGTTCCATAGAGTTCTCGCTGCTTTGTTAGTCCGTAGGGGTACGCGGCACGACAATATAGCCCTCAGTCATGTCGCCGATGACTTCGCCGCCGTGGTGCCCATGCCACCAGTAATAATACACAATATAGGCGCAGGTGAGCGCGTCCAGGCTGTCTTCTAGGCGCTTCAGCGCGCCGCCGACAATGCCGGACACATCGCGCGGCGGCCAATCTTCGGGCAGGCGCAGGGACGGGCCATGCGTCTGCAAGCTGCGCAGCAAGCGTCCATACTCAGCGAACACCGCCCAGCGTGCCTCGTAGGTGCGCCCCGGCTTGGCTTTATACTTGAGCGTCTTCGCCAGCCCGAACAAAACAACGTGGGCTGGGTGCGGAAACACTTCCATCACCTGACGGCGCGTGCTGTCCTGCGGGGCTTCCAAATAAGGGCTGTGCGCAATGCCGCGCTCGCCAAGGCGCGCTGTCAAATCCTCGCCGCGCACGTACCCGCGAAACAGTGTCCGGTTGGCGGGGTGCGCGCCCGCCTGAAACCGGGCAAACCGCCGCCCGATTTCCGCCTCGCAAGGCCGCTTGCCGGTTAAGTTGGGCACTCGCAGCGGCGCGTCCACGCCAACAATCAGCCCGCCGCGCCCCTCCGAGTCATCCCACTTGTCCACCCAGGCGAGAATGCTGTCGTCATCGCCTAGGGCGTCCTGCACATCGCACACGACGGCAGGCCCTCCCGGCTGCCAGGCCAGCGCGACGCCGCCGCTACCGTTTGTTTTGCCCCAGGCCAAATCCAGCCCTAGAAAAAGCATTGGCGTGCCATCCTCTGTGCAGGCGGGTGCCTCCTGCCTCGCTCCGTGCTTGCCAAGGCATTGCGGAGGCTTTGCCAGGACATATTAAGCGCTTGCCAACGACGGACGGTTTTGTTCCGTCGTTGGTATGCGCTGGAAACGCGCCTGCGAAGCCTAAGAGTGTGTCTAGAAAGCTAGAAGAGGCCCCCCGCCCCAATTCTGGGGAGCCAGATAAAGACATGAGCGACCAGGGCCAAAACCATTCCTCATCCGCGTTCCCCAGCCTTCCAGGCGCGCCAGCCTTCCAGGTCTGCCAGTGCAGTGCGCGATTGGGGCGGAGGGGCCTTCTAGACACACTCTGAAAAACACAAAAGCGGCAGGCCGCCTAATCGTCTAAATGGCGTCGCATCAGGCTTATCACCAAAAAGAGCAGCAGCACAAGAAGGGCGAGAAAGCCGTAGTGCAGCACAAACAGCACCCCGGTCATCAGGCCAGGCTCCCGTGAAATTGCAGGTCGGTTTCGCCCAGGCGCAGCGTGTCGCCCGGCGCGAGACGCACGCGCTGATGCGCGGGAATGACGCGGCCGTTCAGCCAGGTTCCATGCGTGCTGCCCAGGTCTTCCACGGAATAGGTGGCGGCATCAGGGGCGATAATGCGGGCGTGGCGGCTGGACACGGCAGGGTCTTGCAGCACAATGTCGGACGTGACGGCGCGGCCCAGCAGGGTTTCCGAGGCCAGCACATGGGCAGCCCCGTCGGGCGTCACCAGGCGGGCGCGGCGCAGAGGGGCAGTTTCCTCGGCATTGCCAGGGGCATCGTCATCGGCGCTGTTCTCATGGAAGGCCAGAGTGGTCGCGCCAATCGTCACCAGGTCGCCGTCGCGCAAAACATGGTTGCCGCTGACGCGGGCCATGCCGACAGTGATGCCGTTCGTGCTGCCCAGATCGTAAAGCGTCCAGCGGCCGTCGGGTTCGCGCTCCAGGCGGGCATGGGTCTTAGACACCATGCCATCGCTGTCCAAAATCAAATCATTGCCGGCATTGCGGCCTCGCCCAATACTCACGGCGGGTTTGGTCAGGCTAAAATGGGACTTGCGGCCATCCGGGGCCGTGACAGCTAGCGACGCCCACGCAACAGCGGGAACCGTGCCGGGTTCATCGTCCTGCGCAAATGTGCCGGCGATGGTGGGCTGGTCGTCTGTGTCGGCGGGGGAAAGACGCCGTGCTCGCTCGTCGGCGAGTTCAGGCGCAGGGTTCCGGCTGGGGGCGGGGGGAACTGCGGGAGGCCGAGCCTGCTCCACTTCGGCCAATGTAGGCGGCAGCTCGCCTTTCTCAAAGCGCACTTTCACGCGCAGCTTCTCGCGCCGCGCTCCGGCAGGCGGAGGGGGCGCGTCGGCAATGGTGAAGTCGAGAGGCCCGCGAATATGGTAATGGTTCTGGGTCATAAAGCGCTGCAAGACGCTCACCAGTTCATCTTCATCCAGAAACGACAGCAGATAATCGCGCTCTTCGGGGTCGTCCACCGCCAGTTCCAGCACGTACTTGTTGGGGACATACACCTTGCCGTCAAAGCCTTCTTTGCGGTTGTCCTCCATGGCCTGCGTAATGCGGCGCAGCACGTCCTTGGGCCGAAGCTCGGCATCCGTTCCGCTGAACAAGCCTTCGTACCACTTGCCGAACTTGGTGTTGAACCGCTCAAACATATCCATAGGAGTTTACCGAGAGGTGAGAAGCCGAAGCTAAGAGGCACGGCGGCGGCGCACAAGAGCAAGGGCTGCCGCAAGCTCTTCCATGCGCAGGGCGCGGGCCAGCAGAAGATAAACGCCGATGCCGCCGCCGCCCGCGACTAGAACGACCGCGAGGGCGTGCAGCTTGGGGGCTAATGTGCTGGGCAGAACATCATTCAAAGCCACGCGCAGCAGGTAAGTTAATAGGCACAAAGCCAGGGTCGCCGTCAGCGTTTTACCTAAGCTGAGCAGCAGGCGGCCCGTGTGCAGACGCCCCAAACGCAGACGAAACAACAAAAACAGGGCAACCATATGCACAATCGCGGCAACCGAAGTCGCCAGGCCCAGCCCTCGGACGCCCAGGGTGCTGGCATTGACCACCAGCCAGTTCATCGCGACAAACAGCACGCTCACGCAGATGCCCGAAATGACCGGCACACGGGAGTTTTGCAGCGCATAAAAGCCGCGTGTCAGCAGGCTCTGGCACGACCACGCAAAGATGCCCAGCGACAGCATGCGCAGGGCCGACGCAGTTTCCAAAGTATCGGCATGGCTGTATTTGCCGCTTTGCAGAAGAAACGTGATAATCGGGGCAGCCAGCAGAAACATCAGGGCGGACGCCGGAACAGTGAGGAAGAGGATGTTGCGCAGCGACTGGTTCATCGTGCGCCGAATGGCTTTGTAGTTCTTTTCCGCCGCCTGCCCAGACAGCGTGGGGTACACAGCTAAGGCCATCGCCTGCGCAAAGATGCCGATGGGCAGAAGCATCAAACGGTACGCATTCATAATCGCGGTCTGCTCGCCCGGCCCAAGATACGATGCGAACAGCTTGTTGACAATCTGGTCAATGTTGGGCAGCGCAATTCCCAGGCCCATCGGCAGCAAAAGTCTCCAAACTTTGATAGCGCCGGGATGCCGAACATTGAGCGAAGGGATTAAACGCACACCTAGCCGCCGCACCGCGAGGTACGGCAGCAGAAAGTTGCCCAGGAATGCGCCGCCGATAGCGCCCCATACGAGGCCGTGTATGGCAAGGGCGGGCGGGAAAAACAAGCGCAGCACCACGCCGCCAAAGATAATGCCCGCATTGTAAATGACCGGGCCAAGCGCAGGAATGAGGAACTGCTTGCGCGAATACAGCACGCCCATCATCAGCCCGCCGATAAAAAAGAACATCTGCGCAGGCAGCAGAATGCGGGTGAGAGGCACAGCCAAGGCAACGCTCTCGCGATCGTAGCCAGGGTTTAGCAGATGGGTGAGCGGGCGCGCGCCAATCCACATGGCGATGACAAGCAGGCCAACGACGACAAAGATGGTGCTGGCAACAATGCTGACTGTCTGGTCGGCCTGCCTGTTCTTGCCCTGCTGCCGGTATTCGGTGATAATGGGAACGATAGTGGAAGACAGCGCGCCGCTCTGCAATAAGTAGAACAACAGGTCGGGAACCGTAAAGGCGGCATTGTAGGCATCGGTCTGCGGGCCGCGCCCAAAGTAGTGGGAAATGATGGCATCGCGCAGCACGCCCAGGATGCGCGACAGCAGAACAGTCGCCATCATCAGGCCGGTCGCGCGGGCGAGGCCCCCCGCTTTGCCGTCATCGCCGGGCGGCGGGCCGGGCGCGGCAGGCGGCGCAGGCGGCTTGATGGGCGGGGCAGGCGGTTTGATGGTTATGGCAGCCATAGTGAGTGTCAGTATACGGCCCCTGGGGCCGTTGTGTCAAGGGAACCGGAAGAGGGAAAGGATTGGGAAGAGAGAAGCAGGCTCAGGGCGATCAAACGGCAGGGAGAGGATGCCCCGCACGGGCCAGCGCGGCAAACTCGGCCAGCGACAATGTCTCGCCCCGACGCTGGGGGTCAATGCCTGCCGATGCCAGCGCGTCGCCTGCGCGCTCGCGCGTCCAACCAAGGGCGGGGTTGCCCGAAAGGGCATTGGGCAAAGCCTTGCGGCGCTGGCCGAAGGCGGCCCGCACCACGGCGAAGAACTGCGCTTCATCCGCGACATCCACGGGTGATAGGAGATGAGGCGTGAGCCGCACAATGGCGCTGTCCACGTCAGGCGCGGGCAGAAACACGCGCCGGGACACAATTCCCACGGTTTCTACGCGGGCATGGAACTGGGCAAACACGCTCAGCGCGCCGTAGTCAGGCGAGCCGGGCGGGGCGGACAATCGCTGAGCCACTTCCTTCTGCACCAGCAGCACAATCACTCCAAATAAAGCCTTCTCGTCCAGCAAGCCCGTGAGCAGCGGAGACGTGATGTTATAGGGAATGTTGGCGACCGCTTTGATTTCGTGTTTGATGCCGTGCGGCTGACTGGCGTGCGCAAAGTGCTGTGCAGCGAAGGCGGGCCATTGCAGCGCAAGCGCATCGGCAGGGACAATCTTCACTTGCGGCGTATCCGCTACTGTTTCGGCCAGGGCGGGCAGCAAATCACGGTCAACTTCTACAGTCACCACCTGGCCGCCTGCCCCGACAGCATTCGCTAGGGCCTGCGTGAGCACGCCCAGCCCTGCGCCAATTTCCAGCACCTGATCGCCTGGCCCCACATGGGCGGCCTCTACGATCTTGGCGAGCGTGTTAGCGTCCACCAGAAAGTTCTGGCCGAACCGCTTGCGAGGGTGCAGGTTGTGACGCCGAAGCAGCGCGGAGATAATGGCAGGGCTGGATAAGTTCATGGAGTGTATTGTACCAGAGACACAAAAAGACGCCCGGCACGGGGCCGGGCGTCCTGCAAAAAGCGCGCTGTTAGCGAGCGGGAGACAAGACCCAGACGCGAACGTGCTTGCGGCCCACATTGGCGGCCTCGCGGTAGGTGCTGTGCCCGAGGTCGATACGGTTGCCTTTAATGGCCCCGCCCGTATCACCGGCCACGGCGTACCCATAGCCTTCCACGTAAAGCTTGGTGCCCAAACGGACAACGCGGGGGTCTACGGCAACCACGCCGTAGCCGGCCCGCATGCCGGTCGCGCATCGGCCTGCCCCGCTGCCTTCGTAGGGCGAGTAGCCTGTGGCGGTCATGTTGATGCAGCGCAGGCGCTGGTAGGTGCCCGCACGGGACGGCAGGGCGCGGGCTTCGCGGACACGGATGCCAGCCAAAGTCTCCTGGTTCTGGGGCTTGCGCGTCACCGACTTCGCCACCAGCTTGTGCGAAGTTATGTCGCCGTTCACATAGCCAACGAGGTAGGTGCGGGTCAGCTCGCCTGCCGCGCCGCCATGCCCCGGCTGAATATGGCCGGCAGGGACAGCCGCGCTCATCTTCAGCACAGTCTTGTAAGGAATAGGCTGACGCTGGTTTTGCAAGGCCAGCCGGACACGGGTGATGACAATGGGGGTTCCCGCCATCACCTGAGTGCTGGGGGCCGGGCGCACGCGGTCGGCTTTGTCCAGCACAATGCCTGCTTCTGTGAGCGCATCAGCGACTGTCGGGCCGTGCGTGCAGAGGGGACGAGGGGCAAACTTGCCGTCTTTGAGCGTAATGTTAATGATGGGCAGGGCAGCAGCCGCAGAGGTGACTGTCAGCGGCGGCGAGGCGGCGGGGGAAACAGCCGCTAGGGGCGAGGCATTCTGGGCGGCGCTGGAGAAAGGAAACGAGAGTGTGGCGGACGCCAGGGCGACAATGACGGCGTTCCCCACGGAGCAGGTCAGTTTTCTATTAGGCAAATGGTCTCTCCTTAGAGGTGTTGGTTGCGCGTGCGCTCACGTCTAACTTTTGAGCGCGCGTCATGCCGGAACGCTTTCGGGCGAGCCGACCTTTGCTGTGTCTGGAAAGAATGTCAGGGCACTATAACACAGGAGAGGTGTTTGTGTCAATGTTCACAATCACGATGCGCATAGTTGTTTCATGCCGTTGCTAGGAAAACACAGCAAAAGAACTGGATTTTTGTTGTTTTTTCTTTGATATGGCGGTATAATAATACTGCTGGCGAACGCCTGTTTGAATAAACGCACTCGCTGCCGTGCTGCCCTTTGCCTGAGAGTGCAGGAGGAAAAACAAACTCCGTGCGTAATAAGCTTGCGGCAGAAGGAAGCGGCAGCAGGGCGTTTCCCGTGGCAGATTGACCTGGTGTAAGGAGAACCGAGATGGCTTTTGACTTCAAGCGACATTTGATTAAAGTGCAGGGGGGACGTCAGTACCTTCCCGTGTCCGCCCGGCTGATCTGGTTCCGCAGCGAGCACCCCGACTGGGGTATTGAGACGGAAGCCGTTGAAATGAACCATGAAAAGCAGTATGCCGTGTTCCGCGCCCGCATCTACAACGAGGACGGCAAGCTGATGGCGATGGGCACCAAGAAGGAAGACGTAAAGGGTTTCGGCGATTATATTGAGAAGGCCGAGACAGGCGCGGTTGGACGCGCCCTGGCGATGTGTGGGTACGGCACGCAGTTTTCCCCGGAACTAGATGAAGCCAGCGGCGGGCGGTTTGCGGACAGCCCGCAGCCGATGGGCGGCAATCGAGGCGGCGGCTCTGGTGGCGGCGGCTACCAGGGCGGTAATAACCGCTTTGGCTCCGGCGGATCGTCAGGTGACGGCGGGGCGCGCTTCACGCCGCCGCGCGAGTTTGGTGCCCCACCCCGCGACGAAGCGCCTGCTCGCCCGAACACTGGCCGCGAAGACGCCCCGGCTCGTCCAAATAGCAATCGCGAAGACGCTTCCGCGCGGCCTGCGCCGTCTCGCGACAATGCTCCCGCCCGGCCTGCGGCTGTGCGCGAAGAAGCCCCCGCCCGGCCTGCCGCCGACAGCCCGGCACGCCGCCCTTCTCCTGCCCCTCAGGCCGAAGATGACGACGAGTTTGAAGCCTTGATTGGTGGCGTTCAGTCCCGCGAGGTCACTGAAGACGACCCCTTTGGCGAGGATGATCCCCCTGCCGCTGCCGCCCCGCCCAAGGCGACCGCGACGGCATCCCCAAGCGGCATGCCTGCCTGCAACAACTGCGGCAAGGCACTCACCAAGGCCCAGCAGGAGCTGTCTATCCGCAACTTCGGCGAGGCGCTCTGCCCCGGCTGCCAGCGCGAACGCCCGCGCACTGACCGGCCCGCCGCTGCGGCCCGCTCCTAACGCTCTCGGCTTCCGCTCCTAACGCTCTCGGCTTCCGCTCCTAACGCTCTCGGTTTGCAATCAAGCCCCCAACCCAAAAAGGCCTGGGGGCTTTTTTTTGCTTTCGTGGCACGCCCGAGCGCCGCGATGAACAAGCGGCACAAAAGGCATGTTTGGCGGGCGGGTATACTCTACGCATGACAATGCCGCCTGATGCCCCCCCGCTGCCTGCCCGCAAGCCGCAGGCTTCCCCGTTCTGGCGCGGGCTGATGCGATTGTCAGGCACGCTTGCCATCGCCTTGTTTCTCGCGCCGACTGTGTATGTGGTCAAATACTATGCCGCCGACCTGCCCCGCGAGCGGCAGCGGGCGCGCTTGGTGTCCACAACTGCGCTGGCCCCGCGCGTGCCTCTCAGCGCCATCGCGCCGCCCATTGCCCCCCTCCTTCGTGCCAATGCGGCGGAGTATTACGTGCCCGCCATCCAGTCCTATGCAAACCGCGTGCATGCGCAGCCCAGCAGCCGCACTCTCGTTTTTCCCACCGCACAGGAAGCCGGCCTGCTGCTGCAAGGCGCGCGTTGCGCCCAATGCCAGTTCTTTGCGACAGGCAGAAACGGACGCCCGCTTTTTGCGTTTCGCGACCCTGACGACGGCGCATTGCATCCTTACCGCGCCCCGCTGTCCCCGCGCGAAACCTACCGCTACCTGAGTTATGCCGGAGCCTTGGCCTCGGCCTTCCGAAACCTCGCCTTTGTGCCCGGCAGCCCGATCCCGCCTGCCACGCTGGCCCGCACGATTTTGCGCTTCGGAGGCGGGCTGGAAAGCGACGGCGCGACCCGCACGCACCTGGCCGTGTCCACATCGGTGCAGCGGCTGGGTCTGCGCCTCCTGCGCGACAACCCCCCCGCCGTCTTCCAGCGCTACATCGATTCGCGGCAAGTTTATGACGAAGCCGTGCAGGCCAAGTATGCCCTGCTGGAACCGGTCGGTGCGGGCAATATCGCCTTGCAGGAGCGTGTCGCCCGTCTGGATGTTTCTCCTTTGTGGCGGCGCGAGGGCGTGTGGGCATTGGGACAAACCCTCAGCGTTCCGCAAATTAATGTGTTTCGCCCTTTGGAAACGCTGACTGCGAAAGAAACGCTCAGCAGCATCGCCACCCACGACCCGGACCCTTCTGTCCGCGCCGCCGCGTCCGCAACTCTAGGGGCCATTGCCGAACACGGCGCAGTGATCCGCCGGTAGGCTTGTGTGCAGCACGGGAACAAAAGTCCCTCTCCGGCATTCCCAACGCTTTCGCTAGGCGTCCCTAGCCTGTACCAACGACGGAACAAATCCATCCGTCGTTGGTACAGGCTTACCACGCGCTGGAAACACCTTAAAAAAGCCTTTACCGCGAAGGTGAGATTAAATCAGCGAGCGGGACTTCAGGTCTAGATAGTGGTTGATCAGGTCGGCGCTGAGGTCTTCGGGCGGGCTGTCAATGGTCCAGACCCCACGGCGGCGCAAAACCGTGATGGCCTGGCGCCGCTCCTGCAAAACCTGAGTGGCGACGGCTTTGGCATACACATCGGCGCTCGATTGGGGCACGAGCCTCGCGGAGCGCACGATGTTGGGGTCGCTGACGGTGACGCACACAACGCGGTGCAGCTGCTCAATCATCGGAATGGCATCTAAGATTTGGGCCGAAGAGTCCGGGTCTACCAGGTCGGAAAAGAGGACGACCAGAGACCGGCGACGCCACCGGGTGGCAAGGCTTTGAAAGGCCGCCTTGTAGTCGCTTTCCACAAGCTGCGCCTGCAAGTTGTACAAGTTTTCCAGGATTTGATACACCTGCGCCTTGGACTTGGCGGGGGAAAGCCACGCCCGCACGTCGGCATCAAAGGTCATCAGGCCGACTTTGTCCCCTCCGGCGGCGGCGACGTAGGCGAGCATCAGGGCCGTGTCGGCGACAAAGTCCAGCTTGGCCTGCTTTTGCACCGGCTGAAGCATAGTGCGGCCTGTGTCTAACAGCAGAACGATATTCTGCGAACGCTCCGCCTCGTACTGGCGGGAAATGAGCTTGCCGCGCCGTGCGGTGGCGCTCCAATCAATCTTCTTGTACTCGTCGCCGGGCACATATTCGCGCAGGGACTCAAACTCCGAGCCGCCGCCGCGCAGGCGTGACGTGCGCAGGCCCATCTGCTGCAATCGTCCCCGGCGGGCCAGCATCTCGTATTTCTCCATTTCGCGCAGGTTGGGATAAACTTTGACGGGCTGCGATGCTGCGATGCGCCCCAGCCGCATGACCAAACCCAGCGGGCCGGGATACTGCACAAAGATGTCGCCGAACGCAAAGTCGCCTTTGGCAGGCGGCGTCGCTTCGTAGCGAAACGAGGCGGCGCGATTGCCCGGCGGCACGAGCAGCGCGCACTCGGCAGACGGCGTGATGGCAAATTGGTACGGCGGATAATCGCGGCAGGCCACGCGCAAAGGCAGGCCGCTTTGATTGCGCAGCGTGACCGTAATAGGGTTTGCCGTGCCCAAAGACAGCTTCTCGTCTACGGTGCGCTCTGCCGTCAGCGCGTCTTCAGGGCGCGGGGAAGCGAGAAAGTCTGCGACAGCGGCGGCGGCAAGCAGCACATTGAAGACAAGCACAAGGGGAAGCAGCCAGGGAAAGCGTCCCGCAAACAGCAGAGGTAAAATGGCGAGGGCGGCGAGGGCGGCGAGGCGTAATGTCAGGCGCATAGGGTCATTATACACGCTTCCCGGCTTTTATTCCAAGGCGGCGAGCTTGTAGCCATAGCCGCGCACCGTCAGCAAAATCTGCGGGTTGTCCATGTCCAATTCAATTTTGCGGCGCAGGCGTCGCACATAAACAGCCAGCACTTTGATGCCTAGCTCGGACGCCCCGCCCCAGATTTGCTGGAATAGCCACCGCTTTTCCTGCGCGACGCCAGGATGGCGGGCCAGCAGGGCCAGCAGCTCAAACTCACGCTCGGTCAGGTGCAGAGGCTGGCCTGCACGCAGGGCATCGCGGCTGCCGATGTCCAAGAGGAGGTTATGGCCCAGAGCGATGCCCTGCGCAGGATCGCGGGGGGCATCATAATCCAAGGCGCGGCGCATCTGCGCGCGGATACGGGCGAGCAGCTCGGCAGGGTCAAACGGCTTGACAACATAATCGTCGGCCCCGGCATCCAGACCGGACACGCGGTAGGCGGCGGCGCTGCGTCCGGTGAGCATGATGACAGGCGCGCGCCACCCCTGTGCGCGCAAGGCGCGGCAGCAGGCAAAGCCGTCCATGCCGGGCAGCATCACGTCTAGCAGGGCCAGGTCGTAGGCGGGGTTTTGCGCCAGATGCTTGACGGCCTCTTCCGCTGTGCGCTCGTGGGCAGTGTAATAGCCTTCGCGGGACAGCAGCCGGGTCAAAGACTGCGCGATGGCGCGGTCATCTTCCACAATCAAAATCTTACCGGCCATGATGCGGGGCCTCTTCTAGCAAGGGGGCGGGGTGGCACGGCAGCCAGATAACGGCCTGCGTTCCGGCTTGGCCGCTGCGAATAAGCAGGCTGCCGCCATGCGCCTGCACAATGCGCCGGCAGGAAAACAGGCCCAGGCCTGTGCCATCGGGTTTGGTGGTGAAGAACGGGTCAAAGATGCGCTTGCGGGTGGCGGCAGGAATGCCTGGCCCCGTATCGCGCACGCGGAGGCAAACGCCGCACGCTTGCACAGGCCGGTGGCAGCGCGACAAGCTGAGGCTGAGCGTCCCGCCTTCCTGCTGCATCGCCTGCACGCCGTTCAAGACTAAGTTAACAAGGACTTGTTCCAGTTGTACGGCGTCGCCCTGCACAACAAGCGGGCGGCGGGGAACGCGCAGATGCACATGGACACTGTCCAGTTTGGCCTGGGGCAGCAGCAGCGCGGCCACGCGCCGCGCCAGTGCGGTCATATCTACAGGCTGGGAAACGGCGTTCTGGGGGCGGGCGAGGCTGAGCAGGCGGTGGGTCATCAGCGACAAGCGATCCACCTGGGCGCGCATGGCACCTAGCGATTCACGGCGTTCGGCGGGGTTGTTCTGGTCGGCAAGCTGCATTTCAATCGTCAGCGGCGTGAGAATATTGCGGATGTCATGGGCGACTGAGGCGGCGAGCAGCCCGACAGCAGACAGTTTTTCGGATTCAAACAACTGGTGCTGGGTGACAGACAGCGTGCTTTCCACCTGGTGCAGGCGTCCGCTGACGGCTTTCAGGGCGGCGGCAAGCTGCCGTGCCTGCACGCGCAGCTGTGCGGATTGCGCCTGTACTTTGTCTTCCAGGGCGCGTGTTTGGGTAATATCCAGGAACGTCCACAAGCGCCCAATCAGCGCGCCATCGGCATCCAGAACCGGGGCGGTGTAGCGCCGGAGCAGGCGCGGAGCCGGGGCAATCAGCTCCACTTCGTCCTCGCGCGTCAGGTGCGGGTCGGCATAGACCATCTCCAGCACCTGCAGAAACTCTTCGGGGAACTTGACGCGGGGCAGCACCTGCGCCCGCACGTCCTGCAATGTGTCATCGGCAGAAGTCTGCGGGGAAACGCCAAACAGCTCGCAAAAGCGCAGGTTGCACAGCAGGTCACGGCGGGCGGCATCAGACAGCAGCACGCCATAGTCGGAGGCACGCAGCAGGGCACGCAAGAGAGAAAGCTCATCGGGGCCGGTCATAAGCACAGAAAGACACTAAAACAGACATTAAAACAAAAAGATACAAAAAATGCGCTGCTGTTCTTTGGGGGAACAGCAGCGCAAGTTGAGGGAGAAAAGACTACATCACGACAAAGCCATTCGGCCCGGAGACCGGGTTGATCTTGCCTGTTCCGCCGACTGTGATGCCTGTGGGCACAGAGCCACCCTGGTTAAGAATCTGGTCTGGGGTGAGCGGTGTATCCTTGCCACCGTTCTCATCTTCGCCTTTATAGCGGGTAATCGGGGCAGTTTCCACGACTGCATGCCCCGCCAGAGAGTTGACGACAATAGCAACAGCCGCCGTGTGGCGCGCTTCGGTGCCCAGGATCGCTGCGGCAAGCTGAAGATAAGTGTAGTCGCCGAAGCTAGGGATAGCGCCCAGGTACGCGGAAACGCCGGTCAGTTCCGCCGCATAGATCAGGTTGTTGACGCCCGTCCGATCCAGTGTGTTGATTTTAAAGTCAAACTTAGCACCCGCATCCGTGACCCAGTTGTTGCCAAGCGCCGTGGTGAGGAAGTCGCGGTGCTGGTTTTCAATGGTGCCAAAGGTCTTCAGGTACTGCGCGTCCACATCGTTTGGGGACACTCCCAAGCCAGTAATTGGGGTGCCGAACTGGTCGGTCAAGCTGGCGTTGTTTGGGCTGTTTGGGTCGGTTTGGGGGCTAGTGCCAGTCAGGCGGATATAGGCCTGGCGGTAAAGCTCCGCTTCTAGGGTCTCCAACACAAGCGCGAAGTTAAGAACTTTGATGTTTGCCCCGGTGCCGTTCTTGGCTGTGCTGGGAACCTGGATGGCACCTGAACCCGGCGATGTGGTGAAGTAAAGGGTCAGGGGCGGGTGGGTTGTGGAGGATTGAGCAGCAGCAGGGGTGAGCAGGCTGGCGGCGGCAATGCCTACGCCGGCGACGGCAAGGGCGGTGCCAAGGCTGCCATGCCCCGCTTCGCGCTCCGCAAGCGGGGCACGGCTTTGATTTTCAGTCATTGGTGGAAACCTTTCTCGGTTAACGTGAGGCGCGAAGGTCAGGCGAAGAAGCCTTTGACGTTCTGCAAAACCTGGGCCGGAGTGTTGTAATACTCGAACGTATTTGGCGATGGGTAGTCCTTAGTCACCTTCAAGTCCTGGCTAGCCGGCTGTCCTGCCGCACCTGGCGTCGGGCCAATCTCCTGGCCGGTGTTGCCGGTCGTCGTCAGGCCTGCATTGGTGCCCAGGGTGTAGTTGACACCCGCTGAGTGGCGCGCTTCCGTGGAGTAGATGGTGCTCGCCACTTGCACAGTCGGCAGATCGGTGAGGAACCCGGCAGCGCCAAGGTAAGCGCGCACACCCTGCTCTTCCACCGCACTGATCAGCGTCAGGATGCTGTGCAGATCGGTGCCAAAGTTGGCCTTGTAGCCGTTGGCATTGGCGGGCACAGCGGCGGAGCCTAGGACCCCGCGCAGGAAATCGCGGTGGGCGGCTTCCACGCCTGAGTATTGCTGCAAGTACAGGAAGCCCAAAGCAGTCTGTGTTGCGTTGAGGCTGCCGCCCGAAACAGCGAGGCTATAGCCGCTGTAGTCGTCATTGGCAGGAGCCGGCGTGTTCTGCGGCTTGCCCGCAGCGACATTGATGGCCTGGCGATACAAGTCAGCTTCCAATGTTTCCAGGGTCAGGGCAAAGTTGAGGACAACCGTGTTCTCGGTCGCCCCGGGAATGCCGGGGAAATGCGGCTGGTCAGCAAAGATGGTATTGCTGCTGCTGCCTGTTGGGGCAGAGACAAGGTTGCGGCTGCTGCCGCCGCAGCCGGCAAGCAGAAGACCCGTAGCGGCGGCGCCTAATCCGGCGGCACCCATGCGCGCCAAAAACGCCCGCCGGGTTACGGGGTTTTGCAGGATTTTGTCAACATCAGTCATGAGTTCTACTCCTAGCGAGAGAAATAAAGCGCCACAATCGGCGCGGGAGACTCCGCATCTCAGTGTACCAAAAAAAACAGGTATTGGCAAGCGTCCTAAGATTGATTATGATTAATAGATGGTTACAGTCGCCGGGGTAAACGCAGACGGCAAGAGGCCCGCAATGCCAATGGGCATTGCGGGCTTTTTCGCTGCTACTTGACAATAAACGGCGACACTTGCGCCAGCACCACGTCCGGGTCGAGCGGCACATCAATGCCGTTGTTGTCGGACGCGAGCGGCGCGACCGGCTTGGGCGTGGCTCCATTGTACAGCCGGTTCTGCACAATGGTTAACACCGTGGTGTGCCGCGCTTCCGTGCCTTGAATGGCGGCGGCGGCGGTCACAAACAGCTTGGTCTTCAGCTTGGGCACGGCCCCTAAGTACGCCTGCAAGCCGGTTCGCTCTACAGTCAGGAGCAAGTCCAGCACTTCCGGGCGGCTTTTGTTTTCAATGCCGAAGTCGTAGCGGAACGAGCGCGTTGCCAGCCCGGAAAACAAGCTGTTGAGCGACTGGCGCAGGAAGTCGCGGTGCTTGGCCTCAACAGGCGCGAACTCCAGCACGTAGGCCACATCGGGCTGAAGCGAGTCCAGACCCAGGCCGGGGATTGTTTTGCCGACGCCGTTGACGCCCCCCGTGGTCAGGCGCATGATGCACTGCTGATATAAATCCGCTTCCAAATCTTCCAGCGTGAGCGCGTAGTTGAGGACTTTGACATCTTCGCCAGCCATCAAGCCCGGCAGGTTCAGCAGCTTAAGCGTAGGGATGTCCTTAAAAGACAGCGGCGGCGAGACAGCGGCGCGGGCGGGAGACATTGGCCCCAAACCCGCCGCCACAACCGCGCCGACCAGGGCTGCCCCGCCCGCTGCCGTCAGTGCCCCGCGTAAAAACTCGCGCCGCTCGGCGTTCTGCTGCGTGTTAATATCCATTAGTAGAATCTCTTTCTGCTCGCTTAGCCTAAGAACGGCTTCACCGCCGTCAGCACCTGCTCCGGGGTCAGCCAGTGCTCAAAATTGTTGTTGCCGCCTTCATAATAAACCGCTTCGCTGTCGGTGCGCATGCGGCTTGGCCCAATATCCAGTCCCAGAACATAGTTGACCGCCGCCGAGTGGCGCGCTTCCGTAGAGTAGATCGCCGCCGCTGTCTGCGTAATCTTCAGGTCGTCAATGAACTTGGCCGCGCCCAAGTACGCGCGCACGCCGGTTTCTTCCACGGTGCGGATAACTGTCAGGATCGTCTTGAGGTTGGGGCCAAAGTCGGCATGGTAGCCGCCAGGGTTGGGGCCGACCGGATGGCCGCCCATTTGCGTGATGGCGCTACGCAGAAAGTCCCGGTGCGCGGCTTCCACCGGCGCGAACTCGGCGAGGTAGCGAAAGCCCGCCACAGCATCGTCGGCAGGGAGGCCGCCTGCATCCACCGTCATGGTGTAGCCGGATGTATCCGCAGGCAGGGGCGTATCCAGCGGCTTGCCGGCAGCGACATTGAGCGCCTGCCGGTACAAATCCGCTTCCAGCGTTTCCAGAGTGAGGGCATAGTTCAGGACGCGCTCATTGGCGTTGTGTCCGGGGATGCCGGGAAACCTGTTGTTGTCGGGGATGTTGATCAGGTTCAGCAGAGGCTTGCCGCTGGCTTCGGCAGGCGAGGCGAGGCTTGCGGCAGCGATGCCCAGCCCCGCAGCAGCCGCCTGCGCGAGCAGGCTGCGCCGCGTCACAGGACGCAATGGTTCATGGGTGTTGGTCATTTCAAACTCCTTAAACGCTGCGGGCAGGACGCTTTGGAACGCTCTGCCGTCGGCATAGTAAAATTGTACCCGCCTGCTTCACGCCAGCAAACAAAAGGAGGTTAACGCCAAGTTACAATGTCCACGCAGCAACACAAGCCCCGCTTAGGCAGGGCTTGTTTTGCGCAAACAGGGCGTGTTTCAGTGCGAACAGTGTTTGGGCTAGGCGCGCGGCTCGATTTGACGGCCCAGGGCAGCCGGGTCAAAATAGGCGCACGAACGGGTCACCTGCCCGCCTTCGGTTTCCAGTATGGTGACGCCGCTGTATTCAAACGGCTTGCCGTCAAACGCCTCGCCCTGCGTGGTCCATTCCAAAGCGGCGCGCGTATCGGTGGCAATCACGTTGCGAAACTCCGAGTGCAGGTTCCGGAACGTGCCTCGGTACTTGCTCCAAAACTCGCGCGCGCCGTCCGGCCCGTGAAAGCTGTCCGGGGCATGCACGTTGCCGACCGTGCTGTCCGGGGTGTAAAGCGCGGCCATCGGCTCGGCATCTTTGCTGTTTTCCAGGGCGTGCAGGGCATCAATAAACGTTTGGGCGGTTTGTGCAGACATGGTGTGTTCTTCTTTCCACGGCCATTATGCCTGGAAAACAGGCTGCGTCAAACCCTACCCCAGAGGCGATGCTTGCCAGAACACAGAGTTGAAACGCCGTGCCGGGGGCTGTGAACACGGGGTTGAAACCGCGTGCTGTTAATAGAAAACCCGCCTACGCGGGTTGAGATCAATCCATTCTTAACCCACGCAGGTGGGTTTTCCCATAACAGCACGGCATTTCAATGCCGTGTTCTGCTGTTGTTGCTGCCATGTTCTGTTGTTATTGGTTGATCTCGCGCTGCATTTGGGCCAGCCGGGACAGCAATGTCAGTTGCGCGCGGAATTGTTCGGGTGTCGGCACCGCGTATTCGCCTTCGGCCCGGTCGCGGTATTCTAAATTGCCGGACTTGGCATTGTACGTGATTTCGGGCGTGCCTGCCCAGCCTTGCAGGGCGGCTGCCGCCCCGGCCTCGGTCAATCGCTGGGCCAGCAGCTCGTCTTTGCTTTTGACGCGCCACGTTTTCTCGCCCGTGCCCAAAAACTTCTGCCCCGTCCATGTCAGTGACCAGTTCTGCCCCTGCGGGCCGGGCGCAAACGACACTTCGTAGGCATACGGGTTGCCCTCGTTGCCGTCGCCGACTATTCTTGCCCGCATCGGCATGGCGTCATAAATGCCGCTCAGGACATTGGCGCGCGTCGCCCCGCCGACAAGAGGCGCGAGCGCAGCCCAGGCCGCAACCGAGCGGTCGCGCGGGCGTCGCAGCCAGCCCGCCGCGCCGCCTGTGACAACCACCACAATGCCGACAATAATTTCTATTTCTGTTGCTGTTGTCACTCGGTTTCCTTGGTGTTTTTTGCGAGATTTGGCAGGGTGCTGCCGGCGCGGCGAGCGCGTTGCAGGCTCTTCTCAGGCGCGTGTTGAGGGCGTATCAACGACGGAACAGTTTCTTCCGTCGTCGGCACAGGCTTGACACGCGCTAAAAACGCGGGGGCAATGCCGCTGGCAGGGCTGTGGGCAGGCGCTTTCAGCCGCGCCCCAAAAGCACATAAAACCCGGCCACCACAAAGGCGGCATCAATCCACAGGGCATTGCGCTTTTTTGTCTCAAACTTTCGCAAAGCATTGGGATTGTTGGGAACGCTTTTGCGGCGGGCGTTGAAGTAGGCGATGCTGATGGCGCGAAACACAAAGCCCAGCAAGACCAGCACGCCGCCGATAATTTTGATGGGGTTCACAGGCTTGTTTTCCTACCCTTAAAGATTGGGCATAAGTGTGATGATTCCTGCCCGGATTACGAATGGGGACACTGCTGCCCAAGCGCAGCGCCTTTTATGGCTCCTTTTTACCCAGCGCCACTAGGAAAAAACTTCGCCTTTGACACGGGTTGTCCGAAACCGTTTCCGTGCGCTTGCTCCTGCGGATTGGCAGGACAAGCCGGTGTTTGCCTTGCTGTGCGTGGTTCTGCTGCCGCCGCTTTTTGTGCCGCCTGTGCGGGCGCAAGGCTCCTGGGGCCACCGGCGGCGGCACGTCATCGCATTGCCCAGAGGCACAAAAACTTATCCATGCAGCTTATGCAGCCAGAGAAAATATTGGAAACAAAGCGCCTCGCGCTGGAGCCGCTTGGCGAGAAACACGCCGCCCTGCTTTATGCCGCCCTGCAGGATGCTCGCATCTACACGTACCTCCCCGCCGACATGCCCAGCCTTGACGCCATGCAGGCGCGGTACAAACGGCTGGCAGGCCGCCTTTCCCCACGCGGCGACCAGGCATGGCTTAACTGGGCCATTCGCCTTCAAGCCTCCGGGGAGTATGTAGGCACGGTGCAGGCAACTGTCACACAGGCGCGCACGTCCGAACTCGCCTACGAGCTAGGGCCGGCATTCTGGGGCCACGGCTACGCGACAGAAGCCTGCCGCCGGGTGCTGGAAGTGTTATTTGTCGACTATGCCGTGTTGGAAGTGAGCGCACAAGTGGACACGCGCAACCAAGCCTCCCTTGCGCTGCTGGAGCGGCTCGGCTTTGTGCGCACAGGCATGCAGGCCAATGCCGACTTCTTCAAGGGCGCGCCCAGCGATGAGTACACCTATCGGCTGAGTCCTGCCAGCGGGGCAGCGGAGTGGGCTTAATCTACACCCCGGCGTGCTCGCGGCGTCGTTCTCGGAAGAAAGCGCGCACGTCAGCTTCGTCCATCTCGTGCCAGCCGCGCGTGGAATGGACAATCTTTTTGCCCTGCATTGCTAAGTCGGCAGGAGAGGCGGGCAAAGTCTTCCAGGCGGTGCCGAACGGCAGCGGGCCGGTGTGCATATCCCCAATTGTCATGCCCACAGCCGCCGCAAGCAGGCCGAACAGGTGGTCTTCTTCCAGGTTCAGCAGGCCGAGGTGGGGATGCGGCAGCAGGTTTTGCGCTTGCAGGGCGCGCAGAAAGCCCTCGCCGACAAAGTTGCAGCCGCCAAAGATATAATCAATGCTGACGTAGCCCTCCCCTTGAGCGCGCTTGTAAAGATTGCCCAAAGTACGCTCGGCAAAGAAGTGGCGCCAGCGGTAGCGGCTGTACGGGCGCTAAAGCGCGCCTACTAAACGGGCACACGCGGCGGCAGGACTAGCGGCATCTTCCAAACGGGCGCGCACCGAGACGTTGTTTTGGTAAATCTCGCCGCCCATTGCAAGGCGGGTGTTTTGGAACAGCGGGATTGCAATGCGCTCCGGGTGCGGGCCGATGACCAAGGCATCGGCATCCAGGCGCAGCAGGGCGCGGAAGTGCCTGCCGCTGAGCGCGTGGGCATGGGCACGGCACAGCGTGAGATACAAGCCGCCGCCTGTGCCGTGGGGGCGCGGCATGGCGACCACTTCAATGCCCGGCACTTTGTCGGCAACAGCTTGGGCAGTGCCTTGGCGCGAGTCGTCAGCGAGGATTATCCGGCGGCTCGGCGAGGTGTAGGCGACGACACTGTCTACTGTGTCCAGAACGTAGTCAACCATGGCGGCAGGGCCAACGGGGATGACAACGACCAGGTCAACCGTCTGCGCGGGCACAGTCACAGGGCGGCTTCCTTTTGGTACGCATTGCACCTACGCGCTTTAGCGGTAGTTGACATACTGCAACGGAACGTCAAAGTCGCCGTTTTTGAGCAGTGATTGCACAGCTTGCAGGTCGTCCTTGCTTTTGCCGGACACGCGCACCTGCTCGTCCTGGATTTGGGCATTGGCTTTCAGGCCCTTGTCTTTGATCATCTTCACCACCTTCTTTGCGGCCTCCGTAGGCAGGCCGGACTTGATCGTCACGACCTGACGGACAGTGCCTTTGGTGGCTTCTTCCAGCTTGCCGTAGTCTAGAAACTTGACATCCACGCCGCGCTTGATCAGCTTGGACTGCAAGACGTCCTTGAGCGCGTCCAGCCGTGCCTCGTTGTCGGAGCGCAGGGTGACGGTGTTTTTGCCGTCGTGGTCTATCTCGCTCATGCTGCCCCGAAAGTCAAAGCGGGTTTCAATCTCGCGCTGCGCCTGCCCGATGGCGTTTTTAACTTCCTGCGGGTCGGCTTTAGAAACAATGTCAAAGCTGAACTCTGTCGCGGCCATTGTGGTACTTCTCCTTATGTTGTGATCTAAGCCAGCGGGGCCAGGGCAGCGACCGGCTTGTTTGAGAGGCTGGTGGCGACCTGCGGCTGTGCCCCCAGGCGCAGCACGCTGCCCACCAGCAGGACAAGTCCCAGCCACTGACTGGGCGCAAGGGAGGCGTGCTGCACCGTCAGCCCAATAACCAGCGCGGTCAGTGGATAGCACAGCTCGGCGAGTGTTGCTACCGAGGCCGTCGTCTTGCGCAGGCCTTGATAATAGCAGGTCATCCCTAAAAGGTCGGGCAGCAGGACAACCAGCGCGAGAAACAGCCAGGCATGCCCCTGCCCCGCGCCGCCCAGCACGGGTGCATCGCCATGCCAAAGCGCCGCTGCCAGCAAGGGCGGCAGGGCCAGCGCGAACCGTGCCCCGGCCAGTGTTGCGGGAGGCACGGCCAATGTCAGCGTGCGCCCTGCCACCGTGGAAGCTCCCCACAACGCCGCCGCGCCGAGTGCGCAGGCCGCCTGCTGCCAGTGCGCATCCGCCCAGTTTGGGAGGGTGCGGATGCCGGTCAGCGCGTACGCCCCAATCAAAGCGAGTGCGCCCCACAGCCAGAAGCTCGCTGCGCGCTTTTCCCCCAGCAGCCAGCCCGCCAAAATCAGCGTGAAGACCGGCTGTGTCTTTTGCAAAAGTATTGGAAACAGCAGCTGCCCTAATGTAAACGACGTCGTGTAAAGCCATGTCGCGAGTGCCGACCCGCCCCACGCAATAAATGCCAGCGCGCCCCACTGCCCCCGGCTGAGGGACATCAGCGCGCGACGCCCGCGCCAGAGTGGAACCGCAAAAAGAGCGGTCAGCAGCAAATGCTCCCACAGCACGACGCGGGCCGCAGACCAGCCTGCGTGCAGCAGGGGGGGCCGCAGCAGCAGGTCACTGCCCCAAAGCATGGCGGCGAAGGCAATCAGCAGCGTATGTGTCACGCCGCTATTCTACCCGCCTTGCCCTTGTATCCTGCCTGTTCGCGCGGCAGAAAGTCTGCGTCCGGCGCAGATGCCTTTGCGTTTGCGCAGAAGCACGGTGTTTCACCCGGTGCTAGGAGCGTCCTGTCAAGGAATCACACAGGCAGCGCGAGCGCTTTCTCAGCCCAGACCAACGACGGAACAAAATAAGCCGTCGTTGGTACACGCTCGCCGCGCCTTTGGCATGCCGGCGGCAAGCCTGTGCGCGGCCTTGACCTATCTGGTTCTCAGGCGCTGCCGCCCGAGGGTCAAGCGTTTTTAAAAGCCGCGCCAGGTTTAACCTGACCGCCACTCGGGGATAGGTTGGCATCTGACTGCCGAATTAGGGCATTGTTTGTCCCATTCTCAAGGAGAACCATCACATGAGCCTTTCAATGAAGAAGCCGAGCCGAATGCGGTTTGTTGCGCTTGCCGCCACTTTGGGCGTTGGCATGGCTGTTACTGCCGGGTGCGGCGACAACAATCCGCCGCCGCAAAACACGACTGTGGTCACCCCGGCTGCGCCCAGCACCCCAGGCCCCGCCGGTGCGCCCGGCCCTGCCGGAGCCTCTGGCCGCACCGGAGCCACGGGTGCGCCTGGCCCATCGGGTCCTGCCGGGGCATCGGGAGCGTCCGGCGCACCCGGAGCGTCCGGCGCCTCGGGCGGCGCAGGCAGTTCAGGCGGCGCAGGAGCGTCAGGCGGTTCAAGCAGCGGCGGATAGCCAGGTCGCTGATGCTTTTAGCAGTTTCAAGCCGCAGGCTAAACACGTGTACGCTGGCCGCAGCGCCCCCTTTTCTGCAAAAGAAGAGGGGGCGCTGCTTTGTTTGGGGTGTGCCTGTCTCCCAGAACAGGCGTTTTTCTGTTATAATACACCCAAGGAGAACATGTGTATGGCGGTCAAACCGACCCCGAAAGCTTCCAACAGCAAGCCCTCGGCCTCCAGGCCCGCCGCTCGGCAGCCGCGTCCGCCGCAGGGCACGCGCGCGGCCCGGCCCAAGCCGCCCCGGAGCAACGAGCGTTTTGTCCACGATTTGGGGGGCGTAGGGCTGCTTGCGTTTGCGGGCCTGCTGCTGGCGAGCCTCGCGCTGGAGCGCCATGCCGGACTGTTAGGCACGCCGCTGGCGCACAGTTTGCGGGCCTTTGTCGGCATCGGCGCGTGGGTAGTGCCGTTTCTCATCGGGGCTATCGGCGTGATGCTGATTGTAGGCCGGGAGCAGCACACGCGGGCGAACTTTGCAGGCGGGGCCGCCACGCTGTTCCTGACAATCATTGCCTGGACGCAGCTTGCACACTCGCCGCACGCCGACCCCCTGTTCCACCACGCGCGGTATGGCGGCTGGGTGGGTGGGGAAATATCGTCGGCTCTGCGCGCTGCCGTTGGGGATGTCGGCGGGCAGATTATCCTGCTGGCCTTGGGTATCGGGGCGGTGCTGTGGGCAACCGACATGCGTTTGCTGCACCTGGTGGGTCATGTGGTCGCGGGCGGGAAGCGCGTTGCCGCGCCGGTGCGTCAGGGGGCGCGGGCGGCGGCGCAGGGAGCTAAAGCCGCCTCGGAGAGCGCCCGGCAGAACGCGGCAGCCTTGAAAGAAACAGCCAAAGAACGCGCAGACGCGCGGGAAGCCAATCGCGCCGCGCCGCGCCTGACGCCGCCCTGGGATGGGGAGAAGATGGCCCCCCCACCCCCAATTCTGGGGGAGCCAGAGGGAAAAGCCCCTGCCCGTGCTGGTGAGCCAAACGGCAAAGTCCCTGCCAGCGCGGGGAAGCCGCAGGGTCTCACTCTTACCCCCCCAGAATTGGCCCCTAGTATGCAGAGCATTACTGCGTATCGCGAAGCCTCGCCCTCCGGGTCTGCCAGTGCAGTAGCGGGGAGCACCCCTAGTCGCGAAGCCTCCATAGCGGGGAGCAGGGCCGGGGGGCCATCTTCTCCCCTGCCCGCTCACGACATGCCTACGGTGCCGCAGGCATTGCCGCCCATCACGCAGGCGATGCCGACGCCGCCCATCACGCAGGCGATGCCGACGCCGCCCAAGCCTGCCGAGCCGTTGGTCATCCCCGCGCTTTTGGGCGATGACGGCACCAAGCATGAGTATGTGCTGCCGCCGTTTGAGCTGCTTAAGGAAAGCCCCCCACCCCCGGTGCATCACGAAAGCGCGGCCCGCGAAAAGCAGGCCGTGCTGATGCAGACATTGAACGACTTCAAGATTGGAGCCAATGTCGCGCAGGTGGCGATGGGGCCGACAGTCACGCGCTATGAAGTACAGCTAGAGCCGGGCATTCTAGTCAAGAAGATTGTCGCGCTGGCCGATAACCTGGCGATGTCTCTGGCGGCGATTGATGTACGCGTGGAGGCTCCCATTCCCGGCAAGGCGGCGATTGGCATTGAAGTCCCCAACGACGTGACGCAGATGGTCTCGCTGCGGGAGTGCTTGGAAACCAATGAGTTTATGAACGCGCCGTCCAAGCTGACCTTTGCCCTGGGCAAGGACGTTTCGGGCGAGTACAAGTACGCCGACCTGACGCGCATGCCGCACCTCTTGGTGGGCGGCAGCACCAATTCGGGCAAGAGCGTGTGCCTGAATACGATTATCAGCAGCATTCTTTACCGGGCAACGCCGCGCGAGGTGAAGTTTGTGATGATTGATCCCAAGCGCGTGGAGCTGTCGCTGTACGACGGCATCCCGCACCTGTTGGCCCCGGTCGTGAAGAATGTCAAGCAGGCGGCGGGCATCTTCCGGTCGTGCCTCAAGGAGATGGAAGACCGCTACGATGCGTTTGCCCGCCTAGGGACGCGCAACATTGAAGGCTACAATTCGCGGGTTGCGCCGGATGATCGGCTGCCGTTTATCGTGCTGGTCGTGGACGAGCTGGCGGATTTGATGATGCAGCAAGGGCCGGAAGTGGAGACCTCTATCTGCCGTCTGGCCCAATTAGCGCGCGCCACTGGCATTCACCTGGTGATTGCGACGCAGCGTCCATCAGTTGACGTCATCACGGGAACAATCAAAGCCAACATTTCCTCGCGCATTGCCTTCGCCGTAGCGAC